>Ga0080013_1001748_pt1 | contig 27689 bp, 10 predicted proteins | sample ETNvirenome_6_85_FD_69236 | JGI IMG/M metagenome (GOLD analysis project Ga0080013, IMG submission 69236) | Marine viral communities from the Pacific Ocean - ETNP_6_85 (SPADES assembly) (version 2) | ecosystem: Environmental > Aquatic > Marine > Oceanic | place: Pacific Ocean | collected 2013-06-19 | reverse complement strand
GAGCGGAATCAATGAAGTAACAGGAGCACTAATCGCCAATGTTGGATCTTATTACGAGGCTAGGGCAGCAGACGATTTATCTGTTGAGTTTACTGGATCTGTTGTTCCCGGATGGTGTAAACTCTCCGCCTCTATTGACGAATTTCGTTTCTGGAAAACTGCAAGAACTGATAAAAATATTGGACAATATTGGTTTACCCAAGTAGGCGGTGGAACGAACGAAGATGACGCCAACACGGATTTGGGCGTATACTATAAGTTTAATGAGGGCATAAGTCTTAGCGCCTCAGTAGACGCAAAAGTTTTAGATTATTCAGGCAGGTTCTCAGATGGGACTTGGACTGGATATACAGCAGGCGCCCGTAATACTGGATCGGCAATGGTATTAGCCGGCGCCGCAGATAGTGAGTTTAAAGATCCTATTATTTATTCTTTTCATCCCGACGTGGTTTCATTACTAAATACTAAAACCCAGTCCGGAAAAGAGTATGATCATACAAATGCCGCTTCGATATATCACAGCATTCCATCGTGGATTTTAGACGAGGAAGATGAAACAGGGGGTGATTTAAAGAATGTCATTCAACTTATCTCAGGATATTTTGATACCCTATACCTACAAACACAGGAACTTTCAAAATTAAAAGATGTTCAATATTTGAGTTCTTCGTCGAAACCTTATCCGTTTACAAGTAAGGCGCTTGAATCTTTGGGATTTATGGCACCCAATTTGTTTATAGAGGCAGACATTCTAGAAGCAATTGCTTCTCGCGATAACACCGAAGAATTCGACGAGAGAATGTGGAATGTTAAGAACTTAATTTATCAAAACATTTATAATAATTTGGTTTATATTTATAAGACCAAAGGAACCATGAAATCTTTTAGAAACCTTCTTCGATGTTATGGAATCGATGAAGAGTTGGTCAGGGTGAATTTGTATATAGATGGCGCCACCTATAAGATTGAAGACGATTATAGATTACATGCACTAGAGAAAAAGTTTGTGAATTTTGCCGGGAGCGATAGATTTAATGGAACTGTCTATCAGACTGCTTCTGCTGATATTCCTAATTCTCGAACATTCATATCTGGTTCTCCGAGTATCGCCTCTTCTTCTTGGACTTATGAGTCGCAAGTGATTGTTCCATCAAAGTTTCCAATTGAGTCACCTTTATATTTTATAACGCCCTTTTTGTCTGCATCTTTATTCGGACAACATCAAGCAGTGGAAGATGAAAGCGATTACACATGGCATTCTGATGATTATAATAATTTTCAAGTATACTTGGTAAAGGAAGAATATGAGTCTCCCAATGCAAGATTTGTCTTAAAGAGTAATACAGAAAATAACCCATTTCCTACTTTGGAGAGTCCAACATATACAGACATATATGATAATACAAATTGGAATATTGCCGTAAGAGTAAAACCTCAGTATGAATTATATGATACCAGTTCTGCTGCTATTTCGAGTTCTTATCTTTTAGAATTTCACGGAATTGAAACAGAAGGGGATTATATAAGGAATGAGTTTGTTTTGTCCGCTTCGTTGGATGCAACATCCGGATCAAATTTTGCTCAGACTAATAAGCGTTTTTATGCAGGTTCTCATTATACTAATTTTACTGGGACAATCTTATATCAAACAGATGTTAAGGTAACAAACAATAGAGTGTGGGCAAGTTATTTGCCTTCTGAAGTAATCCAAATCCATGCAAAGGATAGCACCAACTATGGAACACGCAATCCATACCGGGATGCCTATGCAGAGCGCCCTGAAATTTCAAGCGCTTCCATTGCCGAAGTAGATACTCTTTCTTTATTTTGGGGATACGATACTTTAAGCGAATCAGATGGCGGCACTGGACCCGGATATACCGCAGGGTTTACTGTAGATGACCGCTCTTCTGGATCTTCGGATCCTTATAAAACTTATGGATATCTCGACGCTACACTTAAAACTCAACATCCTGGAAGAGGCATGGGATTTTTGGCCAATGACGATGATGCGATCCAAAAAGAATATTTATCTAATGCAAAATTACAACCACCAGAAGTAGTTCAGAGTGATGATCTCGTAGAGATTATAAACACTTCGGATGAGGAGATGTTTACACGCGAGTCGCGACCCCTCGACTATGTTTATGCTATTGAAAAGGGAATGCAACAAGTTATATCAGATGAGATGATTAATGTCTTCGGATCTATCGTAGATTTTAATAACTTGATTGGCGAACCAGTCAATCGCTACCGACAAGACTACCATGACATGGGAAAATTAAGGGAGATATTTTTCAGCAGGATTAAAAATACACCGAGTTTAATTAAATATGTTGAGTTCTACAAGTGGATTGATGGCGCCATTACGTCGATGATTACACAATTGATTCCTGCTAGTGCAGTATTTTCTGACAAAGTAGCGACAGTAATCGAGAGTCATATCTTAGAGAGGAATAAGTATTTTAATAAATTTCCCACCATTGAATTAGAGGACGATCCTCCGAATGCTCCTATACGAGGAGTCAATGAACTTCTTTATCCATGGAAGCAGGGACATGGACCAGTAAATAATTTGCAGAATAGTAGTTGTTATTGGTGGAAGAACAGGGCAGAATTTCACGGTTCGGATCGCGATGGCATTCTTAGTTCTTCTCATAGAACTTTTGATAGGCAATTTGATGGTCCTATTAAATTTAGTGTTCCAAATATTGAAAATACCAATGAAGGTGTGATAATATTAGATATAACGCGTCAAACAACAAAATTTGGTTCCGATGGATATTTATCTATTAACACGAGTAGTTTTGAGGATGTGGATTGCTTAGATGACACATAATAAGAAAAAATATAATTCTGACAATATGCCGTTTAGTATTTACAGTTCTTCAGTGAGTACGGGATATGCCTTCGCCATGTCGGAACAACTGGGGAACACTCCAACAAGTAGTACGACAACTCACGGTTACACAACTGTTCAGAAGATGTACTGGACAACTCCCGAAGGATCGACAACGATTGGGTCTGCCTCTATAAGTGATATGACTCAATATTCTGGGACCGTCACAAGCGTTCCGGCCGCCAGTTCCCTTAAAGGAGTTGCGTTTGATTCAATCAATCAAAAACTCTATTGGACTATCACCAATGGCGTATTCAGTTCCAGCGCCGATGGGAGCAGTCCGGGCAGTGTCGTCAGCAGCCTTGCTGGAAACTATGCGTGCCAATTGATTGTTGTTCCCTCATTAAATAAAATTGTTTATAACTACGACACTTACAGCAGGATAGGTACCGCTAGTTTAGACGGTGAAGACGTTGGATTAATTTATGATTCCGGCGCCGATTTTAATGGATGTCTCGCTTATGCCAATGATCTGTTATGGTGGGTCGAAGAAGTAGGGGCAACGGGATGGCAAATGTATACCTCTTCTATAGATGCGCTTTCCACTGTTCCCGGACCTGTTGGGGGCATCAGCGCCTCGCCTGGGAGCACTCTAACGGGCAAAGGGGCAGTGGACACGGATAACGAAAAGATTTACTGGTCAGTGGATGTGGGCACCACAGGATATATTTATTCATGTAGTTTTGACGCTACAGGGTTTGGAGAGGTAATATCCTCGACGGACTATCCTCAAATTACAGGTGGGCTCGTGGTTCATGGCGGATTTCTATATTTTTCAGATTTAACCAACGATAAGGTATACAAGAGTAATTTAGATGGAACGGGTATTGTTGAATGGTATACGGAGGTAGGATTAGGGGCCCTATGTCTTGGGCCCTCAATCTTGATTCCGATAACATCGAGCACGACTTCAATCTCCTCTTCCGGTTTCGACGTAACCAACCTACACGAAGACACTTATGGCGGCATAAAAGATGCTCCAATGCAAGGACCATTTACATATCAATATGTCGGAGGCAATCAGCACAGACATATTCCTTTGAATGATGGAACTGATCGTTACTGGAATCGACCAGAGTTGTTTGATATAAATTTGAGTTCTTCTGGCGAGATAAGAGTGGTTAATTCTATCTCTCCATCGCTAGGAGTAACAGATCTGGCTGATACTGGCGGCGGTGTCCCCAAAGATATTGCCCTTGATATCGGCGCCGGAAAAATGTATTGGGTAGAATATGGTACCAAATTAATAAAGAGCGCCAACATGTCTGACGGTGGAGATGTAACGACGTTGGTTACTGTTAGTGAGGGGTTGGATAATCCGCAAGGGATTGCAGTAGATCCCACAGGTGGCAAGATGTATTGGGTGGATCCAGGCGTTCCGTCAATTTCTCGTGCCGACTTGGATGGAAGTAATATAGAAGCTCTCGTCACCACGACGGAAGATCCGAGTCTTAACGCCCCCCAGCAAATTACTCTGGATATTGCCGCTGGAAAAATGTATTGGACAGACCCCATCGCGGAAGTCATCACACGCGCCGACTTGGATGGAAGTAATATAGAGGATCTCGTCACAGCAGCTGAAGGAATAGATCTGCCTGCTGGAATTGATCTGGATATTGCCGCTGGAAAAATGTATTGGACGGATTATACTAATGATGAAATTATGCGCTCCAATCTGGATGGAAGTGATATAGAAACTCTCGTGACCACAGAAACAGATCCGCTTATGATTAATCCCACAAATATAGCCCTTTATCCGCTGATAGGAAAGATGTATTGGTCAGATTTTACCACAGGGGCGACTCAGTTTAAGCGCGCCAATTTGGATGGAAGCTTTATAGAAGTTGTGATACCTACGGACCTGGGATTAAATCCCAGAGGGTTTGCTATTGACACCACTCTTAATGGAAAAATATACATAGCCGACGCTGATAATAAGATTTATTCTATTCCTCCTTTTCGCAACCGTCCAGTTCCTTACACAAGAGGCGAAGTAGCAAAAAGACCACTCAACATAGCAAACCATAAAACGTATAATCCTTTAGGAAACTTTACCTACGATTATGAAGTTATCCAAACAGTAGGCAGAACTTCAAACAACAGAGCATTTGTGGAAGCAGAAGGCGTAGGATTTATTGGAGATCCAACTTTACCTTATAGCGGTTCCCTTATCACCCAATTTGTGAGTGGGGCACGAGATCCTCTCACTGGGACAGCGCTTCCCGTCTTCGGTAGTAATGAGACAGTCTTTGTCAATCGATTTAATGCCCCAGGAGGTCCTGACGTTAGTTCTAGGGGCGTTTTGGATACCTATGCCGAGGAGTTTGCACCCAACAACGAAATCAACATTAGAAACAATGCTGTGCGCTCTCAACTGCGGAGTCAATTGGCAGCCTATACGCCAAAACCAGGAAGTAGTGCTAGTAATAATCCTCCTCTCAACGATCCTTTTGATGATCCCTCGATTGCTACAAGGTATCATAGTGATTACCGGAATCCTAAATATCATTTATATTCGTCTCCCACATCTTCAATAGAAGTTCTAGTTCCGCCAGTTCAGGGCCCCTATACCAATTCCATTGCGCTAGATAGTATGCATAAAAAATTGTATTATACGCGTGTCATCCCCGCCAGCGGACTTTGGGTTATTTCTACCGATGATATCGCGCCGTTTGATTCGCCCATCATGATAGCGGATCACGCTAGTTCTCCATTCATAAAGGGCGGCGCCTCAGTCGCTGTTGATCCTTCGGCTAATAAAATTTATGTTGGAAATCAGCCCTCTGCCGGAAAGACTGAAATTCTCCGAGGTAATTTGGACGGCACCGATTGGTATCTTTTGGTAGAGCTGCCGGTACCGGTTAGCAGCGGCGTCGTGAGGTCGTTGGTTGTCGATAAGGAGGGAGGATATCTTTATTATTTGGTGAGCGATTACCCCGGTGGCCACTCCTATATTGGCCGTGTATTGCTTGAAGGCACGGGGTCATCCCCTCCCGAAGATTTAGTAACCGGGATGCACAGTGTCTATGGATTGACCATCGATAAGACCACCAGGATGATGTATTTCTACAACAGCCACGACACCTGGGGCATCGGTGGACTCTTTCGTACATGCATGGACGGAACGTCGTCGTGCGATACACCAGCTTTTGGGCCGGGCCTCCGTGTCGGTGTAAGCGGGAGTATAGAAAGGGTCACGTCGGATTCTGCTGCGGCCATCGAGATTAGTAATAATCCTGTTAGTAGTAAGATATACTACGCTAACCCTGATGGCGTGTTTCGAGCAAACTTAGAGACTGGGGGAGATGTGGAGATGCTGATTGGACCTAACGAAACGCAGATGCCTTTCGGAATGGCCCTTGATCTAGATCGTGGAAAGATGTATTGGGGAGAATATACTACATCTCGACTCAACAGATCTTCGATACCCGATTACTTAGTATACGATAACGCCTACGTTTCTCACGAAATACCACAAGCAGATTTAGACTATTCTTGGATCCGCAATTCAGCGCTTACTACTTATACGGAATTGCCGGGCCACCAAAATAGCAGTTCTGTTCCTTATGGACCATATACTGATATTGATTTTGTGCTCGACAGCGGACTGACCGGTACCTTTGATTCGCCCAACTGGTATTGCGATACGGCGCCATGGACTTGTACACCCGGAGATTACCGAGGAGATTTTATCGGCATTAGTGGAAGCGGGGTTGATAAATCAGAAATTGAGGTCTTAACGCCACTTGGATCAACAAACTTTCTTTCTAAGTCCGCAAATACAATTTTTAATGTTTATAATGGACCATATCAATATCCTTCTTGGCAACAAGTTAGAAATTTCTATAATCCAATTGTAAGGCAATTGGTAGAGCAGAGTATTCTTTCTCTTGCTGATGTGCCTCCTCTTTTAGTAAATTCTATTGGGCAACAAACTCGTGCACTTAGGGGTGGAGTAACGAACTTTAAAGAACCGGTGGTTAGTGGCGATTCCAAACCGATCATGCATGATGTATTCGTTCAACCCAATGCATCATCTGCTGGAGTTACCTCTTCATTTACTTATACATACAATAACAATCTTTCTTCATTTACAAATGTCGATATTCGCAATAGACTGAATAGCCACATATCCGATGAAGGATCGGTCTACGAAAATCTAAGCACTCTCTATCTTGACCACGGTCAACTTAATGACGACACAAATCCAGTGAAGGACTTGATTTCACTGGATTATTCTCAAGTTCTTTATCCTGCACCTCTTAATGCTTTCTTGAATGAAACTAGAACGCGCACAAATTATGTAGAAGTAGCAGGAACTGGAAGCGACGGATATGATCGAAGGTTTGGATCTCAACAAACATTTTTTAAAGAAGTTCCTGCCGAAGGAAGTGGAAGTGCTCTTGTTGGAAAGATTAGAACTTATGGGGTCGCCCCTAATTCACAAGGGTTCGTCGCAAGTCCAGGTGCTACTGTATTATATCCGGATGGCAATCATTCATATGCTTTCTCTTCACTAATATTTGACACTGATATTTTTACTAAAGATGCATCGAGCGGTATGGTGTTGACGCCCGACACGCAATCTGCCGAAATCTTGAATTCATTCGAGTTTGGTTATGTCAATAGTGGCGAAACTGTAACGGAAAGATTCTTGAATTGGAACTCTCCCATGAAACTGTCTCCGACTACGGGAAGTGTTGTGGTTACATTTATGGTCACATATCCTAACTTTTGCTCCGCCGTGGGCGGTACGTCGCCCAATGGCAACCAGGACTTATTTGTCCAATACAGGCACCGCCCAAGCGGATCCTGGGCAAATATGGAGAACCTTCTCATCGACGGCGTTGCCCCCACCACCAGCCCATCGATGTACATCGATTATCAAGATGTGTTGGCTTGTTGGCAAGGGTTTTCATCAGTGACTGCTAGTATTTCTTGTTCTGCTACGCCACTCGGGCCCACTCCAGACGGATTCAAAGAGGATGACATATTCGATATTAGGATCTACCAGTCCACTTTCGATGGTACCGAATACGACAATTGGATTATTGCGAATGCGAAAGTACAATCAGTCGTAGTCCAGGAGGCGGAAGGTTTTCTCAATTTTAATCCAATGGCAACAGATGGTATAAAATCTTTTCCATATAGTGCATCCTACAGGCAAGTAGTGGGAGAGTTAATGGGCGACACCGATGGCAGTCTATTTGGCATCGGACAAGCATCTCATCCTTCTATGGCGTTTAATGAGTTATATTATTTATCTAACACATCAGGATCGCTGGAAGTATTTAGTGATTATACGGAGAGACTTACAGAGCAAATTTCCGGTAAAAATCCTTGGTATAATACATATGAAAAATATGGTATAGAGGTCCGTCCTACTGACAAGGGCATGTCCATACTTCCCGAGTTTAAGATGTCCGATTTTATAGAATATTATTTGATTGATTCCGGAGGAAATTTTAGAGCGCAAAATAATAATTTTCTTTCTCTGCCTGGGGCATCTATTACGTCTTCTGCTGCAACGCCAACTTCCTCTGTGGATGTAAATTTTGTTTCTAAGTTTGTCGATTCCTCCAAATCGAATAGACTTTTTCAAGTAGCACAAGATCATCAAGACATTGCTACTGTATCTCATATAGAGTTGTCTTGCAAAGGCATTAAGAAATTGTTGCCCTACAATGGATTCTATCCAGCAAATCGAACAATTCAATTGGGAAGTCTTTTGAGTCAGTCCGTTGCTCCACATATATCTGGCACAAAAGAAAATTCGACAGGTTCCTTTTTCCCGCAGGCACTTCAGGGATTATTGAAACCACTAGTTTCTCCGGGTATTTTATATAATAGTATAAAATCCGGCATCGCCGTAGATTATCCGGTCTATACGGGTTCAGTTCCCGGACTAGTTGAGGGTAGCGATTCCCCTTCTGATTTTAGATTATCTAGCGGATCTAATTATAGATTACCTTTTGAGGCATTACTTAACCTCAAGGGAACTCTTCCAGAAGGCGAAGACAATCCTATTAGATTGGTTTCTTCCTTTTCCACTCTTAATAGTGGAATATCCACGGAAGATCTTTTTCAATATTCTTTTACTTGGGACGGAGATAAATCTCCCTTGTTTGAACTTGGAATGCATAACTTTCTAGCAGAAACAGTAGATTTCTTTTTAGAAGATGGTCAACTTACTTCTTATAAGTCACAAGTTCAACCTGCTGATGGGTGGGAATTTGAAGCAAATAAAACTTATTACATGGATGTAGTAATGAGAGATACCGTGGAGATGAATAAGTTTGTAGAATATACTGGAAGCAGGACAGTAATTGAAGATTTAAAGTTTGGCCCCGTCAGTGCAAGCTCTGCCACAGAGTTCGCTGGCGCGCCATCAATGCTATCTATGGATTATCAAGCAGGCAAAGGCGCCTATGTTTGTTCCGGGGACCGAGAGTACTATGGGCACAATGCTTACCTATTCCACAATGCTTTTGATGGTTTGGGATGGCGCCTTGTCCAGGATCTCACGGGATCGGGCGCTTACATCGGGCAGTCAACGGCGATGACGAGTGGATCGGACGCCATGTATGCTTTGGTAGGCAATATGAATCCAGCAAGCAATACGGTGTATCAATATCGAATTGACCATGATAGTGGTAAGATCCTAAGCGTCCAAACCTACTCCGACTCCGGGAACATGAATTATTACGGCAACTCGGTAGATATTGTTTCTGGAAGTGATGCTGTCTATTGTGCAGTCGGCGCAAGAGACGATAATACCGCCGGCGCCGGTGCAGGCGCCTGCTATCTGATAAAAAGTTCAAGTGTTGGCGGGGTGATTCAAACGAAAATAACTGGATCAGGGACCGGCGCCGGTGATCGCCTCGGTAGTATAGTTAAGATTAACTCTGGTAGTGATGGGGTGCGGTTGATTGCCAGCAAACCCGAAACCGGGGCCAACTCAAAAGCAGTTTATCTTTTTCACAGCAAGAGTAGCGAACCTTTTTATGTAGATTCGGCCGGATTACTTCAACAAGAGTGGCAAACATTTATTAGTGCCACCACACTTGATCTGGGCGAAAACTTCCCCAACGATCTCGGAATAATTTCGGGCAGCGATGGTATCTATATAGTTGCCGGTGATGCGCGCAATGATGTTGGCGCGGCACAGTCAGGAGCAACTTATTTGTTTCACAGCAAGAGTAGCGAACCTTTTTATGTAGATTCAGGCGGTGCCCTAAACCAAAAGTGGCAAAAGCAATTCACATCTAGTGCTCCCATCGCTGACGGAAATTTTGGGATAAGTGTAGGAATCGTTTCCGGAAGTGCGGGCATATATGTGGTTTCCGGTGAATCTCAAGAATGCAATGGATGTGGAAGTCCACCTACGAATAATGCGACCGGGAGTGCATATGTTAGCTTATCGTCCAGCACAGGAATTATACAACAACAGATAGTGCCAAACGATCCGGCACCGATGGGATTCTTTGGAGCAACCGCAAAGATTGCTATTGACCAAAACACACAGGTGCTCTATGTCGCATGCGGGGCCCCAAACGCAACGTATGGTTTAATTTCTGGTTCCGGTGCTGGGTATATGTTTACGGGCACCGTAGGTACCTTAACTCAATTCGTCGGAATTCCAAATCTTCAATTTGATTACAAGCAGCATGGGAAACTTTTTGGCATGGCGATTACCGGAGAACAATACCATACTCAGAGAAATGGTGCATATCAGACACTTACTTATCAATCAAATTCGCAAGATCCTGCTTATATTGCCTATACGCCTCCATGTTTTTATGGTGAAGCAGTTGCTCGCCTTAGTTTCAATCCGGGCATTCTCGGACCAAATCCATATACTTTAGATGAAATATTTGCAGATTTGAAAGTTGAGAATATTTTAACTGCTAATAAGGATAGGATGGCAACGCTTTATAATGTAAGAAATTCACCTACTGAACTGCAACTCGCCAATAAAATGCCCGTCGCTTCGTCGGCTAATATGTTTGGTAAGTTTTTCCAACCAGGGGTAACTTATGATCCACAGACCGGAGAAGCGACTTCCATTGATGCATCCGCAGATATTAATCCCGCCTGGGTAATTTCTACTAGGTTTGAGAGTCCCGTTATCGATGTATCCAGCAGCAAATACAATGAACTTTATACTGCCCACAATCCTTCTATAACTGCTACGTATGATTGGGAAAATGACGGGTCGTCTCATACTAGAATTAATCCACGCTCAATGTGGACAAGTTATGGTGATGTGCCTCAAGGAACTAAAGGAGTTTATTTTGAAATAAGAGAGTCTTATCCAGATGAGTTGAATCAAGATTCTTCCACTACAGGATCTCTTTTGCAGACATGTGGATTTACTACTCCTGAACAAAGTAAGTCCAAGGTTGGAAAGGTACGCCAGACAAAAACTGTTAGCGAAGCGGTCGTTGCCATTCCTTATTTAGAGGGGGATGTATCGAGTGTTCCTACCACACTTATTGACGGCAAGTATTTTATAAAGATAAGTCGTGCAATATATAACTCGCAGAAATATTATATAAATAATAATCAACCTGCTGTTCCCTCGCAATTTAATAATGATCAAGGAGATATTGCGACTACCACTGTTTCGGATATGGCAGTAGCGATAGATAAATATGTTATTCCCCCTCATTTAAATTTTTCAGAGTATTCGGATATTGATCCTTTTATTATGTATTTTCTTGAGTTTGAGCACACTCTTGATCAGCAAGACTTAACCGATATTTGGCAAGGCGTTATGCCCACCTCTGCTTTGAGAATGGAGAAGGATGAGGTGATGATTTCTCATGATGTTGATCCCTTTAACTTTTTTGGTGGAATTAGTGATCCCACTATCTTTAGCAAGTTAAAGTTTTTTGTCTTCAAAGTTAAAAGAAAGGCAAAATATAATTACTATAAGATAACGGCGGATGCCATTGATGATTCACGATTCAATTTTGAATTTGCGGGAGATCCAACATCAGACGCCGTATTGAAGCAGGGAAGTTATAATTGGCCTTATGATTTCTTTTCTTTAGTAGAGAAAGCACAAATAGAAGCGAAGTTTACTTTAAAAAGAAGAGCGGGGGATAATTAGTATAGATGACTTTCTTCGATCCTAAATCAGACGTGCTCGATATTGAGTTTACTCAGTTTGGTAAATATTTGCTGGCTCAAGGCAAGTGGAATCCAGCTTATTATGCGTTCTTTGATGATGATGTGACGTATGACGCTCAATATGCGGGTATAATTGAGGGGCAGAATAGTGCCCAAGAACGCATTACGGGGAGCATTAGACCTCGCACTCAATACGCTTATGCGGGCATAGAGACAGAAATAAAGAAGCAACTTTCTCAACTTCCATGGGATGGCAATGAATTTGAAAGAATAAATCTCCAACCTACTGCCGATAGAGACTATGCCCTGAGTCTATCAATGGGTCGAAGCGACATTGGGAATGAAAATTTTCCTGCGTGGGGCGTTACTTTTTTAAATGGCGAGTTGCTTTCTTCGGTTCCGTATAGCACATCATCGTTGGGAAATATTCCTATTATTGGGATGGTGGCGGATAACGTAGTATTCAAAACTGAAGTAAAGAATAAGAATACAGAGGGAGGAGGAACGGGAAACTCGGAAGATTGTGACTCGACCGCCGGCGGCACCACAAGAACTCTCGAAGACATTAGTATGGCAAAAAGTTTAAATCAGGTTGGGGAGTCCTCACCGAAGGTTGAACCTTCAGATTTAATTTTAGCAAATAAGATATATGATGATGGATCTTATATCAGCATTGAAGAGGATTATCTTTTGCTAGAAATACTAGAAGAAAACACGCCTTTCGATGAAGAGAATATAGAGATTCAAGTTTTTATGCACGAAGAGAACGCGAAAGGACAACCAGTCTTGACTCCTCTTAAATTTTGGAAGAAGAAAAAAATGGTGGTTAATGATATTCTAGTAGATGATGACGAACCTGAACTTAACGAGCAAGCAAAATTGAGTCCTGATTATGTTGAATATTTTTTTAATGTATGGGTCGACGACGAAATAGATATAGAGACACTTTGCAGAGCGGTCGTGAAGAGAAGAAATTTAGGGTTGTATGCTCCCCCTCTTCAGTGTCCAGAGTTTCTTGGAGCAGGAAAAGGGATGGTAAAATATGACTGTGATGATGTTTGTGAAGAGTGCGATATAACTCGCGATCCATGCGAAGATGTGGTGGAAGAGTGTGGCACGGAGGATCTTGAATGATACCTATAAGTGCAATTGAGGGATTATTGCCCTCAATAAAGGTGAAGAGCGTTATTCTATCAGACCCTACACAGGTTACGGTTGAAGACAATTCTAGAACTTCTGTTAGAAATGCTGAAAACTTGGATGTAAAAATTAAGACTTCTGCGATTACGACTGTGAGTGGTGCCGATGCCGACACAATTGATATGCGCGATTTCTTATCTATTCCTAATTTTAAGTTTCACGAACATCTAAGAATGGCAGTAATTCAAAGTTCCCACCAACAAGTTACTTGGTTTTTGCAAACCTTGGGAGATGAAATATTAGACTACATTGGTCCTCTTGATGACTGGCATGGAAATACTAAATTTGATGATCTTATATATACCAATGTAGTTTCCCGATTGGGCATCCCCAAAGACAATGTGCCATCTTTCAAGAAATCATCAATGAAAGTTAAGACTGCAAAATTGTTTGATAATATTGATAAGCCTATATTGGAAAAAATCGATGACGACGGGAATAGAATAGAGAGCATCCCAGTTGATTTCTTTTTTACTATCCCCACTAAAACTCCCAAGCATTTAGCATATTTCGTTGTATGTTATGTTGACTACGATTCTTTGGTCAGTTCTCTTGATATCCCCTCTGAAGATGGTTTCGTTAATTTAAATCTTAATCCAAAAGATTTTGCCTCGCTCGGGACGTTTGCAACACCACTGGAGATGGAAGTGGTTTTTGATGAAGGTGTTTTATCTAATACAACTTATTTCTTTAAGACGCTTGATGATAAGATATGGGGCGGGCCCGTCCATAAAATGGTAGACAACAAATATATGACTGGACTACGACATGGGTCCGACTCAGTGGATTTGGTTTCCTTCCAGACTAAGAATGTAAAGCTTCAAGATTTTAGAAATCGGGAGGGATTCATGAAAGTAAATGTCATGAATGACTTTCAAGATGAGCAGGCAGCTCTTGTTGCCGCTATAAAAGGTTTTGCGCCTAAAGACAAGTCTCTTAATCCGCTCCTCAACAGCATTCATCCCTATGTGAGCGATTTATTTCTTTCGGTAAGTCCTGATCAATTAGTTAAGTTTATGTTTATGATAAATATGGACGATCTCTTTGCCACTAATTCGGTATTCGGTAAAGTGGTAAAAACTGAGAGACGCTCTTTACGAAGAGAGATCACTTCTCGCTCCTCTATTAAATCGATAAAAATTTACAGGCACATTGTGAAGGAGGGAATAGGAAGTAATAGAGTGGGGGATCCGGTTAAATCATATATAAAACAAAACGAAGCGCCTGTATTAGTCGCATCCACGTCCCAACCAGCAAATTTTGCCACCATAGACAGGACCACTAACATATCCGAAGAAGCAAAGATGTCTTATGAGATTGCGGGGGTTAGAAGTTTTAATGTGGTTGATAGAAATTTTACGGAGGGAAATAGCGGGCAATACCAGTATAGAGTGGAGTTGGAAGTTTTTGATGGAACAGTCGACTATTTTCGAGAGCAGCTTTTTAAATTAAGCAGATTTGCAACCGTGCTTAAGAATTTTGAATCAGACATGCTTAATTCAATTGTTCGCCCTGAAGAGCACCGCGACAATCCTCACATTTTAGATTCACATGTTGTCTTATCGAGAACTAGAGAAGTGGGAGGGTATGATTCTAGATTTGAGAATTTAACTCCTAATTTTGCTATCCTAATGGGCGAGAAATATGCTGCTGAACTGAGAACGGGAATTAATGAGTTTTTAAAAATAATGAAAATTTTCATGCACGATAAAAAGTTTGATGTTGGTACTGAAAGAAAGGTTACTAATTTTTTGGGATTAATAACAAACGTGAATACGGTTAATCCCACTAGCATTACGACTATTTTACAGATTGTCTATACTGCCATTAATAAAATTTCTTCCTTTATTGGAGAAGATGTTCAACTCACTGATCCTCATATCCGTAAATCTGAAAACATACTAGGTCGTTCCAACTCTTCCGCCGAAAGGAGAGTTATTACAATCAACAAAACATTTCATACTGTTGCGGATCTGTCTCCCTTTACTACTGGAGGATATGATTATTTGTCTTTGAATAATCGGGAAAGTATGCAGGGACAGGCCACCGGGATTGGATTAAAATTTATAAACGGCCGACGCTACCGACGCAGGGTTCAAGCAGAAACTCTGAGATATTTTACAAGTACCACTCCTGATATCGGGAGAGGTATGACCGCAGGAACGCCCCCCCAACAATGGGCTGGGCAAGCGTCGGCAATTAACAGTTCTTTGTCCTTTTTTGCCCCCGCTATTGTAAAGTTAGATGGGATGATCGATTTACTTAGTGCAGATAGGATTCAGGATAATCCTACTGTGAGTAGGGTGATAACGAGAATAGCTGCTAACATGGCGATAAAAGAAGGATCTAATAGGACGCCACGCTATCAGCCCAAGTTCATGAGCCAACTTAGGAATGCGGGGCAATCATCAGGGGAAGCGTCATCTGATCAGATAAGTTATTTCGCTAAAAATTATAATTTTTCTCCCACCCCAGCAGAAACTCTTGTTCCGTTAACTGATGCACAACACCTTGGACCCGCTCCGCCTCTGTCTCAAGAAGACGATCCTATGTCCCTTGCGGATTTTTATACTGCGACAAGTGCCCCTCAAGCAGTCTATGAGACTTTATTTCGTCGGCAAACATCACGGCCGCAAGGGATGGGGTTTAATACGCCGTCCCAAGAAGAAGATATTAGTCTGTTTAATATGGACGGCACTGCCAACTATTTACAAACTGCTCCACGTGGCGCTATTGCCCAATTGCCAAATCAAATAAAAGCGCTCTTTATGACGGCGACGGGCAATCTTTCTGAAGTCAAGAGTCGTCCGTTTTTAAAACCAAATGTTTTTCAAGACCCCGCCCAGAGCGCGGCCGCCACCATGCAATATAAGATGCTCATGCAAGTAGAATTTCTAGCAGGTTTTGGTGTGTCGAAACTCGGATCTAGAGGCGTCCCTCTCATGAGTGCCCCCCAGTGGACATTGCTGACCGCCGGCGCCTTTTCCAGGATGACGGGGAAAAAGATTCTCTGTAGATTAAGAAAATTTGAAATTTCGCCATGGGGATTATCCCGACCCGAAGAGTTAAGTCTTCCTGTTTATGATGAATATTTTATTTTACAACCGGATGTTCCCTTGGTATCTCCCCAAGAAGCAGGATCGGAAGAGGAGTCGATTCTGGACTCCATGGAGGACATTGTGGTTCCTCCTGGGTTCGGGGAACTGGAGTCTATTTATGCAAATATGAAAGAATTTGGACGCTCCGCAAGACCCATGAGAGTATATAACCTCCGTTCAAAAAAGTTCAAAGCAACTATTTCTAAACTGCGAAGCATGAAAAAAACTATTAACAGTGATTTCGTAGCAGACGCTTTTAACGTCAACAGGATTGCCATCGATGCCGAGGGAAGAAGAATGTTTGTGGGGGGAAGCACACTATCAAAGAAGAGTAGCATTTTTAATAGAATTTCATCTTCCAAGAAAAGTACAATTAATCCTTCACTTCTCAGGGCAGCCGAGACGGCAAAAGCATCGGCAACGGAGTTGTCGAGCAATTTTCAGAGTTTTGAATCGGTGGGAGATCTTCCGCAACTAAGGGATAAATTAGTAAAGATGAGAACCCAATTGAATATTTTAAATCAAAGGAAAAAGAATGTCACAGCAAGATTAGAAAGTTTTAACGACAAGCGCGGCATTGAGCATAAAAATTTAAAAAATATGCCTCTCGGACAGAAGCATAAAAAATCAAGAGACGCACTTCTACAGCGAATATCGCGATGGGATATTAAGATAGATGCACTTAAGAGGCAATCTGCCAGAAACAAGAAAGAGATGATGGAACTTGAGCAAAAGGAACGCGACACTGTTGCCGCCATAAAAAAAGAAATGCGCAGCATGCAAAAAAAGATTATAAAAGGTCGCGGCATGCCAACCGCTGGATCATCTGCCAAGCAGACGAGTAAGACAAAAAATCCCTATACTTCTACAAAGAATTTGCAAGCATCTTACGATATGGATTTAGATAAGATGGCAGCAAATGAGGTATTCGTTTCGAGTCGAGATATTGAAAAGTTATGTAAATATGAAAGTTATATGTCAGATTCAGTGTCACAAGAATATAATTCTCTAATCAAAGAATTGAAGAATTATTCAAAAGGTGAGGGATTCTCCAGGAATATGGTAGAGACGGACTCTAGGGTGGTGGGCAGTGTCTCGTCGATAGTGGATAAGAGCAGACCGCCTACGTGGAACCTTCCTCCCCAAGATCTACTTAGAGGTATTGAAAGAAAAGATTTTGATTATAAATTTGTATTGAACGAGGTGGCAGCGATTAGAGAAACTTTAAAACAAACGGGAACTCCGGATGCGTATATTAAGCATGCCTCTATCGACTTCGCGAAAAAGATTGTCTCAAGAAGTCAGTTAGACGCAGAAACAGCGGCCATGGCAGTTGAGTCGATTATTAAAGAAGTTTTTTCGGATACGGAAGATTATTAATATGGTTAATATGAAGAAATCGTTTGGTAGAGATGCCTTTTATATAAATAAAGATTTAGTAGCTACTGAACAAACAATTGTGTCGGATACTTTAAGAAATGCTTTGGGAAAATTTTTCATTGTAAATGATAAGAAATCTCTTCGGTATGATGAGGTGGTCAATCCGCCGGATGATTTCGTAGCATTTGTTAGCGTCTCCAGTTTAAAACCCGACAAGGAAGCATTGAGGGTGGAGTTTACTTCCCAAGCTGATGATTATGAGGACGAGTTTATTTCTCTTTCATCTATAACAAACACGTCTGAAGTTTTTTATGATTATTATTTTAAAAGTGATTTGCCCATTAGACATAGATTATTAGAGAGGGCAAATAAGACAGGAACCACAGAATATACTGATGCAGATTCTCATTACAATTATTATATCAAACCTTACGAAGTTCTATTTCTCAACAACCCCGCCGTATCTGAAAATATTTTGCCCAACTTTTATAGTTTATATGCGCAAGGTGTTTATGAACAAACAAATGTTGAAAATTTAAATTGGTTAAATGGTAATTTTAAAACAAAAATTGGAGAAGAATTTCTTACTGTATTTAACTGGCAAGATGAGAACGTGAGCAGTAGATACGCAGAGTATTTTGTTAAGTTCGCTCAGGCAGTTAAAAATCTGCTTTCCAATATTGAAAAAACAAGAGACGATGAGATAGGAAGCACATTGTTTTCGAGTCTGGCGAATAAGTATAATACCTATATTTTTAGCGATTCTAGTCTTCCTCTCCTTACGACTGAAGCGGTGAAGGGTGAGATGTTTCCGATGCATAATGAAATAAGATTTTCTACTGATCGAAACACGGCATTTGCTAATATATTGCGGGAATTAAAAATTGAAACCGAATTGATCAAGGAAGTTATGAGTAATCCCAACCCTTTAGTACAAGGTTTCGGCGCAGCCATTGAGCAATATGTCCCATCGAACATTCCCAATGTCCCTCCTAACCAAGTAAATACTTTTAATACCCGCGATTTAAAGACGTGGGATATCAAAGAGTGGATATCCCAAAGAATCTTTAAAAATGAGTTGAAAGGGGTGGGCATTGGATCAGTGCAAGAAGAAACCAACCCCGCGAACAAGAGTCTCCAAGAGGTTCTCACCAAATTATTACTGAGCGCAAAAATCAATGGATTCTCCCAAAACAATTTCCGAAATTTAGAGGGGTTGTTTGGAGGAACTCCTTGTTATTCAGAAGTAGTTTTCTATAAGATAACGAAGACGGCCGCGGCAGCGCCAAACACTCCTATGACGGTTTACTATATTCCCAACTCCAGTAAATTAGACATATGCCGGTTTATTGATACTCAGGTTAGATACGGGAAGAAATATAGATATAGGATCGATGCCTATACTTTGGTAGTAGGATCAAAATATACTTATAATACTATTAATAAAGTGAACGGAAATACAATAGAATTCGGCGTGGCCACTGCGCCCAGCATGAAATTGGTAGAAGTTCCCTTCCATAACACGGGGGATTTGATGGTGTTAGATGCTCCTCCTATGCCTCCCGAATCTACAATTGTTCCTTTGAGGGGAATTAATAATAAAGTCATCATTAATTTGAATGGGACGACTGGTGATAGAGTACTGGATCCAGTAAAGATTGAGACGCTTGACCAGCAAAAAATTGATCTTCAGAAGACGTGTCAAAGGCGATCCGACAATAAACTTAGGTTTCGTTCGGACGATGCACCCGCTGCGTTTGAGGTGTTTCGGATAACTAAGCGCCCCAGTTCTTACATGGACTTTCAGGGGCATAGGATAACGAATGTAACCACTAAAAATGTGGCAACGTCGGGCGCCCTTAAGGATACCATTAAACCCAATGTTAAATATTATTATACTTTCAGAGCGCTAGACGTGCACAACAACATATCAAACCCATCTCCGGTTTTTGAAATTGAGATGATAGGGGATCAGAGAGGACTTCCTTTTCTAGAGATTAAGGTGGTTGATATGGGTGCGGAGTATATTAGCAAAAAAGAAAAGAAGGAACTCTCGAAGCAAATGAGGAGATACCTTCAAATACTTCCGACGGTACCGCAAGGACTTCTCAACGTGCCCCTTTCCAATTTGTTGGTCGACGAAACCGGAGCAGAGATTCAGACCGTCAAGGGTGTGAAGTCTGTCGTGCTTGGTGTTGCTGATGAATCGCTTTGGGGCAAGAAGTTTAGAATTCGATTAATTTCTAAAAAGACAGGAAGAAAAATAGATTTAGATGTTAATTTTAGTGTAGAACATCAACTAAAGGAAAGTTGATACTAATTATTGTGATAGGAGACTTATTATGGCATTTTTAGACAATTCCGGAGACATCATCTTAGATGCAGTGCTTACTGATACTGGGCGCTTACGTTTAGCCAGGGGGGATGGATCGTTTAGGATAGCTAAGTTTGCGCTTGGCGACGACGAGATAGATTATGGGAAATATGATAAAGATAATCCTAATGGCAGCGCTTACTATGATTTAGATATTTTGACCACACCTATTTTTGAAGCTTTTACGAACAATGCGTCTAGCATGAAATCAAAATTAATTTCTATCACGCGCACTAATCTTCTATATTTGCCTGTTATCAAACTCAACACTCTTAATACTAATAACGCTACTTATTCTAACTTTAACATGTTTTTGGCGACCGTCGATAACGAGACTTCCCTCCAATTATCTGGCGACAACATTAATGTGGGCATCTTGAATGGCAATAATATAGGCAACTCAAATAATAGTGTGAGGTTAGATCAAGGATTGGACACTACAAAATTATCTTCTACGAATCCTATCGATTCTGATTTAAAGGAAACGCAATATATTGTTGAAATGGACAATCGTTTCGGCAGACTAGCCTCCACCATAGGCGTCCAAGCGGATGTAAGTTTTGTTGATGACGATAATATTGCGAGTTATTTTCTTTCTCAAGGCGCCACTTCGGGATTTATTGGGGATCTGCCAACTGATAGTGGAAACAACACCAACGAACTTCAAGCAATTGCGGGCCCACGAGGCACTAAGCTTATGTTTAAGGTCAAAGCATCGGTAGATTTAGAGGGGAGCACTTTTCTGTTTACACAATTAGGATCTACGATGGTAATCAATTCCACTACTTACCGCACAATTGATTCAACAATTAAGATAACAGGCGCGACTACAGGATATAGAATTGATGTTCCTGTTAGATACATTAAGAAGGTCTAATTAATAGAACGAGGTTAAAGAATGGCTACAATTTATAAAACTTTTTTGAACAACGATGTTGCTTCCACGAGAACGCTCCTACACGAGGCAATTCCCATTACGGGTTCGATTGTCTCGGGCACGTATGCAGACGCAAATATTAAGGATTTCACGACGGATCTAGTTCAGCAGGTGTATGATTATCCTTATTTGAGTTCTTCGGCAAATCATATTTTTGATATAACTGCTGGATACTCTGCTAACTCTGCATTGTCTGCTTCGGCAGTCGCTAATGGTGTTTCGTCTACTGATATTAAAAATAAGATTAATATGTATAATGAGATGGCGCAAGTATTGATGGGATATGATCTCACAGGGTCTATCTTAGAGTTTGATCAAGATGGCGACCTGGGCGCCGGCGGCACTAAATTAAAAGAAATTTATGTGCTTAATTTTGCGCGCCTTCTGACCAAAGACGAGATTAAAAAAGGTTCGTTTAACCTTCAACTCGCCACTGGATCTACGTTCTCTACAGTTGATTTTGGTGATATCCTTACACTTACCGATTATAATGCCCAGAATGATTTTCGCGTCAATTCTCCAGTAGGGGAATACGGGATTCTCTATACTTCTTCCGTTGACATCAATACTGGATCAGGAGTAGGATTGCTCTACTATCAGGCAGGCGTTGCTATTCTAACGGCATCCCTTTTTGGAGCGGCGGAGATGGATAGTGCTGGACTTATAGGATCACAAGTGTTGAGTGGTTCCAACATTATTACTAATGCTAATTCTCTACGCCGCCGCATGTATAATCTTGATTTTAATAACACGACCGAATTAAACTCAACGATTTATTTTTGTCGCGTTAATCATAACGAATACAATTATAGCGCCAATCCAACCTACCTAAGTGCAAGTCAAATTGTAGTTAAACAAGAAACCACCGACGCACCAGTTTCGTTTCTCACAACTATTGGATTATATTCGGCGGACAATGAACTACTGGCGACTGCCAAACTTTCAGAACCTCTGAAGAAGGATCCTAATAACGAACTTATTCTAAGAGTGAGACTAGACTATTAAAAAATGCAACTATGTCATTATATAAATTCGAATCAGAAGATGTTCTCATCAATAGGATCAAAACCCATCCTGGCATAAAGTTTGTCATACACACTAGTTCCGTTCATTACAACGATAGGGTAGATCAGTTTGGTACTCCTGACGGAAATGTTTCTTTAGATGAGTTGGGGACACTGAAAGCGTTTGGATTAGACTACTATGCTTTCATCACCAAAGACAGTGGACGCGTCGCTTGGAAAACTGTCAGTCTGGGGACTTTCAGTGGATTAAATTATGGCGACGTGATAACATCATCGCTCCCCCTTACAGCATCTATTCAAACTGAGTATTTTCCCGAAGATGATCCGCGCCCCCATGTTGCTTCGCTGAAAAATGTTTCCAATTCGTATACTATCCTAAGCAATCACTATGCTTTCTCTTCTTCGCTTGGGGATAAAGATACTCAAATTGTAAGATTGATCAGTTTTCCATCTATTTTTTATGGCGCCTATATCAAGAAGGGGAGTGTGGATTTAAAATTTTATCACACTGGGACTTTAGTCGGGAGACTCGAAGATAAAGATAGAAATGGTAATCTCGTGCAGACCTATGGGAATACGGGATCTGGAAGTGTGGCCGGCGTTGTTTATTATAATGAGGGATTTATTTTACTTACTGGTAGTTGGGATATCACTACTGAATCGACGGATACTTATGAGGGGTCAAGTTTTCCTCGGTGGGTAGATTTTAGTTGTCCCGACGATGGTTTGGGAAATTTTACCCATGACTCAAGTTACGAAATAAACATGAGTGGAACCCAATTTGTTCCCGTAATTACCATGCTTGCTCATGCAAATAAAACTGATTTAAATCATTCTAACAATCCCACCTACATCTCTTATGGGCAAACCAACGACAGTTCCAATCCTTATCAAGCAGACACTGGATCTTTGGGATATTATGAAAAAAGTGATTTAAAAATTAAAAATGTTGGAAAATACGCGTATACTAGTGATACGGGATCTTTTAAGAAAGAAACCTATATTTCAAAAGTAGCTATTTATGATGACGATAAAAACTTAATTGGCATCGCTAAACTTGCTACACCAGTGAGAAAAAGAGAAAACGATCAGTTTACCTTTAAACTAAAAATGGACATTTAATGATTTTAGGATTAGATTTATCTACTAGCATAATTGGAATGTGTATAGTGGATAAGAATGGAGATACCTTTCTTCAAGAACATATAGATCTGAGGAAAGAAGAGACTCTATTCGACAAAGTAAAATTAGCTAAAGAGACGATTCTTGGCACAATACACAAAAATAACATTAAACATGTATGGATTGAGCAATCCCTCCAGGCATTCCGCCCGGGATTTAGTTCCGCAAAAACCCTCTTGACATTATCTAAATTTTCTGGTATAATGGAATGGATCATACATGAAGGGACAGGGATCGCTCCCGAATATATAGGTGCGACAACAGCGCGCAAGCGCTGTGGCATCACTGTTCCACGCGGCGAGAAGGGAAAGGACGTTGTGATGCGCTTTTTACTTGACACGGACCCCGCTTTTATGGTAGAATACACCAAGTATGGAAATATCAAAAAGCATTATTACGACATTGCCGATGCAATTGTCATCGCGAAAGCAGGGTTTTTATGTCAGTCGAAGAGAAGTTAGATGTATTAAAAGGGTTCTTAAATCTCTCCCACATTAGTAGGGATGAGTGTTTATTTTATTGCCCGCATTGTGAGCACCACAAACCTAAGATGTCTGTCAATTTAGACAAGAATGTCTATAAGTGTTGGGTGTGTGACACTAAGGGAAATAATATATGGAGATTGGTTCGAAAGTTCGGAGATTCATCTGACAAGAGAAAGTGGAGATCATTCGAAGACGAAGTAGATATAACAGATTCCGTATACGAGAAAATCTTTGGAACACCCAAGGAAGAGGAAGAGGCAATTGAACTTCCACAAGAGTTCGTTTCTCTTACAAACAGAAACTTATTAGTAGGCGGCAAGCGCGCAAAGAAGTATATATTAAATAGAGGATTGACGGAACGAGATATAGCACGATGGAAGATCGGATATTGTGCAAGCGGAGAATATAAGAATAGGGTGATTTTTCCATCCTTTAATAAAGATGGTAAATTAAATTACTTTGTAGGAAGAAGTCATTCCGATGATTGGATGAAGTATAAAAATCCAATGGTAAGTAGGAATATTATTTTTAATGAATTGAATGTTGATTGGAAAGAGCGAGTATGTTTGGTGGAGGGAATATTTGATGCTGTCAAAGCGGGCATAAATTCTATTCCTCTGCTGGGGTCTACCCTCAATGAGAGAAGTCGACTCTTCCAGAAGATAATAGAAAACGACACCATTGTATATTTGGCACTAGATCCAGATGCAGAAAAGAAGAGCATGGAAATGATTAAGGCATTTCTGGCTCATGGAATAGAAATTCATCAAGTGAATGTGGGTGGTTATGAGGATGTGGGATCGATGAGTAAAGAAATCTTTATGAGAAGATTTAAGCAAGCGAGACACATTACATCGGAAGTTTACTTTCACGATACTATAAGAAAAATTAACTAAAAAGGAGTTATAATGAAAAAGAGAGTTTTAATAAGTGGCGGCGCCGGTTTTATTGGGCATCACGTCATCGAAGAATTTTTAAGGGAAACGGATTATGATATTGTTTCTATCGATAGATTGGATACATCTGGCGATCTTAATCGTGTGTTCGAAGTGTTGGAAAAAAACCCTGCGTGGAAGAAGAGGGTGGAGATTTTATGGCACGATCTAAAGGCACCCATCAATGAGGTTATGCGCCACAAGATTGGACCTGTTAATTATGTATTGCATTTAGCAGCAGGTTCTCATGTAGATAGAAGTATTGAATATCCCATGGAGTTTGTAATGGACAATGTGATAGGCACAGTTAATATGTTAGACTATGCCCGCGAGCATCTCTCTGATACTTTAGAGACGTTTCTGTACTTCAGTACAGATGAGGTTTTTGGACCCGCACCAGAAGGAGTGTTTTATAAGGAAGATGATCGATATCGATCAGGAAACCCTTATGCCGCTTCGAAGGCAGGCGCCGAGGAGTTATGCATTGCTTATGAAAATACGTATAAGATGCCCATCATTGTAACTCACACCATGAACGTGTTTGGGTTGAGGCAGCATCCCGAAAAATTTATTCCTATGATTATTAAGCGCGTCCGAGATCAAGAGATGATCCATGTACATGCGAATAGCGACTGCACAAAAGCAGGATCCCGACACTATATTCACGCAAGCGACGTTGCTTCTGCTGTGCTCTTTCTTCTGGATAATGGAGTGTCGGGAGAAAAGTATAATGTAGCAGGGCCCGATGAGACAGACAACGAAGAACTGGTTAAAATGATTGCGGAGGTTGTGGGGAAGCGCCCCGTTTATGAGTTGATTGACTTCCACTCGTCACGACCGGGACATGATTTAAGATACGCACTCTCTTCGGAGAAGATGCGTAAATTGGGATGGACTCCCCAAAAGAATTTGAGAGAGAGAATTCAAGAAGTAGTTCAATGGACATTGGCAAACAAGAGATGGATTTGCCTCTAGTTTCGACTTAGCGACATCACAGAGAAAGGGAAATATATGAGATTAGCACATATATCGGATACCCATATCAGAAATTTTGAAAGACAAGATCAATATAGAGCAGTCTTTAAAGATTTGTATAGGGTATTGAAAAAAGAAAAACCAGATTACATTATTCATTGCGGGGATATTGCCCACAAGAAGACAGTAATTTCACCGGAGTTTGTTGAACTATGTTCAGATTTCTTCCGGAACTTGGAAGCGATTGCTCCCACCTATATTATCTTGGGGAACCATGATGGTAACTTAAGAAACGCAGAGCGACAAGATGCACTCACGCCGATTGTCGATGCGTTGGGATTGAAGAATCTTCACCTCATGAAGAACTCGGGCGAGTACATTGTGGATAAGGATCTCACCTTGAACGTCATGTCAATTTTTGATGAGGATAGTTGGATTAAACCCACCAATGATGATACAATTAATATCGCCCTCTATCATGGTGGTGTATTGGGATCCCAAACGGATTTTGGATGGAACATTAAGGTTGATCATGATGTCAGTATTTTTGATGGCATGGATTTTGCTTTCTTGGGAGACATTCACAAGTCTAATCAGATACTTGATACCGAGGGGAGAGTGAGATACCCAGGAAGCACCATCCAGCAGAACTTTGGGGAATCACCTGACAAGGGATTACTTATTTGGGATATTCAAGATAGGGACACTTTTGATGTACGGCATATTGTACTGGAGGATCCCAATCCACACGTAGACATCATTTTGACTAAGACCGGACGCTTACCCAAGAAGTTAAATATCAAGGAAGGGTCTAGGGTTAGAATTATTGCTGAGAATCGAACAACGATTGCTAATCAGCGCAAGTTGATTGATGCAGTGAGGAGAAAGTTTTATCCTCAGAGAGTTACTTTCTTAAATCGAGGGTTATCAGGTGTTCCATCTTCCTCTATGATTGCGGATGGAATAGAAATAGGAAATTTACGCGATACCAAAGTACAAGAAACGCTTATTGAAGAATACTTAAAAGATTACAATATTGATAAAGAAGTCTTAAAAGATGTATATGATTTAAATGATAGATACAATATGCTTCTCAATTTAGAAGAAGATGTTTCTAGGAACGTGAGTTGGTGTGTCGAAAAGTTGAAGTGGAATAACTTGTTTAATTACGGGGAAGGAAACACCATCGATTTTTCCACACTTCATGGCATTGTGGGTATTCTAGGTAAAAACTTCTCCGGAAAGTCTAGCGTAATCGATAGTCTTCTTTTCACGATGCAAAATAATACCTCAAAGAGTAGTGTAAAGAATGTTAATATTATTAATCAAAACAAAAACAGCGCCTTTTCTGAGGTGGTGGTAGGAATAGGTGCGCGCAAATATAAGATTGCGCGGAAGATGGAAAAGTATACAAAAAAATTGAAAGGCAAAGAGACTTTAGAAGCTAAGATGGTTTTAGATTTTTCTGCTGTTGACGGAGATGAAGAGATTAGTTTGAACGGGGAGACGCGCAACGACACGGATGCCAACATTCGTAGAATTTTTGGAACCAAAGACGATTTTCTAATGACCAGTTTCTGTTCCCAGATGGACTCACTTCAGTTCATTAATCAGGGTTCCACTGATAGGAAAAAGAACTTATCCAAGTTTCTAGATTTAGAAGTATTTGAAAATAAATATCGTCTTGCCCACGATGATTCTTCTCACATTCAAGGCGCTCTTAAGCAGTTTGAGGATACAACATTTGAAGAGGATCTGGGACGAGAGGAGATAGCAATGGAAGATGCGGAGGAAGAACTTCGAGTTCATCGAAAGGAGTGTGATTATATTAAATCACGCCTCGAAAAGACAAGAGAAGATGTGAAAAAGATTGAGATAGAAATTGCGGGATATCCAACAATTGATATTGATATAACAAAGATCGAAAGGCAACTTAGATCTGCTTCTACTAAAAAAGAGACAACTCTTAATCGACAGAAAGATATAAGTGGCGAGCACAAAGAGCACCAAGAATATCTCGACAAAGTAGAGGGATTCTTTACCGAAAACTCTCTCGATGATTTT
>Ga0080013_1001747_pt1 | contig 27695 bp, 10 predicted proteins | sample ETNvirenome_6_85_FD_69236 | JGI IMG/M metagenome (GOLD analysis project Ga0080013, IMG submission 69236) | Marine viral communities from the Pacific Ocean - ETNP_6_85 (SPADES assembly) (version 2) | ecosystem: Environmental > Aquatic > Marine > Oceanic | place: Pacific Ocean | collected 2013-06-19 | reverse complement strand
CGAGAATTTATAATGTCTGCCAGTGTAAGAGCTCCTGTAAAGGCTGACGCCGTCGGGCAAGTTCAATTCTCTCTAGCTGATGTTCAGACAACTCTGGAATACGCAGGTACTCGATCTGGCGTCCAAAGAGCCTCGGGAAGGTCGCTAGTAGGTGATTTTACAGCCTTCAATCCCTCAGGAAGCTTCATAGATCCTGTGTTTGGCACTGCTATTGAGTTAGGTGACAAGCAAAGCAAAGTTTCTCCCTACCTTCTTCTTCCTAGTGATGATTTAATATTTGGCTGGCAGGCACCTGTTGATAAGTACGGTGCCCTTGGATCCAAACTGACTTTATATCCGGGCGCAGGAAAGCTTGTTCTATACGGATCAGAAGTACGTGAAGGCAAAGAATTTCATCCAGGGCTCAACCAGCTCTTGACAAGTGACGCAGTTCACGAGGATGTGAGAGACACAGTTTCCCTTGCGAGAAATTCTTATGTTTTGGATCAAAATACAGGAACATATTACACCCAGTTTACAGGATCTTATATCGATAACTACCCGGGAGTTTTCAGCCCTTCTGGTGTGGGACCTGCTTTTGCAAGAGAAAGAATAGATAGGCCTTTTGCAAGTTCAATTGGTTCGCCCCACTCTGGATCCATTCTAAAAGGAGTGAGGTTCCCGGATGGAACTGAGCAGTACATGGATTCCACTGTTCCAGACTTTCTCGGTATTGCATATGCTAATAACAACACTTTTAGGGTCGACTGCAACAGGCAGCTTAATCACATGACAGATGGACCAGGACCTCTTTTCTACTTACTGGGTGATGTAAGAGGAAATTACGCCGGCACACCAACAGATCCTGCGCCTGATAAGAGATGGCCCAGGGCTTTCCCGTTTGAGAAAGATTACAAGGATATTGAACGCATAAGTGGCCCGAGAAGATCTATCGAAACCGTTACAAATTTAAATAACGTTCAAAATGCAGATATAGACGTAAACATGAGCTTTCCCTACACAAGTAGTAAGTACGGTGTAATAGTAAACCAGTATGTTTTTCCCCAGCTCGGAGCGACCGATGCCGGCCTGGCTGGAGACAATGTCATGTTATGTCGAGCAGACGTGGGTGTAAACAAGCTTATAAATGTCGCCAACCAGAACGAAAAATTCATGAAGATGTTCTACGGTTTTGGTGACGGCAAGGATAACCTTGGCCTTTTAAATGGAATAGTAAATACTGAAAGATCAACCGACTGGCGTGCTGTCGGATCTACTAGCGTAATAATACGCGGATTTAAGTACGGTATTTTTAATGCACTGCCACAAAACACTTCATGCATCTTTAGGCACGATGTGTATGGGCAGTTTAGGGATATGATGGAGCAAAGGGCTTACACAGTGATCGCCCAGACAAATACTGTGCTGCCGCCGGATTCAAGAGCAAATTCTCAATTAATCGGCGGGCAAAGCTATCGAGTTCCTGTGGAGGTAGTTTTCACTAAAGTCATATCTGATCCCCAGGGACAAGCAGCGCAAAGAGAGAATTTCGTTTCTGGCGATTTTTCAAATATTGAACAAGTAAAAGCGGGAAATGGAATCAGGGGAATTTGGTACGAAAATTGCAATACAGACACTTTCTCAAGAGTAACAAAGCCCTTTATCGATGCTGCCCTCCCAGTAGTATCACAATTAACACCCGAAGAGATTCAAAGTCTTGATGAATATCAAGCAAGCATTTTAGATAGCTTAAGTATCCCAACCACAACGATTTTTGATGTTTAGCACGTCTAGATAGCGAGGACAAAATTGTCAGATTTTACCAAATTCTTTGTTGATTCAAAGACTGGAAAAATTAAGACCATTGCTGCAACTAAAATTACAGCAATTGATACTCGCACTGCAGCTGCAAGAGTCGGCGCAGCAAATATGCCCGGAACAGATGTTAACTTTTTTGTTTCTGGATCAAAGGGCAGTAAGGTAAAGCAGCTAGGTACAGTTGCAGCAATCGGCGGTGATCTTGTAGTGTCTGGCGCGCTCAATGCTGACCTAGGACTAAGCGGTTCTCTTACCAATCTAACAGATGGTACTTCCTATCTTGCCGCAGGCTCTAATATCACAATCACTTCATCGTCAAATGGGCAAGTTGTTATCATCGGCGCCGGCTCTGGCCCTAGCCTAGTAAGAGAAGTTCTTTCTGATGAGACTAGCGGAGCTACCACAGACTACACACTCGCAGTAACACCTGCTGACTTTACAGCAATCACAGTTTACGTCAACGGGATATTGAGACTTTCCGGAGCCGGAGGCGACTATCTCTACGATCAGCCCAATAATCAAATAGATTTCAACTCAGCTCCAACTTCTGGGAGTATTATTCAAGCTGTTTATACGGCTGGGGATGGCGCCGCCGGCGGAGGCTCAAGTCTGTGGACTCAAGTCGGAACCAATTTATATCCTGCTACTTTATCCAGCAAGGTTGGTATTGGAACTGCAAGTCCGATCGCTACCCTAGAGGTAGGTGCTGGTTACGGCGGCAGTAATGCAGTAGAAAACATAGCTATTGCGAATGATTCTGGCGACGACTCAGCGATTGATCTAATCGAAGAATCCGGCGGAGCTTCGACAGGATTCGGTACCTCTAATGCATACGGTTTTAGAGTAGTATACGACGGTGGTGCTAACAACCTGCAGATAAAAAGTGGCCAGCAAACAACTGTTGATACGAGAGTTCTGATCGAGAGAAATACAGGAAATGTAGGAATTGGATCAACATCACCGGGAGCTAAACTTGAAGTCAAGACCACCACGTCTGATAATGTTCCTGGTATTATAATCGATCACGACGAGACAGGAGCATATCATGCTCTTGATGTGGACTCTGAATCCACTTCACGTGCTGCAATTAGATCGAGAGGGTACCAGCCTGCTTATTTTGAGCAGGATATAACTTCTGGATATGGTCTTTATGTCTATCGAAATTTATCAGAAGCAGGATCGAGTCCACTTGTTCAATTTGTAGATGATAATACAAGTAATACTCAAACAGCGCTCCAAGTTAGTCAGTCCGGCACCGGTGATATTGTTAATTTCTTAACAGGTGCAGTAGAGGTCATGACTGTCAACAGTTCAGGACAGCTTGGAGTCGGAACCACAACCCCTAACGAGAAGATTACCATAGAAGGAGCAATTTCTCTGGATGAGATTGCTTACACGCCAGCAGCTGTTTCAGGTTACGGAAAAATATATGTTAAAAGTTCCGACAGCAAGCTTTACTTTAAGAATGACACGGGAACCGAGTACGATCTTCTCGCCGCCGCAGCTAGTGGAGCACCCACTGATGCATCTTACGTGGTTTTATCTGCTAATGGCACCCTTACTGCTGAGAGAGTGATTGTTGCAGGAGACGGAATAGCACTTGTTGACAGCGGCTCAGGTTCTAATTTAACTCTATCACAAAGCGTAAATTTAGCTGACTTTGCGTTTTCCGCTGGGAACTTAAATTTAGCCCCTCATGTTATGATGACTGCGTCATCTGACAGCGGCACAGCAATTGCATCAAGCCATACACTAACATTTACAGGTGGCGAGGCCATAGACACATCTGCAACAGGTGGAACAGTTACAATTTCTGCTGAAGATGCGTCGACATCAAACAAAGGAGTTGCATCTTTTACTTCTGCAGATTTCACAGTGTCATCAGGTCACATTTCACTTGACGATAATATTGTTAAGCAAGTAGGAACTGACAGCGGAACAGCGACAGGAGCTAGTCATAAAATTGATATAGTCGGCGGCACAAACGTGACAGTTTCGGCCACCGGCGATACGGTAACTATTACATCCACAGCCACAGCCATTGATGAAGGCGGGTTTTTCGAATCAACAACAGGAGGGTCAATCTTTACGACCGGCGCCGTAGCATTCGTCGGCGCGCAATCTTCTCCATCTGCTCCTGATGCTCCAAGCGATGTTGGTAACGATGTTTTCTTCTTTGTTTCGGGAACCGTCGGGTCTAAAAACTCCAGCAACACAGGATCAGCAGTCTTCGGCGGAGACTTGTTAGCTTCTGGAACAATTGTCGCCGAGGTAGGATTTTCTGGATCAATATCCAGCTTAAGTGACGGCAGATCTTTAATAGCTGCAGGCGATAATGTTACTATCACGACCGCGTCAAGTGGACAGATCACCATATCTTCTGTTGGGGGTGGTTCTGGAGGCTCCCAGTTTAGCTCCACTACCGCAGGGTCAATCTTTACGACAGGTGCAGCGGCTTTTGTTGGCCCTCAATCGTCACCCACAGCCCCCGACGCTCCTTCTGACGTAGGAACTGATGTTTTCTTCTTTGTCAGCGGCACCATCGACAGCAAGGATACATCTAACACCGGCTCAGCTGTATTTGGTGGTGATGTAGTGGTGAGCGGAGCACTGAATGCACCCTTCGGCCTGTCCGGATCTCTAACTCGACTCACGGATGGAACCGCCTATCTTGTAGCGGGCACCAATGTCACAATAACCTCGTCATCAAATGGACAGATCACAATTTCTTCTGCTGATGACGCTGGGACTAACTTCTTCACATCACCTGCTGCTGGTAAGATTAATACTACCGGCTCGGCAGTTTTTGGTGGCGGAGAGCTTGGAACCTCCTACGTTGCAACTACAGTGGGTACAGACGTCTTCTTCTTTGTCAGTGGAACCATCGACAGCAAGGATACTTCAAACACAGGCTCAGCTGTCTTCGGTGGTGATCTATTAGTTAGTGGCAACCTTTTAGCTCCTCGAGGAATATCCGGATCTTTAACTAGATTGACAGACGGGACTTCTTACCTTGCTGCAGGCAGCAATATTACGATAACTTCGTCATCAAACGGGCAGGTTATTATCGCTTCATCTGGAGGTGGCGGTTCCTTAACAGTAAAGGAAAATGACGGCGACCCGGAAGTGTCGGGTGTCACTACAATATCATTTGACAATGCCATAGTCGTAGACGCCGGCAGCGACACAGTAGTTATATCAGGAACTATTGGAACAGCTGAAGATGGCACTTATGAAGATGGGCTGTTTACTTCGTTTACTAATAAGACCTATACGGGCGTAGCGATTGATAAGATAAATGAAGTCTTGAAGCTTCTTGCACCTTCACCCGCACCTGATCTCGATGATGTCAATTCATTTGAAACAGGAACTGACGTCTTCTTGTCTTTTGGTTCTTCTAATACTATTTCTGGCTACACAAACGTTGGTTCTTCTGCAGGCTTCGGATCTGCAGTTGACATCAACGGAGCGTACAATGTTTCAACTAGCAGTAACAACATTAGGCTTGCAGCTTTTAATCACAGTCAAAGCATCTCAGGTGACCTTAATGCTGATGTTGAAGCAGGTTTCTCCGGCGCAAGATTAAATTTTGTATCTCAAAGCTTTGGGAATGCAGAGCAAGGTTACCTTCACCTCGAAGTAAACGGCGCTGTAATTGCCACAGCAAGCCTTTCCGGAACCACTGATGCAACTGTTCGAGGAATAAGCGCACCCGGATCAGGTTCCGGCACTTACTTAAATGCTAACGGGTCTGGGTTCACAAACCTTTCAATTACGGGATCTGCCATACAGCAAGATGGCAACACATTCACCTTTTTCCAGCATCGGACAGGTAGATATCTTATTTCCACTTCTAGCCAAAGAAATGGGTGGAATTATGCAAGAGTACTTCATTACACTGATGGAAGCACGATAGAAACGAATTATACTGAGTGGGTAAATGATTCAAATTCAGATGCTCTTGCAGCATCAACTAATACTGCAACAGTGGAGATGTCTGGGTCTGTCCACCTGTCCGGTGTTGAATATTTCCTCTCAGGTAATATGAGATATAAGGTGGCTGTCTCGAATGCTTACAGAAACGTATACGATAATAATCAGATAACATTCTCAGCCACACATGTCACCATGTCAGGGCAATCTAAGCCCACCATAGATACTGGAGGTGGAGAGGACCATACAAAGGTTCTTCACTTAACTGGTGTTGGGCACATCACACAGGATGTAATGGTTGTAGGAGCAGTGACCTCTTCGGTTAGTGTGACTCATCCCCTCAAAACAAACTTATCAGATGCCGGCACAACATCAGTGTCAGGAATTCTACTCTATAGACTCTCGGGTAGTTCAACAGCTAACAGAGAAGCATTTAGAGTAGAAAGCTTCAGAATACAGTCGGGAGCGTTTAATAATCAGGCTGATGTCACAGACGCCGCATACGAGTGGAGTTCTGATACCCACATATCAGCATCAAACGGCGGCCACTCTAACGGCCTACAATTCTTTAGTTCCTCTCTAAGATCTCCCTTAAGTAACGTGTACTCAGGAGATTTTAGAAATACCGATGATGGAGGAAGCATAGCGAACGGTCCCGCCGAGAATCCAAATTATTCTAGTCAGGCTGGACTAAGGACATTTTACCGATATTTCCAGAATGGAACTGGAGCTACGCAATACACAGCAAATGTATTGATGAGTGGGTCAACCTCCACTATAGTTGGGGCAGGAACCAGTCTAAATTCCTCTCGAATAAGAGTCTTTTTAAAGATACCCTCAGGAACTGTGGGTGCAACGGGATGGCTGGACTTAGCCTCCGCCTTCTCTCTAGGTAGTTATGAGGATAATGACGGCTGTTACGACGTTTCATTTGACTCATCTTTAAATGCATCTAATATAGCTAACTTTGGAATGCAGGGTATAGCCGATAGCGAGTATCTCTGCATGAGAGTAGAAGCAGACGCTGCGTGGTCTGGTCAAGCTGATTACATCGAGGTTGACTTCGGCGCCGGCACCGGAACCACAACAGAGGCACCAGACCTATCAGAAGTAGACGCTGATGTATCAGGGGTAACTTCTAAGCTTTCTTTTGGATCATCTAAATCAATTACGGGCTATACAAATGTTGGAGCAGGCGCCGGAATCGGCGCAGCAGTAGACGTTAATGGGACATATCAGGTTGCTGAATCTAGCGACAACCATCGAGCAGGAACTTTTGATGGATCCACAACTTTTATAGGAGACTTAAATCCTCAAGTTAGTAGCAACTCACCAAACTATGTTGCAAAGTCATTCGGGGCTGCAAAAACAGGATCTTTGGCTCTAGAAGTTAACGGGTCTACTATTCATACAATAAGCCTCACGGGATCCATCGGGACAGGCACGCCAGGATCAGGGACCGGATCAGAGCTAAACGGGAATGGTTCTGGTTTCACTAGCCTAAGTGAATATGCAGCTGCAGAATTTAGTAACGGGGTTAAAGATTACAATAAGCTGTATAGAACCTCAAAGTATACTGTGTCAACTACAGATCAAAGAAACGGGTGGAACTACGCCAGAATAATACACACAGTTGAGGGAACCCCTAGAAATTCTACATATGCAGAATGGGTTAATGATAATGACTCTAATGCTCTAACGATAACAAATCAAGTAATTGATAATTTTGGGGGCACCGACCCCTACTATCAAAGTGGCGTTGGATATTTCGTTAATTGTTCTTCGTCTCTTAAATACCAGTCTGATAATGGATACAAGAATGTGTACTCGGCATTGTCGACCGCAGTAACAACACCGACAGAAACTAATCTCACTATCGACAACATCATGATAACAGGCTCAGGGGTCACCAACCAGATCGACTCTGGAGACAACTCTACTCTTGCAGCCCTTGAAGCAGGAGTTTCAAACTCTGAAACCCTGCCAATATTCGTCACACACTCGATATCATTCAGTCGAAGTGAATCTCTCCCGGGCCCGTATGGCTCCACATCGTATTCTGTTACGGGAACTGTTAGCGTTAAGCACCCCTTAAAAAGTAATGTCACTAGCGCTGAACTAGCTAAGGGCGTTTTCTTAGTATTTACAAGCTCCAACACTTCGGATCTAAATAACAATGAGTACTTTACAAGTGAGGAATATCGAATACAGTCAGGAACTTATGGAAGCCAGGCATCTGTAATTTTACAATCAAACAAGTGGTCACCTTCATCGTCTATAAACAATGTAAGCGACTTAGGTCATTACGTTGGAATGCTTGTGTATAACGATCAGGTAATATCACCGATCTCAGGAGTCCTTGGGGGAGATTATAGATCTGCTGGTGACGGTGGATCCCTACAAGCCCCAGAGGGTAATCCAAACTATAGCTCGCTAGGAATAAGTCACAGAGAATACGAGAGATACTTTAAGAATAATACTACCTCTGATACACCTCAAATTACCATAACCCTTTATGGGGATGCAACGATAGTAGGAAGATCAGGAGCGAACTCTGGCAGTTTAGGAGCAAATAAAAACATTCATTGCGATGTAAAGATACCAAGCAAGACAGGATATTTAGATCTTGCAAAACCCTCTCCGGGCGCAGGTCCTGTAGCTGATGGTGACGGAGGACTTAGTGGAGATCTGGATGCTGATGTTGATGGATCAGGAGCTTCAAATCTTTGCACCTTTAATGGGCAAACCCTTGATGGGACGGCGTCAACTCCGCAGTATGTTATAATAAGAGTCGTTTCAGATAAAGACTTTACAGGGACTGTGACTCGAATTCAAGTGGCGTATGGCTAGGATATAAGATGGCAGGTAAGACAGACAGAACCGGGGTACAATACGCTTTTAAGAAGCTTTCGGGCCGAGCGAATACCTCTAACATTAAGTCTGATGCCCAGGAGGTAATCGGGTCTAATATCCAGGTCGGGACGCAGACCATCTTTGGGCAAGATGTTCCCTTGTCTGCATCACGAATTGATTTTACCATTTACAGTGCCTCTAATGGGGGAGCAGCGACAGCTGAGTGTGTTGTTTTCACTGTTTCTGTCATTACGGGCACAACATACGATGCAGACAGCGCCACCGGCGGCGGAGGAGATGGCTCACAATCAGCAGGTCCACATGGTTATAAGCTGGTCATGACCGGAAACTACACATCCCTTTCATCAAACACAAAAAAGGGGACTTATCCCTTTACAGATGGTACTTTAGTTCATGAGACCCTGGGTAAATTACAGATTATCCCCCCCAACTTTTCTCAAGAGTCACCAAACCCTTACATTCTTAAAATTTATGAAGCCGATGGATCTGATGCTAACCAGATAGGTGATGAGATTCCTCTTCTTGACGAAGTAGACTGGACTTTTGATGCCTATAATGGAATTTTATTCCTCCAAGATTACGATTCAGGAAAGATACCTGCCTTCGCGAGAGGTTTCATTTATGTCGGGGACTATCTTTCTGCATCTCTGGGAAATGCGGGTGGCGCAGACACAGAAGTTCAGTTTAACAACGCCGGCGCACTAACGGGCACCGCTAACTTTACATTTAATAAGACCACAGATGCGTTAAAAGTCACAAATCTTTCGGGCTCTCTTACACACCTTTCAGACGGTACATCTTATCTTGTAGCGGGCACCAATGTCACAATAACGTCAGCAACTAATGGCCAGGTAACCATAGCATCCTCTGGGGGTGGCAGTAGTGATGGTGGCCCAATCTTCTTTGACAGCACAACTGCAGGATCGATATTCACTACGGGATCTACTGCCTTTGTGGGCGGCCAATCTTCTCCTGCAGCACCGGATGCAGCATCTGATATCGGTACTGACGTCTTCTTCTTTGTGAGTGGTACAATTGATAGCAAGGATACAGCTAACACCGGTTCAGCTGTCTTCGGAGGTGATGTAGTAGTAAGCGGAGCTCTGAACGCTCCCTTTGGGCTCTCTGGCTCACTCACGCGCCTCACTGATGGATCTTCTTATCTGATCGCGGGATCTAATGTTACTATAACTTCCTCCTCGAATGGTGCAGTTACAATCGCATCAAGCGGTGGGGGATCTAGCGATGGTACCAACTTCTTCACATCTCCTGCAGCTGGAAAGATCAATACTACAGGCTCGGCTGTTTTTGCAGGAGGGCAGCTCGGGACATCGTACGTCGCGACAGACATAGGAACTGACACCTTCTTCTTTGTCTCAGGCACCATCGACAGTAAGGACACAGCTAACACAGGTTCAGCTGTCTTCGGCGGAGATCTTCTTGTTAGCGGAACCGTGAACGCCCCTAGAGGATTATCTGGTTCATTAACTCGTCTCACTGACGGTTCGTCTTACTTAGCAGCAGGCTCAAATGTAACGATCTTGTCATCTTCCAATGGCCAAATTACGATATCATCAGCAGAAGGAGGAACAACCGTAGTCGCCGGCCTCTTGATTAGAGAAATAGCCGACAGAGAAGTCAATGGATCAACATCTCAGTTTTACATAACGGGCAGCCCTAATCCTAATTCTACCGTGGGAGTATACATCAACGGTTTGCTGATGATGTCAGGCGCGCAAAGTGACTATACATACGCAGAATCAGATAAAAGCGTAACTTTCACCTTTACCCCTCCCTCCGGTAGTAGTGTGCAGTTTGAATACTCTTCTGGGAGCTCCCGAACAACAGGCGCTACAGCATCAGGTCTCGAAACAGCGACGACTACTGTAGAGATCGGAGATTCAGCTGCACCTGCTAGTGGTTCAGTATTGGTGGCAAGATCATCGACAGAGGCTATTTGGCAACCCGCGATGGTTTTTGGTGAGTCCCCATCCGGCACTAAAAACGGCATTAACGTAACATTTACTTTGGCTAAGGCACCAATTAACGGCACGGATCTCATGTTGTTCGTAAATGGGCTTCTACAGGCATCGGGTACAGCAGCAGATTATGAGCTCACGGCGAGCACCGTTAATTTTAAAAGTGCGCCCTATTCTGAAGATTCGCTTAATGCAATTTATAGGCCTAGCTACTAATCCTTAAAACAAAGAATTGGGGTCTAAAGTCAGGCCTTGGCCTATTTAGAAATGAAGTACATTTTGGCAACGTGCGGAAGTGAGATCAGCTGGAGAAGATGAGTTGGAAGAGAAAATATTTGAGACAGCTGATTTAGCACTTGCTGCCTTCGTACAGAGCAAAGGATTAGTCTTAGTAGACTGGAAAAAGAATGATCGAGGAATCGTCACGTTTTTCTTTTCAGATGAAAAAAATCTCTCCAAAAGCCTGATGATCGCCTATTTAAACTCGGATGAGCGGAGCTTCCACGAGAACCTTAAGGCACTCAAGCGGCTCACATCATCTCGAACATAATATAAACATTACATCCTGATCCTCACCCCCATTCCATACCCATCTCATGTAGATTCCTATCTCATGCTAATTCCGATGTAGACTTCCGAAGTACTGGTGGGCACACATTGTGTGTGTCTCGTCTGAAAAAGGATAGCTAGCCATAATAATTTTTAAGGAGAAAAATAATGGCTGAAACAAAATTAGCAGGTCGGCAAATCAATTTCCAGGGCGCAAAGGCGTTCTCCGGATCCAGTGGTGTGTCGAACTCTATGATCGTTGACAACGCCGGCGGGCTTGTCTTATCCGCTTCTCGTATTTATCTGAAGCAATTGCCTACAGAAAATGCTGAAGCTGCAACTAAACAATACGTGGACAATCAGGTCGGATCTTCCATTGCAACTCGCTCGCTCGCTTTCGGGCAGCCAGATGGTTCTGGTTTTGCAGGTGATGCAACACTTTCATTCTTGACTGGCTCAGCCGGCAACGCCGGCGGAATTTTCTACGGTAATAGCATCTTTCAAACTGCTGGAGGAACCGCGGTTGCCGCGGAAGCGGCCACAGCAGGTGTCGTCATGGGCGCAGGCTCAGGCTCTGTCGTCTTTAACCAGGCTCGTATCATGCTCTCAGGATCTGACCAAGTTCAGCTCGTGAGTTCAAAAGCATCAGCTAACGCAATTATCATCGATGCAACAAATGCTGCTGGTGGTATTGACATGGATGCCGGCACAGGAACGGTCGCTATTGATGCTGGTGGAATCGCATTAAATTCGGCTGGTGTTGGCGCGAACTTGACTGTTGCTTCCGACGGCGGAGGCGAGGATCTTACTCTCTCTGTGACAGGAGCTACAGACTCAAGTGTTCTGATCAGTTCAACAGGAACAGGTACAGATGCTGTTAGCATCGATGCCTCAGCAGGTTCAATGGTTATTGCACCTAATCTTGTGGATGAGAAGACACTCACTATCGGTCCTGCCTCTGCTACGCAGATGGTCTTTACGCCTCATGGCACGGCAGCAAGTGAGAAGATTTCACTGACCAATACAGCTGGTACTGCGGTAGATGCTATTGCTGTTGCTGCCTCTGCAGGTGGTCTCTCTCTGACTGCTAAGAATGCAGCTTCTAAATTTACTGTAGAAGGTGCAGCTTTGACGCTTAGTGGCTCAGGTATCAACATTGATGGTGAAAATGCTGAAGTTGATATTACGACAGCTGGTAATGTTGATGTTAACGGTGCTGCTATTACTGTTGACGCTACATCAACTCTTTCATTACAAGGTGCAGGCGCTACTGACCTCCAGACATCGTCAGGTGCACTTACACTTGCCGGTGAATCTCTAGATATTGACGCATCTGCCGGTGCTTTTAACATTGCTGCTACATCGGCCTCGACGGTTACCACCTCTGGTGGAGCTCTAACCTTAGACGGCCAGACAGGTGTTGATATCCAGGAGAACGGTACTTCTATCATCAGCGTTAGTGACTCTAGAGCAGTTGCTGTTGCAAATGCAACAACAGTGGCAGTCGACGGTTCAGCGGCGATCACAATCGAATCATCTGGTGGCGCGATTAGCATTGGTGCTGATGACGTCGATCAGAATATTAACATCGGAACTCAGGGTGAAAGAACGGTCAGTCTCTCTACAGGAGCTTTTGCGTCAACCTTGGCAATGGGCAATGCAACTGGGGCAACAGCGGTTACCCTTGATGCAGGTACCGGTGGTATCGCACTAGCTTCGACTGGTGACATTACTCTAGCCGGCACAGTAACTATAGGTATCACTGGTTCACAGCAGGTTGGCATCCTCGCCGGCGCAGGCGGCTTGACAGGTTCGTCCGCATCAGGTATGCTCCTCACTTCTGCCGATGCGATGAGTCTCCAAGCCACCGACACCTTTGCTGCCATCGGCTCGGCTGGAGTATCACTGTATGCGGTGGACGGTGGTGTCTCCCTCCAAGCCGGCACCGAAGACGCCGTGACAGTGATACTCGGCGGAACTGGCGGCGCGGAGATCTTCTCGGTCATCGACAGCGCAGCCCAAACGCAGTTTTCAGTTGGTTCAGCTGGTTCTGTTTCGTTCGGTGATGGAGCCTGGGACTATAGCTCTACATCAATAATCGCCGAACCGGCATTCTACTTCACAAGTAGTGTTCTGTTGCACAACATAGCAAACGCGGCCGCTGTACCGACATCGGGGCAAGCTGCCAGCTACTCTGGGTCTCTAGGTGCAAGCGGTGAGTTCTTCAATGTGTCTCCTGCTGTTTACTTGAACGGTCTTAGGATTCGTTCTGGCACTACAGCACAGGTAACTGCAGGTACACGTGACTACTACTCGCTGAAGGTTACAGAAGATTCTGTTAACTACTTGGTTGTCTCAATGAGTGCACCACTCGTAACGGGTGATGTTCTTCAGGCCGACTTCCGTCGTAGTTCGTAGTAGCTTAGTCAGCTAGTTTAAAAACTTCGGTTTTTTGGGGGTCCACTTCGGTGGGCCCCTTTTTTATGCACGTGCATATTTAACAGAAGAGCAGTCTGGCTTTTAAATGAGTAAGCATGTCAGGTATTTTAGATAGTAAACAAAGATTTGTAGATTCAGTTATCACAGCTGAAGGCCGACGCCAGCTCGCTTCTGGGGAGTTTAAGATAGAGTTTGCGTCATTTTCAGATGCAGATGTTTTCTATCAAGCAGATCCAGTCAGCGGAAGCATCGATCTAAGCCAGCTCATACAACTAGAGGCTCCATCTGATCTACCCACAGATAAGATCGTCTTGGAATCCAACTTGTTTGGAGATGTTATTGCTACTGCTGTCGCGGGAGTTTCTTCTGCCAACGGCCAGCCAATCAGTGTTATGGGCGGGAAGGTAGTGCAATTCACTAGTTCTTCTAAGAACATCATTACAGGGTCAGCTTATAAAGCCATCGCAGCCTCAATCATCAGCGCAAGCCTCAGCAACTATAAATCCCTTAGCCCGATCGCTACTGAGGATCCTTTTCTCTCAGATCAGAAACTTAAGATCTCCCGAAGAGAGATCACGTTTGAGATTACTGACAGAAATGTTGACAACTACTGCTCACTCCCTGTGGCCGACATCTCACGTGATGCTGAGAGCCTATTTCAGGATAGACACCTTTCCCATCTTCCTAACTACAAGTATTTGCCCCCTAAGAATAAGCCTACGCCCCAAGATCCGGAAGGAAAAGTACTGTTTGACTATCCAGACAATAGCCAGGCAGACATAATTACCCTCCAGGATTACGAGAATGAGGTGAGATTCCTTCCGAGGTCTGATATTGAGTTTACTAATACGTCGAGGGAAAACAACGTCGTATGCCAGGTTTATGAAACTTCTGGAGAGAAGCTAAATCAACTAGTTGCCATCGATTTCGGAGAGTTTGTGACCACTGACCCACAACGCCCCACAAAGAGAGTTTACTTCGTAGGAAAGCTTTACCCCAAGGATGTTGATAAGTTTGGAAATGAGACGTACGTCAACATGTTTACGTTGGAGTTTGACTGATGGCTGGCATCTTTCGATTTAAAAGGTCTATAACAAAGCTTCTATCCAAGAAGAAGGGCGATTTTAATACGTCAAGGTTCGTTAGATTCGATTTAGCTGATCTTACTGCGATTAGTAACATTCAAGAAGAAAGACAGCCTGCACTCCAGCTTGATATCAACGGATCACCTACTACCGATGTCTTAACCACTTTTACTGGGAAACCTATTTTTACCGGTGAACCAAAGGAAATGGTGACGTTGGATGTCACTTTCTTTCTTCGAACTGGAGAATTCACTGCTGTAGCCAGGAGTCTAGGTAAAGATTTGAGCATCATGAGCATCGGATTGGTGAGGCCGATCGATGAACACACTGTGCAGACCCTGGCGATCGCAATGATAAATGTAAATCAGTACACCACTAGCAATCTCACTACGCTAATGAGTACAGCTCAAGATGCAGACATAGCGAACATTCAAAATGATTCTGATGCAGCTAGGAGGGAATCACAAGGTCTTTTGTTTCCAATGCGTACCAGCTTGAAGTTTGACTTAGCTGATGTTTTCCAACCTTTTGGAAGAAATTGGGAGAATATAGGGACTGATCTAAAGCTTGTTTTTGGTCTTTTTTCAAAATCGGGCAATGACGGCATCGGCGTGCCCGTAGAGGGAAGTTCTTACGTGCTGGATTACGATATAGCGAAAGACCTTAGGGCATATTACACAGTAAAAGTTCCTGTAAGCATAAGCGCGTTTGCAAGTTCATTAGACCAGACTTTAGTCACTATTGAAAAACCCGCGAGTTCGAACGCTGAGAAAGTAAGGATCGTAAGGAGAGTTCTACGAAAGGGAAGACAGCCAGGCCCCTTCCAGTCGGTCAAGGAAATAGATTTTCCTGCTGATACTGATACTACAATAAGTGAGTCGTATACAGAAACTTTCATCGATGGCAACCCAAACATAGATCCGAACAATCCCACGGGGCCAGTAGATAACACTGTAAGGCACCAGTATCGTGCTGTTCCTATCGGCAAAAATAATGCACCGACTATCGTGTTTCAAGATGCATTCACAGATCCCATAACTCAGGCTAACTTTGAAATAGGCTCCGAATTTCGCATTCTACCACATATTCAGACAGTCGATGGGTCACTCAAACAAACAGGTTTTTCGGTTCACGACAGTAGCCTATTAGATCCTGGAGAGCTTCTTGTTGACGCTGCGTCGGATGTCGCTCTTGTCTCTTACTATAACGCCGCAGGAGCAGTAACAGTAGAGATATCTAACTTAGGTGGAATAGCTGCTATTGACATCTTACGCCGCGACCTTTCAAAATCTGAGCCTGAGTTCACACTTGTCACTAACACAGATACTGCAGGCGGTTCTTCATCGATGCACCTCACTGCAGAATTGGACTCGAATAGTAGAATTACCTACATTGATTCTTCTCTTATCGAGGGGCACGTTTATGAGTATGCTGTTCGAAGCTATACCCGAACTGGGTTAGTTCAAATATCTGATGATAAAACTGTAATACAATTCAGGGATAAGCGACTATTGCTTGACAATTTACAGCTTGAAGTTTCTGGTCCTGAATTTCAAGGAAGCTCTGCCGTTCTCCACATTAATGTTATGCCTCCGCAAAATATAACGTCCCTTGTTAATGCACTGCTCGGAACCAGAGATCCGTCGAGCCGGCAGACACCGTTTTTTGAAGATATTATCAACAACAGGGAAAATTTAGAAAGCTTGTTCCTGCCAGTTGTAAGACGACTTGACTTAACTACGGGCGCCGAAAGAGAATTTTCCTCCCTGTCCCTGAATGCATCAAAGTTTGAAGACTTGACGCCAAGAGAAGAAGGTGTAGGTCTACCAAATGTGTTTAGTTTTAAATTTACAGATGATACTATCGGCCCAGGAAAAACCTACCGGTATGAAGTTGTGATAAATGCTCGCTTCCCCCTAACATTGCTACCCAGCAAGGTGTTTGTGAAAGATAACGTCAGCAGACCCTACATATTTCAACCTGCAAAGGTTCAAAATCCGATATTTCTTCAAAGAGGAGTTCTTCCCCCGTCTAAGTCTGCGCTTTCTGAGAACAGCGACTTTTTGTCTGCTCGAGATATCGGCGTCGGACCTGATCGGCTCTTAAATAGATTTACTCAAGAAGATCCGTTTGAAGTGGGAATTACGGCAGCTAGGCAAGTCGTACCTGCTGGTGCTCCCCTAATCATACCGAGCCAGCCAGATTTTGCTGTGCTCGCTCCCACTGTCAAGAAAACCCGCCAATCTGCGCTCGAGCTCAGCTGGTCTGTTAGCGGAGACACTAGCACTCTGGACCATTTTAAAATAATGGCAACTGATACCTATTCAGCAAGAAACGGTGGAAGATCTAGAAGGCAGCACGTGGTTGCTTTTGTACCTGCACAAGGTGCGACGTCTTTTTCTATAGAGTCAAAACTTGATAGATTGGTTGAGACAGATTTCAGGCAGTTCGACCCCGGAACCGCCGCCACCGGAGGACCGGCCCCACCAATGTCTGTCTTGCAGCGCCTTGTTGATGAAAAAAGAGTAGCTGTGACCAGAAGATTTAAAATCATCGCTATTTTTTACGATGGCCCGAAAAGGAGCGTAAGATTTAGAAGTTCCCGCCCTGTCGGAATAATTAGCCCGTTATCATCTCGACTTTCTGCAACTTCAAAAGTAAATATTCCACCCCGGTATGCGCTTAGTCCAAACATTGCACTGGCAACACCGAACAACGCTGAGAGGGTTGCCCTTAAAGACCTGGAGAGAATCCTCGCAAACCTGGCGGAAGAGGAAGATCAAGGCCAGAAGAACAACATAAATGCTGGCGAAGAAGGGGGTGGCAATAATCAAAAGGCCGGCTTTGGGGAAGTTAATGAACAAAAGGCCGGCAAGGGGGAAGTTAATGAACGACCCCCAGGCGCCCCTCCCATGCCGTGGTGGTCTTGAACCCATGATCACTCAAACTGAGACAAGGAGCTAGGGATGTCAGAAGAAGTACATCAACCACCGGGCGACCAAGCCGGCGTCAACGTAGGATTCACCACCGCTGTTGACTTAGAGCAGTCACCAGATATAAATGTCGATGACGGCATAAGCATGGCCGAGTTCGACGGCCAGGATGAGCCAGTTCACGCTCGCAAAGTGTCAGTGAGAAAACCCGAGATAATTGGATTGTTTGAATTTCACCCAATGTTCAAGGAGATCATGCAAGGTGATGATCAAGAGAAGCAAAAAGTTCTGACTGATGCAGGAAAGTACATTGACACGCAGATCTCTGCTAGAAAAATCAGGCTTGACGATATTAAAACCCTCTTCGAGCAGCTATCTAAAGATCCTGAAAGTCCCACGGGCAAGATAGTTGAAAATCTCATTGCAGTACTTGAGAGCAAAATAACAGACGTTAAAAATGACTTTGAAGCTATAAAAACAGTATCTGACGCAGTGCTTCAATTTTTAGACACTCTTGATATTAAGCGAGATAGTACAAGCCAGCAGGAGGTGTTCCGGTCCATTCGACAAAGTAGATTTGAAAGCAATCCGCTACAGCTCCCTGACACTGCCAGAAATACACTTGACTTTAAGCAGATGATGATTAGAAACCACGTAGCTCCCGTGGAAGAAGGAGCCGGCAACCCTCCTGAGGTTGTTCTTGCCGGGACAGGGACAAAAATATTCCTAAATTTTCTAACAGACCTTAGAACTGCTTTGCACGGAACCATAAGGTTTCCAAATGATGATCTTGCTCTCCGGACTCAGTGGGAGGATCAGTCCCCTGGAGATATGTTCACAGGCCCTGTTCGAGCGCTGCACCCCATCGTTGATGTCACAAACTTTTACGGTAAAACTCACGGGTTTGGTAATGGTCGCTGTTCGTTGATGCCCACCGCCGGCGGCACCGGAGAAGGCGTCCGGACGCCCTCCTTTCTAGGGGAGTCTGAACACATCTCGGGCCAATTCGACAGGATGGAAGGGGCCCAGTTCAGTGCCCTAGAATTTAGGAATAATTTTTATAGAGGTCATGGGAGGTCTACCGGTGCTTCATGTGCCTATTTGGCTCAAACGATCACGGATGATCTTGCATTCTCTTCAGCGCTCGGCAATGATGCGTTTGTGAACTCGCTTGATTTCTTGGGGGAAAGAGCCGCCGCCAACCGAAGGGGACTCACGATCCCTGACGTTGTAACTGGACTTGATGTTCTCGCTCAGGCGCTCTACATGGGCATTGGCGAGAACGTAGATTTAACTGCTGAAACAGGCTTAAAGGGTCTCACGGCAGCAGCGCTCTACGATCCAGATGGGACTGACGGAGATAAGTCACCAATTAGGGTCTTTGATCCGGGGGTGAGTTCTGTTGTTGATGAGGGGGTTGTAAAAAAGATATCTAACACTTCATACGACCAGTTATTGAAGCCCATCCTAGAGACTATATCTGAAGGTGATACTGTTGCTACAGGCCCACTTAAATCTTTCATTAGAGACGTTCCTGAAAAGCTAACAAGGTCTGCTGACGTCCTAGATCAGTATTTTGCAGCTAACGATCCTGTTCTCAATCCCAAAGCGATCCTGATAAAAGTGCTTACCAGCATTAGAAACAGGATTCCAGATCTTAACATCGGGGAAGATGTTGATTTTTCGGACAATAATCTAAGCCCGATGGCAACAGGCCCTTTCATAGATTTTGCGCTTCTTGCAGCAGGTTCTCGAGACGCTGGGATGGACACAAGTTGGGAGCTGCGTGACCTCGAGGCACGGCACGACCCGGCAGTGAGTTACAGCAGGCTTAAAATCAACGATCTCTTGACCTTGTTTCTGACTAGTATTGCCAAAACAAGGGGAGCAGGTACGTATTCGGGGCTCATCGCCGAGCAGGCCAACGACGTAGTAAACTTTAACACGATCTCCCTAAAGATGGCGAAGCACATTCGGATGGGATTGGTTAACACGTACAACTCCAGCTTCTATATTGTCGACACACCGGACATCATCGCCCGCCAAGAGGGTGACCCTGCCAGACAGTACAACACCGCAATCGAGCTCATGGAAATACCTGACTATGTAGAAGACTCTGAGAACTTAGTTTTCGCAGAAGGTGCACCAGGTGTAGCACCCGAAGCCTTTCTCGGCCAAGAATTTTCGAGATCGCGGCAAGTGGAGAACGTGAGGACCACTAGATGGGAAAGAATTCAGAAAAAACTCGCTGTCGATAGCGAAAACAAAGCGACCGATGCCCTGGGTTCAGGGGCTTTACTTCGTCCTGACAGCGCGGATGAAGATCTCCCTGGAACCTTAATGGGAGAAGTTCCGTTCGGTGCCGTCCGCCTTGGGGGCTATTTCAATGTAGCGCCAGTTAAGCCCATCTACGGTTCTGAGATCGAAGCAAGACTGTCCAACGCCGTGGGCCTGAAAAGACACGAGACGATATTTGCTGATATTATCGATGTGGTAGATGAGATTTGTGGGGCTGCAACAGCCCGCGGCCCAATCGTAGATCCCCAGACTGGGAAGATGATATCTTCTGGTGTGGATCCAGCCTACATCATGTCTTTTGTGATATCAATGTATTCACTGGTCATAGGTAATCTCCTCCTAGCTCGCTTTGCGCCGCGCTCGACCTATTATAGAGCGGCCGGCGATGGCTTTGACTCCGGTGACTTCAACCAGTTCGCTAAGGCCACGTGGGACGCCTCCCAAGACACTATGGTAATTCTCCAGGTAGGCAACGCGGTGAAATCTCGTGAGTTTATCTCTGACTTGAACAGCTTTCTCACCGAGGATGGTGAAATAGATACTCTTCCTGACGGAAGCTCTCGATTAGGACAATTTTTAGCGCAGTTCAGTGCACAAGTTGACGGCAGCACCCGCTTAAGAATTGATGCCGTTGATATTCTGAGAACCCTGGGAGATTCGCTATCCTCAGCCGGCAACCGGTACATCGAATCTTTTGTCAACGATCAAAATCAGATAAGAGTCGATGAGCAATTCGAAAGAATAAAGAGGGTTCTGCCTTTAGCTGTTGCAAGACCGCAGGTTGTGGCTATGAGAAATCAGTTGCAAAACGTGGAAAGCAAGCAAGGTTTTGAGAGGCACTTTGATGATTTTATGCTTTCTCAAGCGCAGGAGAATTTCTTCTATGGATCTCTCATCGGCCCGGGCCAGGGATACCAGACATATCCGGTGCGTTATCTAGATCCTGAGCCGAGCGCAGGCGTCGATGACGGCAACCGAGTGAACTTTACTACTGATAGAAATACAAAAATGCTTACATTTGGTATTCCGCAAGGATTTTCAAAATCAGTTTTAGGTGTTGATCCTGTCTTGAATCCCCTGCAATTTGCCGAGAGAAAAGTTGATGTGTATGTACTAGTCAGAGATCACCTCAGCGGAGAAGCGCTCAAGATAATGCCTCAACCCTACACTTTTGATTTGGGTTTATTTTTCGACTCTGTGTCTGATCCCGTAGTTAGCAGCCCACAGACAAATAGTCAATTGAACGAAGAGACATCAGCTGAGTTTTTATCTAACTTCAACCAGTCGATAGCTAACCGACAATATCCAGAGCAACTGGAGATATTTAAAAACAACATTAAGATGAGAAGGATTTTGCTTGAGTCTGATGGGGTCCAGACGGTCACCCGACCAGAAGCATCGGGGTACGACCAAGCCGCATTTGATAATCACACATATGATCTGCTAGCGAAAACATACATCAAGCTCACCACGGGAATGTCCGTGACAGAAAATGACTTCTTTATCAATTCTGGAGTTGAACAGAGGCTTGCAACTGAACCTGACCTTAGAAATTTAGCTACTCTGATGAACACGCACATCTCTCAACTTCTCGGTCGGGATATAACCTTTAATGATTACCTGGCAGGTGATAGAAAGTTTAGAGAGCTTTTGAACCGGCTGTCTAAGGGCGAAAAGACAAACCAGATAATAGACGAGATAAAAGGGACACTTGAGGGATCGTCAGAAGATGCAAACACCTTAACCTCTGAAGACTTGGTTGCGTTTTCTCGAATGATCTCGTCAAATAATCCCGTCATTGCACCTGGGCTCTTTAGAGATAAAATTATCTCTCCCAGGCTTTTTGAAAGAGTTTTCACGATCTTCGTTAATCCTGACAAGTTCATCGCGCTACCTTTCCCATCCCATCCAGATGAGGCTTCCGCGATGCGTGATATGAGCTTTTCCTTCCTCAGCCAGATGCTTGACAATGGTAATGACGATCCTGACATAGTCAGCGGAATAGACCCACAGCCCGTGGTTCGCACACGATACGGCGAGTACCTTGCAACCCAGGATGACTTCACAGATTCACCTCTAGGGTTTGTTCACAACCAAGAACATCCTATCGTGAACATGTACCAGATTTTAGTTGTGCCTCACAAGACTAAGGTGAACTTTTTCGCAGAGGAAGATGAAGGATGACAAGATCTACTCCCAAGCCTTCTGACGCAATGCACATTTTTGATCTACCTCGTCCCACAGTGTTCAATGAGCTTAGCACCAATTTGCCTGCAGGAACTGAAGTCTCTAAGTTTGTTTACAATTACTATGTTGCAAACGAGTCTGTAGATGACACAGGAGCAGTTTCAAATTCAATAACGAATCCTGAGCTATCATCCAAGCCAAGGTATATTAGGCTCAATTTCCAGATGGACTTTGTGCAAGATATGAGAGATGATACACTTCTCAAGAATCTAATATTACCTGATGATTTTTTTGAAGATGTCGTCACTCGAATAGCTAATGCCAGAGTTATAAAAGCAGAAAAGTTCAATACCGAGCTTAGCGTCCAAAATACACCCACATTTATAAAGCTAGGAATGCAAGATCTAAATGTCAACAAGAGCCTCTTTAATCTTGTTAAGACAAGCGCTAAAAAGAGAATCTTGCAGGAAAATGAAAGAATCCAGAATTTAATCGACGAGAGAAAAGAGAATTTTCTAAGCAGAACATTCAAGAGCCAGACAGATCTTGCAAGGGTTCTTCGAAGACAAGTAGACGTTCAGGATGATGTCATATTAGATGCAATAACTGACATAGGCCAGCTTGATGAGCTGCGCATAGACGAGGAGGAACAGCGGCAGATAATTGAAGATAATTTTGCAGCTGTTAAGAGAGTTAAGTTTACTCCCCGGCTTTCTTCTAAATTTGTTTCTAGCTTGGTTCTATCTTCGTTAAACGATGTGGTGGGAACATATACAGAAGAGTTTTTAAACATTAAAAATTTGGTCCGACAGGTACAAACTAACACTGTGAACACCTATGCGCCGCCACATCCTGATCAAGATCCCTCCACTAATTTAAAGATGGATTTCTTACCCAACGCTCCGGATCCCGCATATCGATTTAGAAAGCTTTATCGACTAGGTGCTTTAAGATTCTTCCTCACAGGATACAGGATAACCAAGAAAGAGATTTTACCTGACGGCTCTATTAGAGATTTCCCGTCGATCTGCATCTCAGCTGAAAATAATTCCAACCAAACTATCCAATATATTGATTTTGAAGCTGCATACAACCGCAGATATTCATACGAGGTTGAGGCAATCTATGTGTGTGTGACTCCTGTGGCGAAGGATATGCCTAGAGCCCGGGACCAAGGCGTCGCCCCGAACTCTGAGCGCCAATCTTTTAACAAGGCTTTTTTGATTCTGTCACCAAAAAGCCCTGCAACTTTTATTCACGCAGTTGAAAATGTTCCACCTCGCCCACCAGAAAATCTATTTCTTTCTTACGTAAAAGACACAGAGTCTATCTTGGTCTCGTGGAGAATGCCGCAAAACCCGCAGCGTGACATAAAGCGATTCCAGGTTCTTAGGAGATCATCGATCAATGAACCGTTCGAGCTCCAGACCGAGATTGACTTTGACCAGTCTGCTGTATTGTATGACACAGTGGAAAACGCAACTAGAGATCTCAAGGTTAGAGAGCCTGTTGTGAGATACCATTTTCTTGACAAGAATATTGACAAAGAAAAGTCATACATATATACGCTGCGGAGTATTGATGCACATGCTCTAATATCGAATTACTCTGAGCAGCTGATGGTAAAATACAATGGATTCACAGATAAGCTAGACGTTCGGATGATATCTACTAGAGGGGCCCCCGCCCAATACCCGAATTTCAACTTAATTAATAGGAAGTTCGCGCCAACAATAAAGGATTCTAATCATAGAAGGCTAAAAGTTTATTTCGATCCTGAATACTTAAAGCTGACGACTAAAAATCAAGATGATGAAATTGTCGATTTAGAACCGCCCCTTTTTAACTTTGAAAGTGATGAAGGTGAGCAAAGAAGAGCGAGGTTCCAGCTGCAAATTCTCAATACAGATTTACAGCAAAGCGAAACAATAGATATATTTATACCAAATAGCAGAGCAAGAAATTTATAATTTCTGCCTGGGAGAAGATAGATGGGCTTTTTACAGCAAGACACAAACAATATCATACTTGATGCAGTCTTAACAGACGAGGGAAGAAAACGCTTAGCATCGAATGATGGCAGCTTTAGGGTTGTAATGTTCTCTCTAGGCGATGATGAAGTTGACTACAACATCATTAAGAAGTTCGGTAGAAACGTGGGCAGAGAGAAGATCGAAAAGAACACACCGATCTTTGAGGCACTTACCAATGCTACGCTGGAGAGCAGGAGCCGCCTGATCACGTTGTCTGATCCAAGCCGGGTTGCTCTAGCAACGTTCACACTAAACTCTACCGCAGAGGCATTCACTAGTGTCACAAGTTCCCCACGAAGAACCAACACCTCTCCCATCACTGTGACACTTGAGGGACCTGAGGGCCTCGCGCTTGCACCTGAGATCACGGACTCAATAGTTCAAGTTTCTGTGGATAGAAGATTCCTGCAGATTCCAGGTCAAACTCCGTATGCAACAGTTGACAATACAGCCTACTACAATGTTATAGCAGGCAGTAGGACAAGTACCCAGGTAACGTTCACTGTTGATCTGCGGGCAAAAACTCTGGTTGACAATACCTTTACTACATTCGGAAACAGCTCAAACAAGACACAGATCACGACGTTCGCAACCATCCAAGGCAGACAGTCAGGACTTTCGAAGACAGTGTCTGTGACCCTAAACAAGACATCATAATTGGTGAGAAGATTTTATGAAAGCTTTTAGCGCAAACGATATTCAAACAGCCCAGTCATTTTTGACGCAGCTAGTTGATGTTATCCAGGAAGATATTTCTGGATCCACGACTAGAAGAAAGTATCAGGTCTTCGTGACAGGTGGCGTCGGCCCAGGTGTAACATCATCACTTTTTCAGACTGTATACGACCAGGACTTCACGCTACAGACTGCAAATCCTGTGCTTGATATGACGGTAGGACTTTTTCAAAAGTCTCCAACTGTTCTTACAGCATCTACAGGTGAAGAATCAACAGGTAGGCTTCTTTTTCCTCAAAACTTAGTGATGATGCGTGAAAAGGTTGACCTCTATAGCAGCATGGCACGCACGCTCTTAGGCGATGAAGGTAAAGCATTCTACGCACCTTACGCTAATAACACAGTTGAAGACTCCCAGAATCAAGGATTCACGGGTAACGACACCGGAGCCACTGCACGTACACCAGTAGCCCTCGGCGGTTACGGCCAGAAGACCCGTATCGATGAAGCGATCTTCTTGACAATGAAGCGCCTTTTCGTGCGTGACGGAATTAAGAAGGAAACAGTAGCCTTCAAGATGTTCACCTCGGGTTCCAGGGCAGATTACGGTCAGGTCTTAGAAGTGATCACAGGCCCAAACATCGGTCCCTCAGTAGCGTCTTCAGAGTCAGGATCTATTATCTTCACTGATGCGAACTCCTCTGACACTGATCGTCGAACCCCGACAGGCGGACGTGTAGGTGATATCGTTAACTCTGCTAATACAGATAGCAAAGTAGGGATGATATTCTACGATAGAGGCGTGGTCGTTCTAGACGCTCGTAAAGTGATGTCAGGCGCGCAACACGTCTCCGGCGTGATTGATGCAGTTGATGCGGGCAATCCTTACTCTGTCGGATCAGGAAAAACAATCATAGGCAGTTTTGAAACGGACATCTGCGATAAAGCCAATACCGGTGCCTCCTTTATTCCTGACTTCTTCACCTCAGCATCGATTGACAACATCGTTGATTACATAGCAAGCGACAGATTTAGCAGTGGTTCACTCACGGCCCTAACGTTCCAGAACAGAACGGGAATCAATTCTTCTCTCTACTTCTGCAGATCTTCGGCCGATGAGTCCAACTACTCTTCGAATCCCACGTTCTTAGACACTAATGGAAATATTAATGTGATCGACGTGGCAGCCCGAGCAGATGGTAGCCAAAAATCATTCACATTTGTAACTAAAGTCGGACTTCATGATGCTGAGGGTAATCTACTAGCTGTTGCAAAACTAAGCAGACCAGTTGAGAAAAATTCTGAGAAGGATATAACATTCAGGGTACGGCTTGACTTCTAACTTCTAGGTCGGAGTTCTATATGTCAGTCCTTAAAATCGGGCCTGAAAATTTTGAAACTATAACGATACAGGCATCGCCTAAAGTATTCTTCAAGTCAGGTTCAGCCGGAATAACAGGCTCTGCGCCTCTCTTTTCTCGAAAGTCAGACTTTATTAAAGAGGCGGCGCCCCTAGCGGTGCTTTCAAAGAGTTTCTTCTCAGAGGGAACGCTTAGGCAAGAGTTTCAGGCATATCGAGAAGCTGCAGCTTCTGCAGCCGGAGATGGGGGCTCGAAGAATTTTTCCGGCGCTGCAGAAAATTATTTAAATGAGATCTTTAGCGCATCAAAAGCCCCGAGCCAGGACATTGAATCCAAAATAATAAGGTTCGAGCCCTCTTTCACATATACATCTGATACCACTGCAAAGACGATGATCACGAATGTCTTGATGCCGACCTATTTGACACGTTATCCGACGTCACAGTTTGCTTACACCAATTACCACTCCTTAAACTTTTTCACTTCATCAAAAACGCCGTCAAACGCAGTTCTCCTATACCCCAATTCAGCATCAGTTGCGCACGCTACAAGCGTGTCGGGATCTTATGTTGTCCACGATGCATTCACGTTCGAGTTCTTCATCAAGCCTAAGTGCCTCTTTACTAGACCGGAAGAATTTAAAGCAGGAACAGTGCTACACCTTAGTTCAGCATACGCAGTCTCAGTTATTTCAGGCTCTTCTAAGGATGGTAACGGTGTCGCTAATGCGTTTAGATTGCAGCTACAACTAAGTCACAGCGCAGATGTGGAGCCTTTTAAAGCAACCCCCGGAACTTACCCTAACGATCTCATATTCCTATCAGATGACAATTCGATACAGAAAGATAACTGGCACCATGTCGCAATACGATGGTCTGCCGATGCTGATGGTCGAAGAGGAACTTTCTTCATTGACAACGAAGAGAAAGGTGTGTTTACACTACCTTCTGCTTCTATCGCCCCTGATGCCCTGCCTAATAACCCAGCAGTTTTGGCAGTAGGAAACTACTACGAGGGTTCAAATACAGGTGACCATAGGCAGATTCAATTCTTCACAAGTCAGTCGGCCGGCCGAGAAGGTCTTGTCATAATGAACCCAGGATCAACTGCGGACAATCCAACAGAATTTGATTTTACTCATCCCTTAGTTGCAGAAGTTCATGAGTTGCGAATATTCGATATCTTTAGGCCTGGAAGCAAAATAAAAGCAGGTAGTGAAAAGGGGATAAATTTAGATGAACAGGGCCTGAAGTTTTACTTGCCTCCGTTCTTCACCACCCAGTCACCAGCTAGAAAACAGCTTGGACATTATGGGGGAGTTTTGCAGACTCCTTTTCTTGGTATAAGTGGTTCTACTAAGGATCCATTTAACATCTCGCTTTCTTTCGGTGTAGGTGGGCACTACCTAAACCTTGAAAACTTTACCCAGGACTTCGCATCTAAGAACTTTCCAAGAGCAATGGAGCTAACGGGCGCCCAAGTTGCAGTTACGACAATAGAGCGAAGCTGCAATGAGTTCTTGTATAGAACGGGATCAGTTCGATACAGAAAT
>Ga0080013_1001746_pt1 | contig 27733 bp, 22 predicted proteins | sample ETNvirenome_6_85_FD_69236 | JGI IMG/M metagenome (GOLD analysis project Ga0080013, IMG submission 69236) | Marine viral communities from the Pacific Ocean - ETNP_6_85 (SPADES assembly) (version 2) | ecosystem: Environmental > Aquatic > Marine > Oceanic | place: Pacific Ocean | collected 2013-06-19 | reverse complement strand
CAGTAACTCCTGAATCCTTAAAAGATATAGACAAAGTAATAGGAGAACTGTCAGAAAGCGTCAGACTTGGCGGTGACGCAGAAGGCGCTTCGTTATTGCAAGCAAAATTAAAGGATTTAAAGCAAGCGTCAAAAATAGCCGAAGAGGGAATGCTGGACCTTTCGAACACTACGACCTCCTCTAACGCAGCTTTTGAATTACTAAAACCTCAAATACACGAATTGGCAGATGAAGCTTTAAGAGTGACTAAAGCGCTCAAGCTATTTTCCGCTGCGGCAATGAACGTGGCTAGAGCCGAAAATGTGCGTGTTGCCAAAAGCAAGGTTGAAGCTTTGGAAAACGTAAAAGGAGCTACGGGAGCTGAGAAAGCGGCCGCCGCAACGGAATTAAGACGTGCGAAGATTGCCGCCGGAGAAGGTTTTCAGGGCTTTGGAGGGTTGAGGGATTCGTTTAGATATAATTCAAATGATGCCGCTCTTGAATTTGACGCAGCTATGGTTGACCTTGGTTATAGTGTCAAGGACTCAATGAAGGGCGCTATTAAAAATATAGCTTCTGGAGCTGAAAGTTTTGAAGATTCTATGGCGAATATCTTTTCTGCTCTTGCGGAGAAAATAGCTGGTCAAGGAATCGATCAGGGCGTTGACTCAATGTTTAGCTGGTTAGGTAACTCTGGTGGGGGGAAGAAGAAGCACGGCGGCTATATCCCTCGTGGTTATAATCAAGGGGGAGTTGTAACTGGTGGTTCGGGGGTTAGGGATGACGTAATGACCTATATGCAAGGCGGCGAGTATGTGATTAAGAAGAGCGCTGCTCAAAAGATCGGTTACGGAACTTTAAGTGCTATTAATGGTTATGCCAAAGGAGGAAAAGCTAGGGTTTCTCTCGCCAAGGAATATCTATGGGAGGGGGAAGATCGTAAAAGGCCGACTTCTGGAGGCTTTAACGTTAGTAAAAATCTGTCAATGCAGGCGATATTCAGAGACGATGACCCTCAAACAGATAAAATGTTTGGAAGAAGGGACAGGCTGGATAGCTATCTCCAATACAGACTTCAAGAAGAGCGAAGAAGAGAAAATGTAATCGCCGCTGTAAAGGCCAAGAAAAAAGCACGACTAACAAACGCTTACATTAGCGCTGCGATGCGAATCGGCACCGGGGCAATAGGGGCTAATTTCGGACCTACAGCAGGAGGGGTCGGGGGTGGCATGCATGGGGCAGGAGCAAGCGGACAGTTTTCTATTACTCCTGCCGCCGATCGATCGGCTGGTTTGCCAGAATTCCCCGGCGGCTGGAATGGGGCTAGGGGAGGTTCTCCTGCGATGGTTATGGGCGGAGAATATATAATGAGTCCACAAACCACCGCCAAATACGGCACAGGGTTTATGGGCGAATTGAATCGCGGAAGACTTCCCGGCTATCAAGACGGAGGTTTTGTTGGAGGCGCCGCTATGGCGGCTGGTGGGGTCACGACAAATAACGTCAGTCTAAGCATCAGTGTCGGTAAAGATGGTAAGACTAATGTTGATTCAGAGTCCAAAAGTTCTCAGGATTCGAATAGCGAAAGAGAGGACAAGGAAGATGTAGAAAAGAGCAAGCAGTTTGGGGACGCTATAAGAAGCGCAGTGTTAAAAGAGATTCAAAGACAGCAAAGGCCCGGGGGGATGTTGAGAGACGGCGCGACTTACGCCGGAGGGAGAAGAACTTAGATTCTGTTTTCGAGATCTATAAGTCTATTCTCTAGTTCTATTAATTTATCTTCTATTAGTTGGGAGCCTTCATTGTAGAGATTGTAGGCATTAATTGTTCCTCTTTTTACAATTGGAATTTTAAGTTTATTGGTAAATTCCTTCTTCTCTGCCACGCAACTAATTCCGTAGTTATAATCTAAGAGACATGGTTTGTTTAGAGAGATTGTCGTTCGTTTTATTTTAATTTGACCCTTTTCGACTTCCTTGGGAAAAGGATATTCGAAATTTATAAAATTTAAGCCGTCGCTGAACACAGAGTTTTTTACATCTTTTTTAAAAGTTTTTTTTCTTTTAGTATCTTTTATTTTTATAAAGAATTTAGCACCGTTTCCAGATCCTTCTTTTGGCTCGATGGTTTTAAATGCCGGATTTAAGGGGAAGCTATCAATGTTTTGGGCTGTGACGGATTCGATTTCTCCGCCTTCTTTTACTTTATCTATTAAGAAGATACACTTCCCTCCACCTTCGTCCCAAACTAAACCATCTCCTTCCCTGTATTCTTTTCCGGAATCTTTTATCGTAACTTTTTCGTCGATTACATTATCTGGCAGTATGATTTCTATTAGGTCTTTTCTGTAAATTTGTTGCTGTTTATTATCGGAAAGAAGGAAGTAGTTTTCGTCGTCGTAGTTTATAGTTTTGAAATCTAACCATTTTTCCTCTTCGGAAATATTTGTTATTTCAAAATCTTCTTGCCCTATTCTAACAACGAAGTCTTTTTGTATAGCTAGGTATTCGTCTAGAGACTGAACAATTAGGGAGTCTGTGCCCTCTAGAATAGTGCCGAAAAAACCTATCGATTTCATTGGGTATATTTTATAAAAATTAGGCTAAGAAACCTAAAAATAATGTAGAGTCATTTCTAATGCCTTTGCTACCGCCGTCAACTGTTATTTCAAAGGTATCGTAGGGGTCTCCGAAAGGGGCTTCTCTTTTAAAAAGGTATTTATTTGATCTTGCGAGATCTTCTTCGTAAGGTGTTACCACGGGTATATATTTCCTTTTTTCCTTAAAGGAGACTGCTATTACGCTGTCTTTGTAAGCGCTGCTACTCCTTGATTTCGCAGTGCATGTTACGTCTACAATGCCGGAAGTTTTAATTACCTTTATTGTATTGTCCGTTTTAATTAATAAATAACAATAAGATCTATAAGACAGCGCTTTTGCTCCCTCGTCCGTTGGTGATTTTTTAAAAATAGGAATTGAGGAGGTCGTTAGCTGATTTTCATTAAAGGATGGCAGACCGCTGGTATAGTGAAGCTCGCCATCATATTCAGAAATTGACGGGGCTACTTGGCTAAAAGAAAGGTCTTTCTCTCCAAAAATAGACGCAACAGGGGTTCCCTTCGTGGTTCTTACGATTCTGGGAACTGGCTTGGACCTAGACCCTATGAAGTGCTTGTTCATTGTTAGCTGGTCAAAGCTTCCTATAGATATATTACTTTGAGTTAATTGCTTATCTTTAAAGGGGGCAAAGGGAAAAGTTATAGAAGAGTTTTGAATTGTCATTTCTTTTCTAAGAACAACGCGTCTTTTAACTGTCACGAAGCTTCCCTTGAAAGGCTCGTTAGAAAGAGAAATTTTTTGCGTATCTCCGTTCTCGAGGTTTATTTGTTCTGGATTTAAGGAAAAGCTTTCGTCAGCATAATATAAAACAATACCTCTAATAGAGTCAAACATAGATGAAATTTCTTGTTCTGCTTTATAGGTTTTTTTATTTTCCTCATCTCGAGACGTAGAGAATACTAGGGACACGTTTCCTTTATCGGTTATACTGGGCTCTATGATATAAGGTATGTTTCTATCGTATCCGGTTTTAGGAGAAACAAACCCGTCTCTTTCGGAATACTCGTTTAGGAAAAAGAAAGATTTAGGTTTTGCCATTTTGACTTCTACAATATCATACCCAGCAAAACCCCCGTTGGGGTTCGGGGAAAAGTCTCCTTCATTTTTTTCATTTACGGTATTGTCAAATACAACGTTTCCGGCGCTGGTTTTACCGTTAAGAACGTCGTAGGCCTCTACTACTACGTCAAAATGCCTTATTGGTATTTTGTCTTCTTTTATATGTTTTGTTAAAACGACTCCCGAACCGGGTATTACATTATAGTCCTTACCCGCAACAGCTTGAGCGGTTTCTATAGAATTCAACGATTCTGGGAATACGAATGTATTTTGAGACAGGTTAGTTCCTGTTAGCTCGAGGTATATATTAGGGTTTGGTTGATTGGGGTTTTGGCTACTACTAACTTCCCTGATTGTTATTCTTTTTCTAAAATTAAAATTTGATTCTTCTAGCGAACTTTGGTGCGTCGAGTTTATTCTTGCCTGAAAAGAGAATCTGGGCGAGGATTCGTTTTTTACAATAGCAATGTTTCCCGGAGACCCGATCTCTTTTGAAGCACCAATATTACCTACATTGGGGCTCTCAGCGTTTAAGGGAATTAGTTTATAGATATCTAAGCTGTTTAATAAAGAAGTTCTTTGTATAGTGTCGTCTATTACTACTACTTGATCGTCTTTGTTAGAGGAGCCTGTCGAAGAGTCAACTCTTTCCGGATAATATGTTGGTCCGTAATATTTATCGTTATTGGGGAGTTTTGACCAAATGGCAAATTCATATTCGCCAGCTTCTTTTATAGAGAAGATCGCTTGATAGGTTTGATATTTTTCGGGAAGTTTAGTTATAGTGTTCCCGTCAGGGTCTACTTGTTTAATTTCGGTTTTAACATAATGCTCCCCGTCTACGGTTTGTTTATTTATTCCCGTTACTACATTTTCCTTCTTTTGAGTCTTGGTCTCTGCGTCGTGTTCACTGTAGGTAGTTCCTGTGAATTTGCCCTTTATCATGAAGATAGTGTAAGTATAATCTCCATTATAAGGAATATCGTCATTTTCTCCGTTCCAGCAGTCCCAGTATATTTTTACCTCTGCTCCTTTAAGGCGATGCTCTAAAAGGGTTATGCCAGCGCTTGCTGGCGGTTTTTCTGCGGCGGTTAGTACTTTTCTGGGCATATTATGGATAGTTAATAAGGCTGCTCAAGGTTTCCCCCTTCTGGCCCGAAGAGGTTATTTTTCATTGTTGCGGAGTTGTAAGTGTGGAGAGTGCCTTGCAACTCTTGTGTTTTTACATGCTCTTCTTTTTTTATTTGCTCAATTCCTATCATTACCGTGCCGCCGCACTTTGAGCCTGCTATATTAATGGGATTGTCGTCGAAAGAAGTTGTTTTTGAGTCATCCTCGAAAGGATCATCTGCCATTCCCTTGATTACGGTTGATTTCCAATTTGTATGACCTGCAAACGAATCGGAAGGGTCGAAGTAATTTAGGCTCAACGTGCCTTCAGTTGGACGAGTGCCTAGTGGAATTCCGAGGAGATCCTCTTTCCATTGTTCAGACCTAACCTTGTAGATTTCATTGACAGAATTAGGGTAACCGTTACTAAGTGTTACTCTTCCGCCTAGATACATACAGTATGAATCTCCATGAATACTTTCTTGTGGGTGGTTGTTATTTACTAAAACACTGCCCGGATAAGTTACGGTTTCTATTGTAGCGCCAATTAAAGAGGCTTTGGGTGTTGCGTATATTTTCGCTGAATTAGTAGAAAAATTAGGAGCGAAATAACAACTTTCGATAGGATGCAGCCAGTTACCTTCATCGTCTTGCTCTATTATGTTTTGATCATTTAAACAGAAACCAAATGTATAGGCATAACTTGCCTGATGAGAACAAGCTGCTTTATCTAATCCTTGTAAATGACAGGTATAGAATAAAAATTGCCCCGGAGCAAGTAGTTTCATTATACTATCCCATTCCATATCGTTCAGTTGTTCTACTAGCGCATCTTCCGTCATTTCCTGACTTACCCATACGTAAGGCCTAGCTTTAAAGGTAAAAACTTGAATGTTTTGAATACCGCATTGACTTAGTCGCGCTTCTGTGGCATAATTAAATTTCATTTCTTTTCGTTGAGTAGTCGTTTCATCCCCTGCTCGATACGCAGGATTAACGTCTGCTCTGCGAGAGTCATTACCGCTACAGCTGCTATCTTTCTCGCAGCTTTCCGTGTAGGGTCCTACGCCCGCATTTTTGAATAGATCCCCGCTAGAGCTTTCTATAGTATTGAAGCAATGGTCTCTTATATCGGTTATAGTTGTTCTACCTACCCATTCGTCGTACCAGAGTCTAGTATTGGGATCGCTGATAGGGTTTCCTTCCTCGTCTCGAAGAAAAGCGGGGTAACGAGTTAGTTTTTGAGTGACAGAAAACATGTACTCTTGGTTAGGCGGGGCGATCCAGTAACACTTTTCGTTAAGAATTAGGTCAGAGCTGCTTTCCGAATCTGCTCCTTCGACGCCGGATTGACTATAAACTTTATCGCTCATTCTTCTATACTGGAACATAGCGGTTTCTTTTTTAGGCTTTTCGCAAGTATCTCTTTGTGGAACACTATCCCACTCCATGTCTTTAATCTTTGGATTGTCCGGGCCGCTTGGCCAATCCAAATCCATTCCATAATGAACAGGAACTAAAGCTTTGTAAACTACAGCTTTATTTTGTGCATCTTCTTTATCAGGGGTGGAAAATTTGCAATAATCGTCTATCATCACAGACGTCGGGCCAACGAAGTTTTCTGTACGATTGCCGCCAAGGTCTACACCTTCTCCTCGAAAAAAGCTACGAGAAGTCAAGAAGGAATAGCCATAATGATATAGTTTAGCGGCGTATCCGCAGTCGCACGAATCGCAACTGCAGTGACAGCACCCTTTGCTCACTTCGTGACCAGCTTCAGTAACCCCTATACCCGGACAGGCTTCATCATTGAGACAATAACATTCCGGACCTTCGCAATCTTCATACGGCCAACCAGAGTTCTCGTGGTTTATTTTAGCAGGTTCATTGCAAGGATCAGTGGTGTCACCGTCTGCACAGCAATTGTCTTCGCATGAGTCACTTTCTTTATAATGTTTAGGATCGCAATCTTGGTCGTAACCACCGGAATCAAATTCATCCATTATCTCTTTGTAGTAAAAGCGCATCGCTTTGCACTGTAATTTTTTACTTGTCTTGATTTCGTCGCCCCACACATCTGCATCGGTGACTGTCTTTAATTTAAAATGAATAGCGGAATCGTCTTTATCTGATATTCCGATGGCATGGGGAGATAGGTCTGCCAAATCAATGCTTAGCTTAAATTCTAATTCTATAGGTCTATATTCTCCTTTGGGCGGTGGTGGAGGCGGGGTTTCTAGCTGGTATTGACACTCTCCGTCTTCTTGTATTTCGGCACAGGTTTGTTCTGGGAACCAGACCCCTTCGGATGGGGGGCAGTCCTTTTTTAATACACCGTCCGTACATGGTTTGTATATAATTGTCGTCGTTCCCTCTGTAAACGTGTCCTGTTCGACTGCTGTTTCTTCAATGGTTTGAGAGTGACCTTCGTCTTGGCAGCAGGCACCGACTGCGTCGGGATCTTCCGGATCCGGTTTTGGATCCTCCGGCTTCGGCTTCGGCTTCTCCGGGGGGGTATCATCTGGTGGCGGCTGTCTTGGGTTTTCGGCGCCACCACTGCCACCGCCTCCGACACAAGGGGGGTCGGGGCAGGGGTCTTCAGTTTCTAAACACTCTAAACAATCTTCGGAACTTTCACAAAATTTTGCAGGGACGCTCTCTATCGCCATGATGTCGTACTTATTGTTGTCGTTTTCGGTTATATTTATAACTTTATATTCTAACGCTTGGCCAGAAGCCACCTCCGAATCTAGCGTATATGGCCTGTTTTCTGTTGAGTCGGAGCAACTTGGCTCAATAGCCCAGACTAAATTCCTGCCAGATGGGTTTTCGTAGGATTGAGAATAAGTATCCGTTACTCCTGCGGCAAGATCTCCTATTACGGAAGAATTGTCGTAACCAGTAATAGCATAATCTGTAAAGTTGAAACCAGCCTCAAATTGATTGTCTAGGTATATTTTAGTTACTATTCCGCTTCCATTAACAGAGAAGTCGGAGTGGTAATCTCCCGTTGTCGCTACCGCTTGGTACCCGCTAAAGAGAACTGTTTGTATTTGGTTTTTTCTGATTTCGGGAAAGTCAGCAGAAGTGAGAGCTTTGTCGCTATTGGTTGCATTTACTTTTAAATCTTCGACAGTATACGGTTCAGTTGTCGTTGCGCTAACCCACGTGCTTATTCTTTCGAGACCAATACGGAAGTGGTCGCCAGTAAGAGCTTGAGGTTTAGTAATATAGGGAGTTATTGGATGAATAACTTCTATCGTAATAGAGGTAACCCCAGCTTGTTTAATAAAAACTTCTTCTCTGTCAGGAGTGACGATCTCTTTTATTGGGTTACTTTGTAAATAAGCAAGCTCTGCTGTAGCAAGAGCTTTTATTGCCTCGGTGCTGCCATCCTTTTCATATTTTTTAAGGCAGCCAAAAAGGTCACCTTCGTCAGCAGGTCCGTTTAATGTGTGTTCTTTTTCGTAGCGGGTTATTTTGTCACCTATATACCCAGAGTCGAATATTACTTCTCCGTCTACTTTTAATATATATCTTTTAGGGAAACCGAGACCGGTAGTCTCATAATCTTGGTTCCATATATGAAATTTAAACTCTCCTTTGCTTGACGTTACAGCGACTGTTTCTTCTGTTTTAAATATGCTAACATCAAGGGAACTGTTATTTAGTATATCGCGGATATTATCTTTACCCTCGTATTCTAGGTTCATCTCAGTCGGATTTAGTTTTTTATATCCTCCTTTTATGGTTCCGGCTTCAACTGTTCTTATTCCTCCGGTTTCTTCGCAGTTGGTTGGGGTGATTTGAGTAGGTTCAAAATAATTCGTAGGAGTTAGGAGCTCCATTTTATATTCTCTATCCGGAGAAAAATACAAGGGTTTATCTATAGTGATTACGTTGCCTGTTATTGGATAGTTTCCATCTACATCGGTTCGGGGGTATACGTAACTAGGGAAATCGTTTACGGGTATGATACCGGAAGCTTCTTCTTCCACTCTTAAAGTTCTTCCCGCTAGCTTTCTATCGTGTCTAAACTCATCATAAACACTAATTACGTCACCGGGCCTTATGTACATGCCTTCTATTCCGGCCGTAAAGGTAACAGATTCTGTTTCGAGTATTTCGCTTTTTAAAATCCATTCACCAAATCTTTTTGCTTGTCCCTCACTAGTGCAGCCTACTGCGGAGGTTTCGATTTCTCTTATTCCGTAGCGTTGAATCCCCACTTGGTCTTCCGCGTATGCTATAGCGGGCTTAAACAGGTTATGCTTGTCGGAATACCTTACTATAGCAACTGTGTGGCGGGCTTTTTTTGCCGAAGACGAATAATTAAATGTTCCGTCGGCTACGTTAGAGGTCGTAAAAAGATAAATAGGATCTTTAGGCTTATCTTGAGAAACATATATATTTCCAAAAGCATAGTAAACAATAGATCTGAAAGCAGAGGCCATGTCGTTAACAACCTTATACGCCTCTTCTCTGGATGTAATTAAATGGTTTAAGGTAAACCTTGGCTCAAGCCCTCCTTTTCCGTCGCTAACCAAGGTATCGCAGTATTTAGCTATTTCATAAAGAGTCCATTTGTCTACATATTTTCTATCTATATAATCCCCTAAACCATATCTGTTATTGGTAATCAGATCGTAAAAGCACCACGCGGGGTTATTCGTCCATTCTTTTTTCGCTTTAAAGCACCCGTCCCAGTACCCCAAGTCTGTTTCGTCGTAGTGTCTTAAAATAGGATTATAAGTGTTAGGTATTTTGACTTTTAAAAGTTTGGTGTCGTAGGATCTGTGGGGTATCCTTTGAAAAAATTCAGCACTAAACTTTGAATATACCATTGAAGCGTAGGGATATCTAAGCCTTGAGTCGTACACTTCTACCAGAGAATCTATATAGGATTCGTTTTTTAGAAATTGGTTAAAAGAGTCGGGGGTTAATCTGACGATTTTTATCTCCCAGCCTTGAAAATATTTATAGTTTCGAGCGTTAGAGGTAGAAAATGCGTTTCCCCATATACTTTTATTGAAGGTTATTTGCTCGCTTCTTATATAGGGCTCTTGTATTCTTCCGAAAACCTCCACTCTTTTTACGGGCTCTTGACTCCAAGGATAGAAGAGGTTGTCTTCGGTGTGTCTAGTATCAAAGACTGGTCTTACATATATATGAAATTTAATTTTTCGAGCCTTTATGTCCCCTGATCCGTAGGACCGTGGAGTTTTCCCTTTTTCTTGGTCGTGAAAACCTCGTTTTCCTGCATCTTCTCCGGCTTTAAAAACTTTCCCCTTAAACCCTTTTCTTCCTCCGTCGCCCTGTGCGTCGTTGGGATCGTCTTGTAGGGTTTCCCAGAGCTGGGGTATTCTAAAGTTAACTCTCACGCCAACAGCTTCTTTATTGTTGACCATATAAACCTTAGCGTTCTTGTCGATATCGCCTATTAAATGAGGGGGGTGAGGGCTGTCTTCGTATAGGTAGTATCTAGGGATTTTCGCTTCTCTTAGGTCGATGGAGGGGCCGAATATTCTTTCTCCTATGCTTCTGAATAAAGTGAGCTCAAAAGCGGAAGAGCGTTTTCCGTCTAGTGATAAGGGTAGGTTTGGGTTCAGCGTAGCTATTTCGCCTTGAGGTAAACCAAGTTTAGTTTCTACGTTAATTTCTTGAAAGTTATAATACCCGTCTTTGTCCACTACTGGCACTTCATTCCAATATATCGATCGAAGAAACCCTAGGTCCTCCCTGCAGGTTCCCTCGTGATCTAAGGCGGTATAAGGCCTGAAGGTGGCGCGCTGATACCCTATTTCTCCAGCATTGCCTATAAAGCTGTATTCACCGTTAACTATACCATCTATTCCTCCTTCGCAAATTAAATCTCCAACAGTAGCTTCGCTTAAGGCGGCGTAGAGAGCTTCTTCTTGCGGCTTGGTGTATAGACTAACGCCAGCCTCGTCGTAGATTGGTATTCTGCTTTCTCTCTCTTTATCAGACATGTTGCTTTCGTTTGTTTATTATGGAGTGTTGGAATCCGAGGGGTCGACTTCCTTATCGTCAGCGACAAGGCTTCGCATAGTTTCCTCCACTAAGGCTTTATCTTCTCCTTCTAGCCCTTTAATTCTATCTGTAATTTCTTGGATCGTAGCAGACAGAGACCTGTCTCCTCTGTCTATTATATAATCGTCTCCATCATGCTGTATATATTCGGTGTGGGCACTAGCGTTATGTTGAGTGGTTCCATCACAATCATCTGGGTCTCCGCCGGACGCGTTCCATTCTTTAGTCCTTTCTCTTATTAATAGTTCGGCGTCTTTTGATTTTTCTGAGCCGACGTTATAGTGAGATCTATAGTCCACGCCATATTCCTCCGCTCCCCAGTTAGCTTTTACTTTTTGCTCTGTGCTTTTATAATTTCCATTTTTTACATCGTAGGTATCTATGCTTGATTGAACGACTTGGCTACCAACCATTAATCTACCATACCCAACGTATACCGGCCCACCTTCCCTCACTGTGTTTTCTGCGCCAGCGAAAATATAAGATGCCCTCCCCCCTCCTTCTATTTCCCTAAAGTCGTCAAATTCTGGCATTGGGGTTAGAAGATTAGCTATTCCGGCCGCAACCATACCAAGTCCACCCATGATTAAAGCGGCTCCAAGCCAAGTGGTCGCACCGAAAGTAAAAACTCCGATAGCTATTAAAACAACCCCTAAAACTATCGCAAATATATCGTCGAAAGCTCCTTCTAAAACCGGAATAATATCTATAGTTTCAATGTCTTTTCGAGGGATTAAGAGCTCAGAAGATTTAATACCATCTTCAGTTTCGAGGCCTTTGTCTTTATCGTAAACAAAATCTTTTCCGTTTATTAAAACTCTGTATTTAATGTTTTGCTTCTCGTATTCTATTAATGCGGCGAATAGTTTTTTGCTTTGAGACTCAATGGCTCTGATAGCTTCACCGACTGTATCGACAGAAAACTTCCAAGCTTCTCTTCCCACTCTCTCGCCGAGAGCTCCATGCAGGTTTATTGTTGTCAGGTGATTATTCATTTTGTATATCTATACACGTTTGCTATTCTTTTAAAATAAAAATTAGTTATGTTTTGCGAAACGGGATACCCTCCGTTTATATGGTGAAACATTTCTCTTTCTCCTGTACATATGGCAAAATGATCATAAGGAAGTTGCGTTTCGTTTTTTCTTAATAAAAAACATATAACGTCGTTTTTGATTATGTCGTCTACTGAGTTAATCTTTATCCTCTTGAGTCCTTTTTTTAAATTAAGTTCCAACGTTTCTGCAAGTGCTTCTGGGGTTCTGTTTGGCCAGTCGGAAGTTCTTTCTTTGAGTAGTTTGGATAATTTAAAATCGACATTAGCTTCTTCTTTTAAATAATCTTGAACTAAGGATATACAGTCATGCTTTCCCCAAGTAAACTCTTCATCTAAAAAAGAAACACTAGATTTTTTGTGGCTATAAAGCCTAAAAGTATTGAAGTTCGTATTGTATAAAACATAATCTATTTTATGACGTTTGCTATTTAGCTTATCCGTGACGCTAAACTCTTCTGCCTTGTTAGTGTGGGAGTGGTATGTGGCTTTGATTTTTCCTAAAGAGGAAGTATAGAGATAATCTCTAGGATTTATTACAAAATGTTTGGAGGTGTCGGCGGATATATTTTCGCACGCCTTAGCCTCGATCTGCCCTTCTTTTTCGTATAGTAGACCGCAACACTCATTAGGCTCTTGTTTGAGAGCGTGATCCTTTATTGCTTTTTTAATGTTTTTTGTTAAGGTCATCCTCCGATAGTTTGCTCTAGTCTGGTTGCGTTCGGAAAACCTCCAAATTGAAGTTCTCCTTTTTCAAAATGAGGCGTCTCGTCTGTTTTGACTAATCCGTTAACACCCCATCTCATCCTGCATCCTTCTATAGTTTTCGAGCAGAGATCAGCTATCCAGTAGTCTGGGTTTGGCGGAGCGTAGCGAGTGCTGTTTTCTGCAGGTAGGTTTTTTGAGGCTATAAAAAAGTATTGAATGCTGTTATGCTCCATATAAATGCAGTCTCCTTTGCTGTATTTTTTGTTTTTCTTCCATTTTTCTTTATTTTTAAAAACATAATTTGGGCCAAACCCTAAAATTTTTCTTATATCCTCGTCTCTAACTGTTGCAACAGGAGGAGCTTCTTCAGGGAGGGTGAGTTCAGTGTCTCTGATGCCGCACTTAGCCAAAAGCTTACTGGTTGTGCCGGGTCCTTGCGCGTTTGTGTCGTATGGCGTATCTTCAGAGAGGGTGTCAGTGTTAAATGGGGCAGTTTCTTTTTGTTGGTAAAAGCACCCGCATCCCCTGTAGCTAAAGCTGCATTTTTGAGAAAGTACCCTTCTTCTTGGGATTTTTATCCCTTCGACGTCAAGAAGCGCGCTTAATTCGTACTCTAAGGCGTTTTTATTTTCTCCTGTTTTTCTTTCTATATAGAAGACATCTCTTGGTAGCTCTGCGTATGGATCTGGTTCGTAATTTTGAGGAAAAGGGGAATTATAGGTACCTTCTGTGGTTGTCGATCCTTCATCAAAATCAGAGAAATTAGCCATGTCTAAATATTTAGCAAAAGTTCTTATTCTTGTTACTTTTCCCCCTATTAAGTCTCCGTACTTCCGAATAGCTCTTCGTAGGATCGAAAGAGCTGCTATCCCTTCTTCTTTTTGAGAGGTCATCCTTAATATTGGCGTAGGGAGAACCCCTCTAGAGTTGAGGTCGAACCCCTGAGATTCGATAGGCGCAGGAAAAAAAGTTTTCCCTTGCCAGATCACAAACGAATTAAACACTTTTATGTTATTGTGAAACCTTAAGATATTGATAGGGTTTCCTTCGTCGTCGATTTCTTCCGGCACGCCGATTTCTACACCTACTTCTTTTCCGTCATCAACTAAGCTGGACCCAAGGCTTTTTACAGTTGAGGAAAGGTCGATTTCAAAAAAAGTTAATAAGGAAGACGCGCTAAGGTTTCCCGCTTCGTACATTAAAGACCGAACGGATTTTCGCGCTTGGTCTTTGTCCATTTTCGTATAATCTTGCATTAATTATTAACTTCCTCGAAAGTGGCGTCTATTGTATAATTGTTGTAAAAAACAAAGTTACTATTAAAGGTTTTGCAGACAAAAAGTTTTTTGTACCCTCCTGCTGATAGATCGTTATAAGGTTCTGGTAAGTTTTTAAATACGAAAGACTCGGTTCCGCTTCTGGTTCTGAGAAAATGGTTTATAGCTTGAGCCTCTTTTATGTTTCTGTGCTCAAATCTTAAAGAAAGTTTGATTAAATTATTAAAAATACCATCTTTAATCCTTTGTTCGTATCCGTTTCCGAAAACTACGCTATTGATTCTAGGGCTATTCTCCACAGATATATTATAAGAAGGATTCCAAATAAATTCAGGTTTAATTCTGTCTTGGTATCTTGTGGTGCCCGCCCAAAGGGTTGAGTCGGCAGAAGGGCTGTCGGCGGGGACAGAGCTTGAGGAATTAGTGCTGTAATAGTATGTTGCTGACTTGGGAACCTGAAAACCTCCGTTCCCGGGGTAATTGTCGCTAGAAAACCTCTCGAGCACAACAACTATGTCGTTTTTTGAATATGCTTTAGCTCCAACATATTCCATAATGTTATAAATACTGTTTTCGTCAGCCATTTTTCCTTAAACCTCTCAAAATATTACACTAAAAAGTGTAAATAAAGTAGATGTTGTCAAGGATTAGAAGAGAAGGGCAGAAGTTGGCTGTTAATGGCTCCGGTATCAACGGGCTTCAGAGTCTTTCTTTTGGGTATCAATCGACAGCTCAGCCGATTCTTCCATTAGGGGTCAAAAGGGTCATGTACACCCCGTCTTCCCCTCAAACAGCGTCTATTAGCGCTAATAGCTTAATGGTTTATGACGATTTTTTTGCGCAATTTACCGGAGAAAGCCCATTTAGCGGACAGGTTAACTATAAAGATCAGACTGTAAAATTTACCGAAGCTTATTTAAGCTCTTATTCTTGCTCTTGTGCGATTGGGGAAATTCCGTCTTTAGGAATGCAGGCTGAAATATACGGCGAAATGGGAACGGGTAATTATTTTGACTTTGGAGAAATAACTCCGCACGATACCACTCTTCAGGTAGCGGGTTATAATTCAATAGATATAAACTTGGATGAATTTAGTACGAACAGAGTAAATAGTTTTGCCTTAGATATACAGGTGCCGAGAACCCCAATATACGCCTTTAACGACAAGGCCCCTTCTGAGGTTATTTCAAATTCCCCAATGGATATATCTCTTCAGTTTAATATAGAAGCGGATGACTATAAGATGAAAAATATGAGATTTGTTCCCGAAGAAACCGTCTTTAGAAACGTATCTTTAAAAATAAACAAAAATAATTATATTTGGGACGATACTCTTTCTCCTCTTATAAATAACCTTAGGGCTAATATAAAAGTTTTTCACTTTAAGAGTCTTTTATTGGTTTCAGAGCAGTATCAATCAGATAGTAATAACAACGTAGGGATAAATTTTGTGTTGAAAGGCACAACGCTAAGGTAAAATGGCAACGATTAGATACGATCAAGTTCCGTTAGTCATTCAATACGGTAAAAGGACCGAAAGAATGATCGCTAGAGAATGTTCTTTGAGCGAAGCAGCTGACTTAACCCCTATCTATTCAATTGGAAAATACGGTATATCCGAGCAAGCTCCTCAGGGAGCTAGGACGGCGAGTATATCTTTCTCTTATTCGCCTGTTTTAACAGGTTTAATTAGGGAAGATACAGGAAAAACGGGAAGTTATAATATTATAAATGATGTAGCTAACAGTTTAAAAAATTCTAAAAATTCTCAAACGTCAGGCGTGTCGATTAGGTTTGGGAATATAAGCGGCGAAGGATTGTTGTCTTCTTATTCTTTGTCTCTTCAGCCTTATTCTCCTGTTGAGTGCTCTGTGAATTTTGAACTTTTCGGCTCAGGGGAAAATCTTCCGGTTTCGGGAGACTTACAAGCAGAATCTCCAGAGTCTTTTAAATACATTAACTCAAAGTTGGCTGCTCAGTATGGTCATTCGGCCCATTCTGCGTTTATGACCGCGGGTTCTCCCGCTACGATAACAAACTCTAACGAAACGGGGATTCTAACTTCAGTTGACTACTCTATAAATTTTGAATATGAGCCGGTGTATAAACTAGGACAAGAGTTTCCGTCTTCTTTTCTTTACCACAAAGCAAACGAAGAGGCTAATTTGTCCGAAAATGTTCGAGAAACAGGAATCGCTTTCACCGGAAAAAGTGAAAACTTTAATTTAAATATAAGGAGCCTAGATAATCAAAACGCAATACTAGTAAAGATGAATGAACCTGTGTTAAGCAACACCCAGTTAAGAGTCAGCTCTCAAGGAGCCGTAGAGACAAAGAAAACAATAAGGAGTTTTTATTAATGATTTTTTCCGCCAAAAACGTTAAGCTTAGACTGAACACAGTTGATATACTGGCAAACCAGTGTACGTTAAATATTCAGGCTGGTTTGGATCCGAGGTACGATGCTGGTAGCAGGCACTCGAGAGATTACTACGCTCAGAACGGAATAGGTTCTAGGCTTAATTTTTCACATTATCTTACTGGTAGTTTAGACGATATAAAAAAACTCGTATCTACCCAAGGGGAAATGATAGGAGATGACGGTATGAGTAACGAGGGTCAAATTGTTAGCGGAAGTTTTGGCGGAATGGTTTTTACAAGCGGTTATTTGTCTAGTTACTCGATTCAGTTTACCCCTAACTCTCCTGTCGTGGCGAATTCAGAAGTAGTGTTTTTTGATGATCTAACTGGAAGGTTCGTACAGACAGAAGAGGCGGCTCCCAAAGAAGAAATATTAAACTGTAAAAATATAACTTTCGCGAACAGTTCTTCGTCGGAAATGGGGGAAATAAACGATTTTATAACAGCTAATTACAATTATACATCAGAGATAAATCCTGTATATCTAGCCGGGGCAACAGTTCCAGAACGGATTTATTTCGGAAGAAAAAACGTTTCGATGAGTATAGATGTTGACAATCCGACAGGTTACGTTCCTTATGATGGAATAACTGCAAATTTTGGATTTAATATGGCGAAGCATAATAGCTCGATACCCGTAGAGAAGTTTAGCTGCTACGGCCGACTACAATCTAGAACTGTACAGGCCTCTGTAGGAGGAAGGGTCACTCATCAATTAGGTATAGTGACTCATAATCCTCATTTGACACATAAGGTTTTCGGAATAAAGCCAGTAGAAAGACCGGTAACAAGTGATGTCGTGGGGGTTCCCCGGAACCTTTATTGATATAAATTATATGATCGCGCAAAATCACGGAAATAATAAACACTAAAGATGGCAGGAATATTTTATCCAAATTCAGGTTTCTATATTAGCGGCGAAAGCTTAGCTGATACGCTAAACGTTAATTGGGGGAGTTTGGCTGTGGGTCGAGATAGTCTGGTTTTTTTAGGGGAAACTGGGGTAAGCGGTATCGTTCCTGCGGCTGCGAAAACAGATATTGTTTATGTTGTGTCCTCTGACGGATTGGCGACAGCTATTGACGCGGGAGGTGAGCAAATAGTTCATTTGCTTCAAAACCACAGAATAGAAGTTGGATCTTTAAGTAATCCGTCTGGGGAAATTGGGGGGATTCTTCCCGTTACGGGAAACAATTTTTATAACATAACTGATGTAAAATTCGGCACTGCTAATGCGAATTTTAACGTTATATCCCCCAAAAGAATAGAGGCTTTTATTCCGTCTGCCGCTAGTTTTACAGGAGTAACGGTATATTCGTTAACAGCTTCTGGGGAAGCGGGCACTTCTTTTAATAGCGGCGTATCCCCTAATAACTTTGTTCCGCTTCCTGAGGTAACTTCAGTTGACCCCGGGAGTCAGCTTCCTGATGAACCGGTGACGGTAGGGGGGTATTCTTTCGCAGCGGTAACAGGAGTTATGTTTCCTCAAGGAGAGGTTAAAAAACCAATAAGTTCGTTAACCGACACAAGTTTTTCCGTACAGGCTCCGGAAGGGAAGGCTAGAGGAAGGCTAACGTTTTTATTGCAAAGCGGAGTAAGCAAGCAACCAATAAGTGAATATAATTCATTTAGTCATCTAGCTTTAGTAGAAAGCATTTCCCCTTCTGTTTGTTTAGCTGGAGCTTCGGTTAATATAATAGGTAAGAATTTTAATACAGGGATCCTTTATCATGTTGGAGACAGTTTTATAAAGGCTAGCGTCGGCTCTGTTGTGTCGAACGGGTTTAAGGTAATGTCTGATACGCTTATAACCGGCGTAATACCAGAATCTCTTTCAACGGGAAACAAAACCGTTTCTTTGTTTAGCGAAATCGATTCGCTTTATCCTTCGGGAAAACAGGTTCTAATAAGCGGAAGGACTCCTTTTATTTCCGGGTATAATCCAGTTTTTGCTAGTACCGGAAATATGGTCTCATTGACTGGTCACAGTTTGTTGTCTATAGGGAGAGTGACTTTAACAAACGCAGATCACACGGGAAGGTTCGTCGAAATAACTGGTTCTAGCATACAAGGTTCTCCTTGGGGGGACGTTCTTAATTTTTCCGTTCCTTCCGGGCTTCAGTCTGGTTACGTTTCCGGTAGGGGAACTTTTTACGTAAATACTCAGGTGAGCGGGGAAAATAGAGAGTCTAACGTTTTGACTTCAGGTCTTTATGTAATTGGCAACCCTTTTATAGAAAACGTAGTTAGCGGAACAATAAGAACGAGAGAGCCGGGAGAAGAGATATCTTTATCAGGGTTAAACCTGTTAAAGTCTTCTAAGATAAAGCTTTCCGCTTCTTCTGACGGTAGTTCTCTAGGGTTTGTAAAACCTTCGTCTGTTTCTGGTAGTGGAAATTATGTGGTTCGAAATTATTTTAACTTACCTGAAAAGTTAAATACTACAGGAATCAAGGCAAAACTTGAGGGTTTTAATGGCGAAAGTAATTTTTCGGCCGCTATACCTGTTTATAAGGCTCCTTTTATAAACGGATTTAGTCCTCTTTCTGGGGCGGCAGGTACAGAAGTGACTTTGGATGGGTATTTCAGCGGTTTAAAGGGGAGCGGGGTAAAAATAGCAGGGCTTTCTGGAGTGGGGGCTTCTCAGGTAAGCGCTACTGGGGTGACTTTTAGGGTTCCTACCGGGTCTTCTAGTGATTTTATAACAGTTTTAACAAGTGGCGGAAACGAGGAGACCTCCAATAGGTTTTCTGTGACCCCCGACTTACCTTTAGAGACGGGGTTTAATCCTGCTCCTGTTTTTGGTTTAAGCTATTCTGTTTTTGGGGAGCGGCAAAGCTTTGATATTCTTGGGACTGATTTAAACTTTGTGACAGAGGTCAAGTTTTATGACGATACACTGTCTGACATTTCGGTAACGACTTTTAAGTCTAAATCTGACAATAGAATATCTTTGTTTTTACCTCAGGACGTAGAAAAAGACGAAAAGGGAACAGTGCGGCTAGTGGACAGATTCGGCAGGGTCAGGTCTGGGGTTAGCGAGTTTAGAGTAGCTCAGTTTTCAGGAGCTTCTGGCATGTATGGAGCTTTTGGGGAGGAGCTGTCGTTTAGTGGTAAGTTTCTCTCTGGGTTAAATGTCGTATTTAAAGACGAGTCAGAAGTTAGGATTTCTGGAGAGAAGACTAGTTCTATTAAGTATTCCGAAACTGGATTTGCTTTTAATTCAAAGGTTCCCAGAGATGTAACAAGCGGAAATCTTATTATAAGGGGAGTCGAAAATGATTTAATTACTTTGCCGGACGTATTTTTTCCTCTTCCTACAATAACGGGGGTAAGTGGTCATGATTCTTATAATTTAAATGTAGGAAGCGGGATAAGGGTTACTGGCATTAACTCTTTTGGGCCGTATAAACCCGGAGAGTCTGTGATTGGCATAACGGGAGCGGGAGAGCACGCGTTTTTTGCAATAAATAATTTCGAGAGAATAGTTAGTGGTGATAACCAAAAAGTTTCTGTTTTTGATTTAGATGTCGATGGCGTTTTTACAGGTAGCGGCCAGTTGTTTGTGATGAGTCCTTGGGAAAATTATGATTCGATGGCGTTTGATTTTCCTTCTTCTAAAACTAGCGAGAATCTAAGTAGGATAGTAACGGATAATTATTATACGATGGTTTACCCTGTCCCTTCGATCTTAGGAGTAGCGAATACGGACATTGCGTATTCAAGCGACCCTACCGGTAGGAAGTTTAACGAAAGGGTTTCTGGCTGGATCAGTGGAGATAACCTTGCTTCTGTAACTGGAGTATTCTTTTCTGGCTATACTGGCGCTCCGGAACTTCAGGGAGCAGCGGGTTTTACTGCTTTATCTAATAGTTTAATACAATTTGCCCCGCCTTTTGGAAGCTACGGAGCGATTGGCTGGGAGGGTATAACTGGCTCGGGGGATATAATAGTGAAAGCTCCACAGGGAGACGCAACTACAGCGGAAATGTCCCAATCTGGAGCGTTTTTAATCCCCCCTCTTTCTGTGGATGTGTTTTTGCCTCAAGAGGGGATAACCGGCACTGTAATAAACTTGCATGATCACATAACCCCTGAAGGCACTCTAGGACATCTTTCTAAAATATCCTTCGAGGCCGAAAATTATACCGGAGAAGCTAACGCTACTGTTTATTCGAGTATCTACGCTACAACTACTGTGCCTACTCTTTCCTTGCTTGAGGGTAGGGATATTACGCTTAGGGCGCACGGGTTACTTACTGATCAGGTTATCGTTAACAATACCGGGGTGGGTTTAGTTGGCGTAGACGACGCTATTCTTTCGTATAGGCCGTATAAATTTCGCGTAATTCCTGACACTCCTGCGATTCAGTTTAATGTATTAAGCGGCAGGGGGGCGCCTGAAACAGGCCCAAGCAGATCGTCAATGTTTACTATTGTGCAAAATATAGGAGGCACTGATTACTATGTTACGAAAATTATTAATCCAGACGGCAAGGAAATAATAATGAATACAGAGCAAGTATAAAGCCACCGGCGAACCGGTGGCTTTAACTCTAGATTTTGCGCATTAATAAGGTAAAGTATTTACAAATGTGCGTCGATGTTGTTTAAGATAGATCTGATGTGATCCAGCCTCTCTTGGTAGTGCTGTCGAGTCCAGCCATCATTGTAGGGACTGACAGCTTCTATTTTCCATTTGGTTATTTGAGTCATAATCTCATCTAGTGTTAGGTTCGTCGTTTTCATGTTTTCTACAAGTCTAAGAGCTGATCTCTATCAAGAATTTTTTCGTTTTTCTTGTCTTGGAATCCGTGCTGCTCAATAAAGCCACAGTCATTGTCGCGTTTTGACACATATTTTAGATTGTTCTTCCACATATAAGCCCCTGCTTGCTTCATGTTTTCGGCGGAGTTTATTCCCGACTCAGACACTTCGCCGCAGCGTAAACATTCCACTTGTGGTTCTTGCTTTTGCATGTTTCTGTTTTTCTTATGCGTAAACCCGCAGCCAGAACACCTTTGGCTTGTGTAAGCAGCTCCGACAGACTTAACTGGGACGCCCATGGTGCGCATTAACATATTGAAAAAACCTTGAATGTCTTCCGCTCCGTATGTACCAGAGGAAGCGCCGGTTTTAACCATGTCTAAAGCGAGCCCTAGCTTGTTTTCTATAAGATGGTTTTTTAAAAGATTTATTCCTCCTAGGTTAAAGATTTGACTGCCAAGCTTTTTGTGAAGTTTTTTCCAGACCAAGCGGAGCCTTCTTCTTTGTTTTTGCACTGTTCCGTCTGACGTATACGAGATTGGCTTTTCTGTTCCTTTTCCGTTCTTTTTAATTTTAACAGAGACAGCGCCTTTTATTCTTCTTTTATTAGGAGCGACTCCTAGGGATGTGGTGATCCTATCTTGTATTTCTGTAATTCTCTTTATCGTGTTTTGAATATCGTCTGGCATTTCAAGATAATGGCTACCATTGAAAATAGGCTGAGATACGCTAACCCAGTATCTCTTATCTTTGTTTATGTCGATACCTAAAAAGTCAACCGGCTGGTACATGGGCTCTCGTTCGTAGACCTTAACCGTAGCTACGAATGAGTTAGTCTTCTTAGAGTAGTTGGCTTGGAACTTGGTCGTATCTGCGCCGGTTTTCTTGTCGATTTTTACACCGGTTTCTTTCTTGAATGCCTCCACTCTTTCGGCTAAGTCTGCGCAATTCTCTAGGCTTACTCTTACGGACATTTCGGATTTGTTTAGTTTACCGTTAGTCCTGCCGTTATCTTTGTCTTTTATAACAATGTTATGAGCTCCGTGTATGTCTTTATTCCAGAAAATTTTCAAAAACCCGCAGCGGCCAAAGTTGAACGATTTCTTTTTTAAGATAATCGGAGCACACGGCCACCTGCCGTCATTTCTGGAAATGTACCCAGTATATCTATTAGCGGCGTTTTCTAGGAGTTGGTACTTAAAGTTAGAGTTTACGATATTCTCTTTGCGGAAGATTTTTCCGCAAACTTTAGCTGTCAGTACTGTGTTCTTGATTTTGGGACGCTTCTTCTCCGTGTCTTGCTTCGAGAATTCTGGAAAAAGTTTTTCGCCGTTTGGGGCAATCAGATAAGGCTCCTCTTTAAAGGCTCTGCTTTCGGGATCTATGTTAATATTTCCTTTTGACTCTAGGCCTTTCTGCTTTATTTTCGATTCATTTTTCTTTATGAATTTGAAATAAGCAGTGCTGCATTTGTTTGTTAGGCGTGAATATAGGTCGATAGAGCTGTAAAATGGAGCTTCGACTTCAGACACGATGAACTTTAGGTTTGTGATGTATGAGTTTTTCATAATTTTATTTAGTTACTTTCTTTAATAATTTGCTGCATTCTTCGCAGACGAGAAGCAGCTTAGATCCTTTCTGGATCCATGTCAAGCTTATTTCTTCGAATTTTTTCTTACATTTGGAGCACTCAGACATTTATCGGTATTTTCCCACTTAATCGTATTATAATTGTCTCTGTAGCGTTGAGAAAACCCTCCCCGAGGCTTGTCTCCTTTCCCTGCTTCTTTATTTTTCATATGATGGTACCCCGACTAGGACTTGAACCTAGAATCTACAACTTAGAAGGTTGTTGCCTTATCCATTCGGCCATCGGGGCAGAGCGTGTGCAGTTACTTTCCGTTTAGGGTTTTAAGCTCACTGTGTATCTCGAACATGACCAGCAACAACTCGGTATATATACGAGTCACTATTGGCCCAAGAACTATCATCCCAATTCCGCTAATTGGCTCAACGAATAACGTAAATATGCCAGCAATAATACAGCCGACCATAGCTACATAACTCAGGATCTTTAAGACTCCCGGAGTTATCATGTACTTATAATTTAAGAACTCTTTCATAATGTTTATTTTGTTTTGTTAGTTATAGAATACGATCCTATAAAATTAATAGTTGTAACTCCTAAAGTGTTTATTTCCTTCTATCGGTATAAAAGCGTTCTCTCTTATTGTATCGCCTTTATAATCGTTGCAGCTGTATTTTGTTCGCGTCCTTTCTCTTTTAAAGTCAATAACGAAGCTTCCGCTTCTGTCGGTGATTTTAAAACATAAAATTTTATTATCCAAAGGGAGGTTTACGAATACAAATGTGCGAACCCCGAGTTTAATACTTTGTTCTTGCAGTATATCTAGCTTCTCTGCCGTGATTAAATACCCTTCTTTTTTAAGCAGGTCTAGCGTACAAGGCGTCTTTCTTTTTCTGTTGAAAAACGGGCGAGTTTTTATTTCGCATACACTGACTAATTTATTATTTTTATAAATATAAGCATCGAACTTTTCGGCATCATATTTTACATGTTCCACCGAGACGCCGAAGTGAGCTTCTATTAAGGCTCCGGTTTCTTTTTGCTTCTCAATAAAGGATTTACCCTGTTTTGTGTGGCAGTCGAGGTTTGTCATTTGTCTAAATGTATTTTGTAGTCTTTTTTTGTTTTCTTTTGCCACAGTAAATTACTAAGTTCCAAAGCCTTAGGAACCCTCTCTTCCACCGCTGAACCAATCCCTATCTCGGCACATCTTATTTCAGAAAACCAAGGCTGGTTAATTTTAGTTCTGTTAACAATGTCCTCGGCGTAAGAGAACCAATATTCTCTTGAGCCGTAATTGATTTTAGCGCCAGACCCTGTAGCTATCTGCGTCATCGTGAAACGTGCTAATCTCAATAAATTTTACGGGCTTATCCGTAGCAAAAAGTTGATGCGGTGTCAAGCGATCTAGCACAAAGGTTTCTCCTTCTTCGAGAAGGTGCGTTGTTTTCTCAGCGTTCTCCGGATTAAGCACATCTACCTTCAGGGTTCCTTCTAGGATATAAAAGGTCTCATGCTTCTTGGAGTGAAAATGCATTGACCCAGCGTACCCCGGATTGATATAAAGAATTTTACCGCAGTAGTTTTCTTTTTCGTTATTAGCGAGCCAAAGCTCGTAGCCCCAGCTTTTGTCTACTTTTTTTACAGAGTTCATGGTTAAGTTTTAAGGTATCTTGCTGCCCGCGCGATAAATTTCTATATTATTTTCTTGAAGGAATTTTACGCCGTCTTGGTTTCTGTATTGATCGTTGTAAACCAGCCTTTTTACTCCGGCTTGAATCATTAGCTTACTGCATTCGAAGCAGGGGCTCATTGTCAAATAAACAGTGCATCCTTCGCTGCTGTTAGTACTTCGTGCCAGCTTCATCAAAGCGTTAGACTCAGCGTGCAGGACTTCTTGTTTTGTTTCAAGCTTATTTTCTGCTCGGGGCAAGTATCCTTCGTTGATTATTTCGCAGGTATTGTCGTACCCGGCAGGGGTTCCGTTATACCCGTCTGAAATAATTTGACCGTCTTTTACGATTATGCAACCAACTTTTTTTCTGACAGCTTTGGATAATTGTGACCAGACTTCGGCCATTTCTAGATAAACCTTATCCAGTTTTTCTTGTTTAGGCATAAAAAATTATACTGATGTGATGAAGCGTCTTTAAGGCGCTGACATGGTGAAGTATATATTTTTCAAAGTGATGCGATTGTTTGATGAATCGGTGAAATACTTTTTTTAGTATTGAATTTATGAATCAAATCTTTTCGCTAACTAACATCTTCCTGACTATATTAAAAAGTTCCTGAACGCTTTTTACGTAATCGCCTCTGAGGGATGAGAAGAGTTCGCCGTTTCCTTCTTGAAGGATTTTGAACTTTGGTTTGAATTTAGTCGTTTTCCGGCCCTTGGCTGATATTTCTACGGTTTTGAAAACTGCTCCTTGCTCTTTTGCTTTACTGGCGACCCAGTGCCTCTGGCCGTGATACTTTAAGTTGCTAGCCGCTACTCCTCCTTTTTGGTGATGAGGGGTATAGCAAAATAAATGTTTTTTGGCAAAATTCCAGTAAGGCAATTCGTTTTGATACTCTCTCATTCTTAGCTGGTCGTTAATGTATAGTTGGTTATTCTCGTCTATATCCGGTTTGCCCATTAAGCTGTTTACAACCGCGTAAACCTGAGGCATCTTAAACCCAACTAAAGAGCCCTTGGCGCTGTATTTCATGAACGCGCTTCTGGACGTTTCCGATAGTTTAGATTCTATTTCGTCAATGTTATCGTATATCCATCTTGCGGTTAAGTCTATAAAAGTATTTTTTTTGATAGAGCCAAGAATCTTCTTCAAAGTGTTGATAGTTGGATCTAATGAATTTCTGCTGAGTCGGTCCAAGTGTTTTTCAACAAGCTCTGGGTCTCGGGCACCGTATGCATTGGTTTTAGATGCGTTTAAGCTCGTGTTCATGGCATCTTTCATTGAGTAGCCTTCTTTCCTGACACTATCTTCCTCAAAACAAGCTGGTGGTTTCTTTAGGCAGAATTTTCGATGATCGGTGACGTATTTATGCAGGGCTATGGAGTCGTTTACTTCTCCCTTATCCTTTATTGGGTCAAAGTTGGAGTAAGCTAGGGTTGTCGGAGTTGATTGTTGAGGGGCGAATCTAAAAACAATATCCTTTTCTTCTAGTTCATTGTATAGCTTGAGTAAGTATTCGCTTTTCCAAGGTTGAGCGAGAGACTTGTTAGTTCTAGGAACGCCAAAATGAGAGTTCTCTCCTACTAAAGCCCAGCCTTTGTAGTTTTCTTTGACAAAATCGAAGGCTTCGGACGCGTTTTTAAGAGTGGTCTGCTTGCCGTCATGCACGGCAACTCCGGCTTTTCCGTAGTCTAGCGAGACCAGTTTTCCTTCTTCTACGCGTCTCCTGAACTCTGCTGAGCTAATTTTCCGCGCCTCTTCTTCTATGGTATTCGTATTATTTTTCATAATTTAAAGCAGAATTGTTCTGCTGTCATGGTTAGTGTAGGGAGCAGTAATAGAGAAATCAAAAAAAAATATGCTGAGAGGTTGAAGCGCCTCTTGGGCACTGACTATGTGAAGCATGTATTTTTTTAAAGATCCGCTTCTCCAATGTCAATAAAATACAGGAGTCTGAGGGGCCTCTCTGCTCCTTCGGAGTTTAGTATATCTAAAGGACATTCCATGTTCAAGTCTGAGTTCGGCTTAATTAGCCATTCGGCAACGTAATCGTCGTCCATAACCGCGCAGCATTCGTTAACAAAATTTACGAATTCCATTAGTTTATCTTTTTTAATATTCATTCGTCTTCTAGTTTTTTTACATACTTAACTGTTCCGTATTCGTAGGCGTAAGGGGCGACTTTCTTCCTTACTTTATTAAGAAGTTTATGAAGAACCTTAAATAGAGAAAAATAAATTTTATATTTTAAAGTAGTCTCGTATTTATCTTGTTTCTCTTTTGAGCTTTCCCACTCTTCGTTTTCTTTTGCGATTTCTTCGGAGGTTTGTTGGAGCCTGAATTCTTCCACGTACTTCGCGTCTACTTTTCCTTTGAGGAACACGAAACGAAATTCAACCCAATGAGCATTCCCTTTTTCGTCTTTTATGTTGTCGTAAAAATATACTTCGCCAGTATAGTCGACAGCTTTCCACTTTCGTTTTTCGGTTTTTATTGGAGGAGGGTCTTGGGCATAAAGTTTTTGCTTGTAAACTTTATACATGCGCAGGGTCCTGTCCAAGCATTTGGTTTGGTAGAGGTTGCCCTTGATTATCTTTTCTTGGTCTTTTGTAAGTAGACCTTTTAGATAAGATTTCGGTACGATTATATCGTCAAACATTCCCATTAAAAATAACAGAAGATATAAAAAGCAGGACTACTCCGCCGTGGCTGACGTTAATTTAGCCTCAAGGACTTTTACTCTTTCTCCTGCTTCCACGGCCCTGTTTGCTGCCTCTTGCGCTATCTGCTCGAACTCTTTAGTTTCTTCCGCTGAAGCGTTTGCGGCTGTTCTAGCGTCGTTTGCGGCGTCTTGGATTGCAGCAGCACATCTCCTGTGGGATTCCAGCATCATTTTAATGTGACTATTCATACAGTTTATTATAGCCCTGTTAGGAACTTTTTATAAATTTTTTTTAAATCTTTGAGGAATTGAGACGTTATCTCAACTTTTGCTGCGTCTACTTCGTCCATTATTACCGTTTCTTTTAACAGCGTCTCGTATTTCTCTTTCACGTTCATGAAAGCCGCATGGGTTTCTCTGGGCTTTGTTCGTTCAGATAGAGTCTTAGGCATGAGTGTCCATCGTCTATTACATTTAATAAGGAGTCATAGGGAATTTAAATTATCTTATTGGGCATGTACCACCTTCGCACTCAAGTCCTTCCAGTGCGTGACCGTTGGAGACTTTCGTCCCTAAGGTTTTCTTAATTGACTTGGAAAGCTTTTTATAGGTGTCTTCGTCAATTTCCTCGTAAGGGGCTTGCGCAAAGCCGTGTTCTTGGTGAAGGAGGAATGAAACGCTTTTAATATTGTTTTTATAGTTTTCGCGAAGCCATTCTTTTATGTCATATAGTTCTTCTTTTTTATAGTAGACAGTGCAA
>Ga0080013_1001745_pt1 | contig 27736 bp, 25 predicted proteins | sample ETNvirenome_6_85_FD_69236 | JGI IMG/M metagenome (GOLD analysis project Ga0080013, IMG submission 69236) | Marine viral communities from the Pacific Ocean - ETNP_6_85 (SPADES assembly) (version 2) | ecosystem: Environmental > Aquatic > Marine > Oceanic | place: Pacific Ocean | collected 2013-06-19 | reverse complement strand
TAATTTTTCTCCTGGTGTTTGTGTTCCTATACCAACATTACCACTTGAAGATACTGTAAGTAGAGTAGTTTTGCTCGTATGTGCTTGGACTTTAAATACTCCAGTACTTGCTGCCTCATTTTTATCTATCCAAGCTATGATATTTGAGTTGTCACTTAAGGTTAAAATATCACTACTTGCTGAAATTGAGGAATCAACAAAATCATTATTCCCATTACCAAAATATATAGCATCATTTACATATGCATTTTGTGAATATACACCACCACTTGCACTTATATTACCATCTGCTATTATTTGGTTAGATGAACCACTCTGCCATATATTACCTGATGCTGTGATATGGCCTGTAAAGTCATGTGAACTAATACCAGGATTAATTAAATATGCATTAGTACCATTTCTAGAAAAACCAATTGTTGCAGCTGCAGAATCAATTTGTACCTGTCCTACAGAATCCAGACCTAGTTTCGGCCCGACAATATTTTGAAAACCATTTTCTGTTAAGGTAATCTTATTTGCAATTATGTCACCTCCTATTGTTAGATTAGATGTTAAACTACCACTTATATGACCTGAGGCTGTTATGTGACTCGTTATAGAGCCTGTGATAGATATACTTCCAGTAAATTGATGTGTGTCATCACCAGTGTCTCCAAATATTGTTGAACCACTACTAAATGATTGTGTTAAATGTGTAACAGAAGATGAAACAATATATTGTTGTGCAATAAGATTTCCTTTTGTAATTATATCACCACTTGCAGTAATATCTCCTATTACATTAATACCTGTATTAGTTGTTGCAAATTTTTCAAGATTATCATAATAAAGTTTAACATCACCATCTTTGTTCCCTTTAAAATAATTTTCTCCTGTATCAGATTCTAATACAAGAGCATTAGCCCCTCTTATAAATAAATACCCTCCCCCATTCTCCTGAATATAACTACCTACACTATTTGCATAAATTTCTATCTCATTTACACTAGGATCGTCACCCCCAACCATTATTCTTCCGAAACTACCTGTTCCACTTGCACTTATATTACCTACTACTTCTAATTGTTCACTAGGAGTCATAGTACCAATTCCAACCTTTCCATGTGCCATTCCTGTACCACCTGATTGGGTTACAAATAAATGAGTTGAGCCTGCTGGATTACCACCATAAGCATGAATATTTATTCCTCCTCCTGTATGTGTAATTGATGCTTCGGCCTGTCCATCTCCATCGTCGTCGAATAATAAACCACCACCAGTTCCAGCCCTTATAATTGCTTTTCTTGCTATAACATTTCCACTAGAACTTATATTACCAACTACTTCTAATTTTTCTCCTGGGTTTAATTGTCCTATACCTACATTACTACCACTTAATACTAATGTATTGGATGATTGTCCAGTTGCTATTCTAACAACTTTAGCATTAGCATTATTAACATCCGCAATTTGTAATTCATATTGTCCTGTACCAACTACTCCTTGGGCGTATTGTTTTATTCTCCAATGTTGAGCTGAAGATGATAATGATAGATTTACATCCTTATCAGCTCCTCCTGTTGAATCAATTAGTATAGATGTATGGGTATCTGGGGTAATATCTCTAACTTGTAAAGCTGCTATTCCTGTTGGGGCTACTCCTATACCAACATCATGAATAAAATGTCCATATTCAAATGAACCTGTTCCACTTGCACTTATATTACCTACTACTTCTAATTTTTCTCCTGGGTCAGTTGTTCCTATACCAACATCACCATCATCTCGAATAGTGATTGATGCTGAAGCTTGATACTCGGCTCTTCCGTCTGCTTGATTTGAATACCCTATTTGGAAGCGTGTAAGGTTTGAATTTTGATAAGGGACTCCTACAAACCATTCTTTGTTAGGCTCATCATGATCTTTATAAAAAGTCCCTACCCCTCTATTTTCATATCCCTTCATCTGTATTTGTGATGCCATAGCTGGTAGTCCGAAAGAACCTGTAGATTCAATATATAATGTGGTAGTATATTCATTTCCACCTAACCTTGCTGATCCTGATACATCTAGTGGGTATTGTGGTGTAGTTGTTCCTATACCGACGTTATCACCGTTAGTTCCGTTTAATATTAAATCACCATCAGCTTTTAATTGTATCTCTGCTCCACCTGTACCATCATAAGTTATTAAGAATGAGTCATTATCACTATCACCACTAAAATACTGACGAACATAATCATGTGAATTTTGAAATATTAGTCCTCCTGTATTTGTACCTGCACTTTTAATATGTAGTGTAGATTGTGGAGCTGTTGTTCCTATACCAACATTACTTCCAGATAAAGTTAATCTAGTTCCAACTCCTGATTCTGTAAATCTTAATGATTGACTATATGGTTGAATATGCCACTTATCTTCTGATGTTCCATTACTACTAAAAAATATTCCCATATCATTTATGTCGCCACTACCTCTAGAGCTCCATATTCTACCCTTAACATGTAATCGAGCTCTCTGGCCTCCAAAATCTGCAGTTCCTACTCCAAGTTTATCAAATGAACCTGTACCACTTGCACTTATATCTCCTGAGGCTGTTATATGATTTGCAATTGCAAGTGAACTTCCGCTTATCATTCCAGAAGAAGAAATATTAGGAACAGTTAATATATTAGCATCTGTATTATATTTTAGTTCAGAGTCTTCATAAAGAGTTCTATAGCCAGCTCCTGGATTTGTTATAAACGGTATATAAGTTTCCGTATCTCCAGATTCTAAATTGTTAACATACGTTTGTGAAGCATAGGTAGCATGAGAAGATGTTCCTTGTATATTTATTCCAGTTGGTTTATCTTTTACTACTATATGAGAAAAATACCCAGTTCCACTTGCACTTATATTACCTGAGGCTGTTATATGAGAATCTGTTTTTAAGTTACCACCTATATGGAAATCAGCTTCAGGTGAACCTTTTCCAGTTGTTCCTATTCTACCAGTATTAGCATCAGTCTTAAATAAAGGATTATTAGAAGTACCTTTAATAGTTAAATCTACATTATGACCACCATTATTGAATGTAATATCGTGGGGGGCAGAAGTAGCATCATTTAAGTCTAAATATGATATACCACCTACTTCAAATCTAACTCTATTATCAGTAAAATTAAGGTAAGTGTTACCATCACCAGTATGTTTAATGTATTGATCTGTAGTTAATGAACTCCCTTGTATATCTCCACTTGCTGATATATTACCAGAAGCTGTAACACTTCCTGTTACTGTAAGAGAAGTGGACGATGTCACACCTCCAGTAGCACCAATAGGACCTTGTGGTCCTGTATTTCCTTTATCGCCTTTAGGTCCTTGGGAAGCTATTGTTGCTATAGTAGATATTTCTATAGGTATATTTACTGAAGTTGCGGTATTATTATCTATTATTTCTAGATTACCGTTATTTTCAGTAATTGACACATTATTTTGAGAATTGTTTATGGTTATAGACATATTACACAGTTACTTCTTTACTTAATTTAACTTTTCCTTCTAATAATCTAGTCACATAACTACCAGAAACCATTTCTAAATCGTATTTAGCTTCAGTAAATGTAAAATTAGATGAAGATGCTGCCGATATAAAAATTCCTATACTACCAGATGTTAGTGGTGTTGTACCAGAAGAGCCCGATAAATTTAGTCCAGTTCCATCAGAATCAAGAGTACTAGAAAGTGTTGCATATAAGGTGCCTCCGCTTCCATAGTTTGATCGTATTTGCATTCTAGCAGAATAATAAGTTAAATCAACTGGACTACCATTTGCATCGGTCCATTTTACTTCAAAATCAGTAGTTGCGCCTTGTTCTATTATAAACGTGTATTTTCCTGCAGACATTATTTTTCCCCATATTTCTTATATTAAATTACTAATATAAATATCAAGATATACCTTGTTTGTTTACATACCCATCAACATTTCAAAAACTTCGTCAATTGCTTCATGCCTATGATTATCTAATAGTATTCTTTTATATACAAACTTGGATTCTGTTATTTTAGATATATCAACTATTGCAGAATAATTTTTATCCTTTAAATCTATCTGTTGGTTGTCTCCACAAAATATCATTGTTGAACCTTTACCTAGTCTACCTAAAGTCATCCTAAATTGGGCCCTGGTTAAATTTTGAAATTCATCTATAATCACAACAGAGTTTTCAAATGTTCTACCTCTAAAATGGGCTAGAGATACTAGCTCTATATCTTCGTTTTTTTCCATTTTTTCTAAAATTAGAGGTTTATTATATACCTTTCTCATATTAGATCTAATTGGAACTAACCATGGTTCCATTTTTTCTTTTTCAGAGCCAGGTAAAAACCCATTGTCTTCGGTTGAAACTGTTGGTCTTGTAATTACTATTTTATTTATCATTCTTTTAAAGAACATATCTAGTGCAACTTGACAAGCTAATAACGTTTTACCACTTCCAGCTTTACCAACAACAAAATTATATGGATGGTGTAGTATTGCCTGTTTTGCTAGTTTTTGTTCTTCTGATAACGCTATTGAAAATTTTATATTTCCTTTTGGAACGCTTTTTGCTTTATTTTCTTTTGCCATAATAACCTCCTCTATTTAGTATAAATATCAGGGCATAAAAAAAAGAGGCTAATTTCTTAGCCTCTCTTTATTAAAATAATACTATGTTAATCTTAGATTCTGTTTAAACCTTTGATCATGATTTTACCATAGAATTCTGGTCTTACCATTTTCTTAGCATAACGAGTCATTACACCTTTACGTGGAGTAAAGTTTGTAGGATCGTAAACCAATGGAGTCATAATTAATGGAATGTATGGCGCGTAAACCGCTCCAGTTTCCAAGAATTGAGCACCACGGAAACCTAATAAAAGAGTGTTTCCAGTCATGTAAGGGTTTTTATAAACAGTAAATCTACTATTTAATGCACCAGTTTTTTGTACACCCATTGCAAAAGAATTAGAGTTTCCATCAGTATCAGCAGCATATCCAGGAATAGATTCTAAGATTGTTGCGATTTCTGGAGAAGTAACGATAAAGTTAGCTCCACCTCTTAAAGTTTTTGCGTGAATTTGGTTAGAAACTTTTTGTATTTTCGTACCTAAAGTTTGGAACCATGAGAATTGAGTGTAAGCTTCTGCAGCTGTTGGGCTTAAGAATGTGCTTGTTCCATCATATACTTCACCAAGTGCAGCTGACCAGTAGTCAGTTGTATTAGCGTTAGTAATTAACATATCTAAAATCTCTAAGTCAATCTCCATTGAGATATATTCAGATAACATAGAAGTTAATTCAGCTTCAGCATCGATAGAATGGTAAGCGTTTAAGTCTTGAGCGAACTCAGGAGACCATGCAGCTTTCAGTTTTCTAGTCTTAGCAACAATTGCTTCAGACTTCATCTGTACATCGATTTGAGGTATAGCTAAATCTTGAGCAGCTAAAGTACCATCAACATCACCAACCATTTCATAGTCAGCTCTATCATCGGCAGTAGTTGCTACTGGGAATATTAAGTCTGTACCAGCAATATAATCATCAGCAGCTATTCCAGCTACAGATGCAGAAACAAATATTGTTATGTTCGAACCATCAGATGAAGCATATTCACCAAATGTTTGTTGATTAAAGTCTGTACCACCAGCAGTTGATCCTGTAGCTTGGATTGCTCCTAAAGCAGTTTCATCAGCAGCTAAACCAGTAGTAGCACCTACAAACTGTCCTACAGCTATTGTTAATTTTTTAATGCTTCCATCAGCAACAGATGCAGATAAGTCTTGGTTAAATCCTACTTCAGCCCATGAAGCTGAAGCTTGAGTGATTGTTGGGTTAGCAACAGAATCCATTTTTAATGAGTAACCAAATTTTCCAGCGCCATAAAGACCACCAGAAGGATCAGCATTTGAAGCTGAAGTGTTACCCATAAGATCAGCACCAGCGTTGAATCTATGGTTGTTGGTAGCAGTTTCCAAAGCGATATCGCCAGGTCCGTTGTCACCGTATTTAAAGTCTAAAAAGAATACTAGTCCTGAAGGTAAGTTCATTGGTTGTACTGATACAAAATCTTTTGCAGCAATTTCACCAAATACTCTACGTACTAAAGGAAGAGCAACTCCTGACCATTGTTCTCTGTTCGCGTTTCCGTTAGAAGTTGAAGAAGCCTCATCGATTAATTGACGAGCTTGGTTTTCCAAAAGAACAGCCATACCACTTTTGTCGTATTCAGCGCCTATTCCTTCAAGAAGACCAGTCTTTTCCCACTTACCAACTAGACCACGAGTTTGCTGTAATTGTGACGCGTGAGCTTCACCAGCATTGTCTAATAAGTTTGAAATGTTGTTTGACATTTATTTTCTCCTAATTTTTTTAATTATAGCAATCCTGCTAATTTTTTCATTCTACTAGAAAATTGATTAGTTTCAACAATAACTTCCTTTGCAGGTGCAGTTGATTTTGTTGGTCTTGATGCAATTCCCTCTTTAATTGTTGCTTTTTTAGATGCTCCTGAACTTAAAGATTCAGCTAAAGTAGAATATACTAATTTAACCTCTCTAGTGTTTAGTGCTCTATCAAGCGTTTCGATGATTTTCATCTTTTGTCCTTCAGTCAAGTTATGAGATTTGAATAATTTGTTTGAGAACAATAATTTTGCATTCAATAAATTAACTTCATTGATTGTAGCTTTTAATGAACGGATAGTTGAATAAGCTTCTTCAAGCTCTTCTTCTTTTTCTGCCATCTTTTCATCGTCACTCTCTGCAACTGTTTCGTCCTCATCTTCATCCTCTTCTGTTAGAGATTTAATGATTTCATCTAAATCTAACTCTTCCTCTTCTTCTGTAGTTTCTACCTCATCTTCAACGTCTTCAGTTTCTTCAACTTCTTCGTCTTCGTCTTCTTCAGCGTAAACTTCATCAGTAGATTCTTCGTCTTCTGTTCCTTCAAGCTCTCTGATAATTTCTTCAAGATCTAAGTCTTCATCTTCTTCTTCAGCTACTGGGTCTTCATCATCATCCTCACTTTCTGTAAGTTTGTCAACAACATCTGTATTGTCGTCTTCTGTCCCAGGAGCATCTGAACTAGTTTCTGTCTCAGCTTTCTCTTCGTCATTACCGTCAGCTTGATTTACCTTGTTGTCTCCTGCACCAATGTTAGATGAGTCAGATTGTTCTTCTAATTCATCATCCATATCATCAGCTTCTTCTTCTATCTTTTTAGATAGCATAGATTGTAGCTTAGGTGTGAAGGCTTCTTCAAGGGCTAGCTTTGCATTAGCGATTGCTGTTTCTCTAACAGCTTTTGCGTCAGCGATAGCTTCCTTAAGCAATTTGCTTTCAGCCATAGTTTTTCTCCTTAATATTTTAATTTGGAAATAAGGTTATTTAGAACCTTAATAGAAATTTTAATTAACCCGTTACAGCCATATTGAGATGGTGTATTTTTGAGTCATAGTCAGATATAAATATATACAAATATATAAAAAGTAAAAAAGGGAACAAAAAAATGTTCCCTAATTTAATAAAAAATGTTAAATAATGTTATTATGAGGCTTTTCCATCAACAATAGCTGTCCAGCAATGACCTTTGTCGTGTCTTTCTGCTTTTCTGTCTAAAGTCCATTGGAATCGCTTGGCTTCGTCAAGCTCTCTCCTTCTTCTCATTGATGGTTTTTCATAGTAACGTTTGTTTCTAAGCGTCATCATTGTGTCATCATCTTTTAGTTGTCTCTTTAGGTATTTTAAAGCTTTTTCTAAAGTTCCTGGAGCTTCATCCGGTACTTTTACTGCTAAGCCATGTCCGGGGACGTAAAAGTCCTCTCTCCTATGACGTTTGCCCTTGAAGGGTCTTTTTTTGAAACCGTCTCTATTTTGATTTCGGTTGTTGTTAAAGTTTTTTTGCATAAATTTGTTTTTAGTTAAACGTTTAATTACTATAATATAAACAAAAAAAATGACATATAAAAATATATGCCACTTAATTTCACCTTTGTTATTTTTTATCTAAGATCGATGTAGTCTTTGCTTGCATCTACCTTTTTAAGATCTGCTTTTAATGTTTTGAATTTTGATTGTATACCTCTTGCATATTTAAGCATTTCTTTTTGATAGTATTTTTCTTCACTCCAAGAGGCTTTATCTCCAGCCTTTAACTTAGCTGCCTTATCTCTGTCTGCACCTTTTACTGCACTATTTTCTGCTCTTAAGTAATACTCAAAATCTTGTAGTATATCTCTATATCCTCTTTGTATTTTAGTAGCTGAATCATTCCAACCAGAAGAAACCTTTTTCTTCTTTAACATGTCTAATTGTTTATCAACAGACGCTTTATACATCTTAGTCACAGCATCTACCATTTTAATTATTTGGTCTCCTGGACTAGAATTTGCTAATCTATCTCTTAGTACTGTTTCATATCTGCTTCTGTTTTGAGCAGCAACTGTTTTTGCGTCAATAAGTGCAGTTGCTCCTGCCTTAGCGGCAGCTCTACTTGCCTTTAAGTCTTTAGAATCTCCTATTTTAGTAAGGTCAATAGTAATTACTTCATCTGCAACCTCTGCAAACCTCTTATAGTTATGTAATTGGTCTAGATTATCACCCATTGCAGAGCCAGTATTACGACCTTTAGATTTTTCACCAGTAGCAGAATACGTTGACTTACCAGTACTTCTGTCGTATCTGTCTCTACTAACGTGAATTTTTTCTTTTCCTCTAGTTACACCGATAAGTCCTGGTCTAATTGTCATATCATACATATAGCCACTTTTTGCAAATGGATTCTTTTTATCTTTATTTACAAAAAAGAAGTTTACTTTTTTAGGATCTGGTCCTGTACCAAAAGCTTCTTCTGGTGCGTTTGCCCAATCTACACTATATGTTTTAGCAAATGCTTGAAAGAATTTTGCGTCTGTGCCTTTTAATTTACTGTATAGTTTGCTAGCAGTCTTAGATTGAAACTTTTCAGTTATTATTCCTGATTTTTCAGCCAATACCTTTACAATAGCTTCTTTTACTAATTTTCTGAATATCGATGCTTTCATTATTTTATTCCCTGTGATTTTTTCCAATCTGATATATTAAAATTTTCGCCTTTTATAGCTTTACCAACAGCTTTTCTTCTATTTGCTAAATACTCATCAGATTTATCTTCATCTCCATCATTATCAATGTCGCCATCTTCTTTGCCAACTGGATCTAAAGCTTCAGTTAACTCATAGTATCTACCAAGTTTACCACCAAGATCTTCATAAAGAGATTCTAGTCTTTGTTGTAAACCTGCTATTTCTAATGCAGTTTTTTCAAAAAGATTGGTAGTATTTTTTAATTCTTTAACGTCTCTTTTTACAGTTACGCCGTCAAACCAATTTTCTGTTTCAGATACAATATAATTTCCAGCACTTTCTGATAATTTTTTAATTGATGATACCACTTCACTTAAGTCGTTTTCTCTATATATGCTTTTTCCAAACTCGTTAAATTTAGATACTGCTTCTATAAACGTTGATTTTTGTTCTGGGCTTAAGCTATTTTCAGATATTATTTTTTTTAGTTTCATAGTTGTCCTCTATCTTTTAAGTACGTATACCGTTTTTGCATTAACCGTAATTGATGAAATTCCTATTTCATATAATACACCAACAGTTAAATGTGCAAGGTTAATCACGCCTCCTTTTGCAAGAGTAACGGTACCAACAGCTGTTTCTCCTATTATAAATGCAGCTGCTCCTAAAGCATCTCCAGAACTAAAGGTTTTGGTTTCATTATTTACTACAATCACCTGGTTGTATTTTCCAAACGGTCCAAAATTAGTTAGGCCTTCTGTTACAAATTCATTCATTATTTATCTCCACATCCGCAAGGATTTTTTTTATGACTAGGTATTTCACATTTTCCAGTCATTTCACAAAGAATATCGGATATTAGTCCATTAACTCTAGTGTATTTATTTTCCTTTATTGTTGATTTATCTATACTTTCGTTCATTGTTGACGGTTTCATAAATGCTCCGTGAGTAGATGGGTTCGATACAAAGTCCCAACATATAAGCTCAAAGTCATCTTTTACCTGAACGGTTCCTGGATTTTCGTTTATTTCTTCAACGCTTCCTAATCCTCTACTACTAATACCTAATTTTATTCCGCTCTTAAGTAATTCTTTTAGTATGTTTCCAGCTGGAGTTCCGAGTATTTCTACTTTTCCCATTACATCATCGCCTTTCCACCATACTTCAGTTACGTTATGAGAAACATTTTGTAGGTTTACAACTGAACTTTCTGGGTGGTCTAATTCTCCAAGTGCTCTTCTTTCTTTAATTTGAACATTTGTATAGTTTTTTACTTCACGCATTAAAATATTTTTAGGATATGTTCTTCCATTTTGATTTTTTGCGTCTGCTCTTTGTAGACAACCTGTAACGATAACTCTACCGTTATTTTTCTTTTCAGACTCGTTTATCATCTGTGGGCTGACCTCAAATGGAGTGTAATCTATCAATAATGTTTTAGACATTTTTTATCCCGCTATTTATATATGCTGAGGTTGTAGCTATTTTGCTCATTAAATCTGAGTACATTCTGGTTTGCTTATTCATAGGCAAATCCCATCCTTTAACGTTTTTTCCCTCATGCATAAAAGTTTTATTTTTAATATCATTTCTAAACTGCTGCCAAGTTAATTGTTTTTCCATATTTACCCTGCTATTTCTCTTAATTTTCTAGAAACAGTTAATAATCTTTCAGCTATCTTATTTATTCTTGGTCCTGTAGATTTCCAATAATTGCCACTTGCTACACCAGCCTCTTTTTTTAACTTGTTTGTCCTATTTATTATTCTTTCTATTTCAAATAAACGTTTATTTATTTCCTTTATGGCTCCGTTTACTTTTTGTTTAGAATTTTTTGTTTCATCTTTCTTAAACAATTTGTAATTTTGATCGTATATTTCACCAACAACTTTGTATCCAGTACTATTTGTTGCGTTTTTATTTCGCCTAGATTTTGATTTTTCGTCGTCATCTGAAAATGCATATGGTGTTTGGTAACCCGGTACGCCAGACGTTGTAGAAACTTCTTCTATTTCTTCTTCTACCCCTCCACAATCTTCGCAAAGTATTTCGTCAATTATTTCTTTTAATTTTTTACTTATTGACATTTTTTAATTCCTCTAAAAGTTCGTAAACATTCATCATAGTTATTAAATATGACTCTGATATTATACTTGCTTTTTCAACCCTTTTTAGTTGATTTGACACTTCTTTTAATTTAATTGAAGTTATCTTATTGTTTATTTTATTTGCAAAACCTTTAATTTTAACAGAAGATTTTTTTGCTTCTAAATTTATATGCTCTGTTAGTTTTTCGCTTTGGCCGCTTATATATTTTTTAAGTAATGTTTTTTGAGGAGTATTTAAAGTTTTTCCATATGTTTCGTTAAATTTTTCTAAAAGAACCCTATAACTTAATAGTCGCATGGACTTATCTTGTTTAGAATATTCTTTAATTACTCTTTCTTGTGTAGATTTTGGAGCAGTTGATCCTATGTGTTCAATAATAGTTTCTCTGCACGTTATAATATTTTTAGGGTCGTTTACCTTAGAGGATCCAATAGATTCAAATAATTGGTAAATAGAAGCATTAATTTTATAGTTGTTTATTTTTGTTTTAAAAAACGACTCTAATTTATACTCTTTTCCTATTTCTTTTATTAAATTGTATTTTTGTCTTTTCAATACTGGCTGAGATAATTTTGCTCTTTCTGACATGACAACATCTAAAAACTTTTCAGCCTTTTTGCCTGCAATAAATTTTTCTCGTATTAAAGAGTTATATAAATCTAATTCTTTTTTTAGAGTAGACTTTTTTCCAAAATACTCTTTTACTATTTTTAATGCTGGAGATATTTCAGCCCCGTTTAAGGTATCTGTTGTTATTTGTCTAACTAATAGTTCAAATAACACTCCAGTATTTTTTACCTTAGAATGTTTTATATTTCTTGCCACAAAAAGTCTCCCTTTTCAGTACATACTTATATTCATATATAAATATATTAAAATTTCTGTTATGTTAAGTCTTTATCTATTAAATTAGACTCATCTAACATATCAGCCTTTTCTTTTAGTATAGATCGCTTATTTTTAAATAAATCTATAGAATTTGCAATTTCTTTTGCTAACGGGTTTCCGCCTTTATACTTTCGCTTAATTCCTCTATCTCTATTTTTAACGTCTCTTTTCATTGTTTCATTGCCAAGTGGATCTCTTCCACGTACACCGTTATCTGTACCATAATAATCACTTTCAACAGGTCTTCCTACGTCTGCGTCAATTTTTCCGCCTCTAGTTTTTCTCGTATCTCCTGATGCTCTGAGCCTGTCTCTTTTATTTTTTTCCTTAGCTTCTTCGGCAATTGTTGATTCTTTTGCTGGATCTATTCCTTCAGATTCTATTTTATCTCTTCTGAACTTTTGTATACTATCTTCAACAACTTTTTCTCTCTCAAGATTGACCTCTTCTTTAGACATACCAAATATTTTATCGTATACCCAATCTTCAGATAACATTTGGCCTGATTTCATATCGTCTGCTAATCTATTTTTAGATGACCATAACTCAATTTTTTCTTGTTCATATATTGTTGATGGGTTTGTGAGTTCTAGTTTAAAATCAACCAAGTCTTCATCAGTATATCCTTGAGTATATAAGTGTACAAGAGCTATTTTTGTTAGTTCTGATGTTGCAATTCTTTGTATTCTTTCGATTGTTCGTGCAAATCTAACATCTAATGCAGCAAGGGTTGCTTTTCCATCAACTGCTTCTTCGTAACCTAAGAAAGACTTTGGTACTCTTAAGGCAGCCATCATTCTATTTTTAAGATATTCTATATCGTCAGTTCCTGTCCATTCTAATCCACCAAGATCTTCTATTCCTGTTCCACTATTTCCGCCTCTTGTAGGTAAATAAAAATCTTCAAGCATGTTTTGGAGATTAAATTTAAGGTTATAGTCTCCAGTATTTTGGTCTACATATGGGGTTTTCTTCATTCTACTTATTACTTGTTGCATATAATTGTCAACTTCTGATGGAGGAATATTACCAATGTCAATATTAAAAACCCTTTTTGACGGGGCTCTCATAATACGATGAATCATCATTGCATCTTCCATTAGAGTTAACTGTTTCCAAGTTTTTCTACCACCTTCTAAAACAGATTTTCCATATGGCAAGAAATTTGTATCGCTAAGCATTCTAAAATGGGCTATTTCGTAATTTTCGAAATATGTTTTTGAGCCGCCAGCTTTATGGTAATTTGTTGATCCACCAAATGAAGGGTCATGCATAAACCTAACATATTCAGGTTTTGATGGATCTGTTCCTTCTTCTCTAACAACTTCATATACAGATATTGGTTGTACACCAGTTACACCAACTTTTTCTAAAATATCCATTTTTAGGTAGAAGTCTCCATATTTAACCATATTTCTTATCCATGGCCAAAGGTTAAACTCAATATTTAGTACATCATAAAATAAATTATTTAATATTTCTTTTATTTCTTCTTTGCCTGTTGATATTTTTAAAACGTCTCCAAATTCATTCTTTATCGTTGATTCGTCTGAATATATATCTAATGCTGATGAGATTATTGAATCGCTATCCATAGATTCGTATTCTGAAAATAATTCTAATCTCATTTGGGCAAATGCATTATTAGGATTATATACACTATTAGTTGCCCCGCTTGTATGTATCCTATTAAATCTATCAACTAAAGAGTTAGATGCTAAATTACCGGAAGATTGAAGCCTTGACGGATCAACTACCTTTAACTTATTATCTCCAACCTTTCTAACGACTGTTGATGTTGAAAACGCGTTTTTTAATCTTCCAAAAAATGTTTTGTCTGCCATAATTTTTACTCCATAACCTATTTAATTAGCCAGGTTAAATCTTCGTCCTTACCACCAACTTTATGTTGCCATGGGTTACTATTTAAACCTGTATTTGTGTATATTCCACCAGATCCTTTTGCAATTTTACTTATTGCTAATTTATCTAGCTCTATACCTTGTTGTTTTAATTTTAGTGCCGTATCTCTTACCCACATTCCTATGCTAAATGCCATTACCAAGTCATCGTTATAGCCTCTTTGAGCTTCTGCTTTGCTTCCATTCCAAACAAAAACTCTAAGCTCTTCTAATAATCTATTAGACTTGATTATGCACCCTTTTTCTCTTAAATAAATATCAAGCTTGGAAATTAAAAGTGGTCTGGTCTTTGCAGAAGTTGTAAAACCTGGCGTCATTTGGCTTTTATCTTTTAAGTCATAGCCTTTAGTTAGTTGAGTTGTGGCGTCTGTGACCCCTTCATTTCTAAATGTGTAATATAGATTTTTATAACCTCTATCAATTGCACTTTGGATCGATCCAAACCCTACACTAGCATTTTCAATAACTAATAAAGCATCATTGTATTCTGTTGCTACGCCAACTAACATGTTTCCAAAATCTTTTGGTGTTAACTGGCCTCTATATTCTGCAACTTGGGTAATTGATTCTACGTCTATCACGTGAAAAGTAGAGTAATCGCTTCCATCACCTCTAGCAACATCAGCAACAACTATATAATTTTTACTATAGTCACAAGATTCCCATATCCAATAATTTCCATCAAAACCTCTTTGTTCTTTAGGATCTTCTATATAGGAAGTCTTATACCATTCAATTATACTTCCATCAACTACAGCATTACCAGAACTAATAAAATCGCAATCACATTCCTGTGCTGCTAACTTTGGGCCTAATAGCTCATTTTGCTCGTCTCTCCAAGTTTGATTTCTTTCAGGGTGTACTGACCAGTGGAGCCTAATCGTGTTAAACGTATTTGTTCCATCCTCTGCTTTTACCCAAGTTTTATGGAAAAAATTACCTATTCCGTTGGGTGTTGAAAGAACAATAGCTTTACCACCGGTTGCCAGTGTTTGTTGGGCAGAAGCCCATATTTCGTCAACACCTTTAATAAACGCAGCTTCATCTATTATCAATAGTGATAACGCTTCAGATCTACCTGCATCTCCTGAGCTGGAAACTGCTTTTATTTGAGATCCGTTTTTAAATCTTAATGAAAGTTTATTGTCTTCAACAGCAACCCCTTTTAACCAGCTAGGTAAATAATTGTGCATTTCTCTAACTTTGGTAACAAGGTTTTTTGCAACCTCTTGTTTAGTTGCAATTACAAGTACATTCTTATCTTCTTGAAATAACATTAGCCAAAGAGAGTATCCAGCAGATATTGTTGATATGCCTAGCTGTCTAGACTTTAGTATTATATTATAATCGTTGTGTTGAAATTGTTCTAGTGATCTTTCTTGAAACTGATACAGGTTAAATGGTATTCTTCCCCGGGTTGGGTGTTGAATTTGACAATACTTTTTCATAAAATACACTGGATCTTTTGCGCATTTTAAGTATTCTTCTTTTATTACTTCTTTAAGAGACTTAGTCTTCTTCATATATATAAATATATTTCTAAGACAATTTTAGTACTTATTTTTTTCTTTTTTCAAAAGATCTACCACCAAAATATGCACCAATAACAGTAATAAGAACTAGCTGTAAAAGGTCTGTCCATTTCTCTTCTACTTCAAAGTGAATTGTGCCTGCATCAATAAATATCATTAGTACTGTACATACCACTAAAAATATAAGAACCATTGGCCTTACATTTTTTGATAGCCAAGAGTCAGAATTCATATCTGATTTCCATCTATCGGTTATGTTTGCCTCCATTTTAGTTTCGTAATCTGATACAAGCTCTTGAATTTTTTGTTCGGCAGCTAGTTTTTCTTCTTTTGATGTATGTAAATTATCTATTACTCCACCAACTCCTTTTACTAAATCTGCTGCACCACCTGAAAATAACGTTGTTAATATGCTCATAACTTTTTCTCCTTATTTAATATTCAAATGGAGGGGTTCCATAATCTTTTTGTTGGATACCATACCAAGTATTGCCAACTTGATAGTACCACCATCCGTATTTTGAATCATCTATAATCTTAAACTTACCCTTTGGAAGGGGTGAATCTTTTTTAGATGCTCTTGCAATATATTTTAACACTGGAACTCCATCGTCCCATGTTTTATCTGTTTTTCTAGCCTTTACAGATTTTCTATTGTCTGTGTTTGTTGCCATATGAAGCTTAAATGCTGGGTCATCACCAAGAAAAGACTTAAATACATCTTCAGTTAATTTGCCTTCACGAATTTTCTTCAAATCAGAAGCGCTACCTTGAGTTATTTTCCAAGCAGAAAACTTTATAAACTTACCATTATCTAATACAACATAATACTCACCTTGATCGTAGAGTACTTCTTTTATCTTTCTACCTTTCATTATCTTTTCTGCAGGTTTGTTATTTGTTGCACCTTCATTTAATTTACCTTCATAAACATCGTCATCAATTGGCTCACTTGTGACAGCTTTATTAAAATCTTTTTCTGCTTGTTCTACTTTTTTATGAAGACTTATTAAGGATTGCTTAAATTTTTCTTTCTTTTTAGGATCTTTTTCTGCAACAAACTTTTTTCTAAGATCTTGTTGTTTTAACTGTATTGTTTGAAGGGCTTCTACCGCTTTTTGAAATCTTTTTGTTATTGAAGCTTCAGTTAAAGCTATTGCTACCTCTTCCTTTAATATTTTTTTAAACATTTGTGCGTTCATGTGTTAATCCCCAAAATAATTATTCTTAGTGTACTACAATAAATATAGAGTTAGTCTTTATTATTCATCTTTTCTAGCTTTGAAGTTATTTTTTCTTTTACTTTATTAAGATTTTCAGTTATTATTTTTGATATTTCATCTTTGTTTTGGCTAGACCAATCTTCAATTTTTCCAGTTTCAGTTATATAACCTTTTCTATTTGTTTGGTCTATAAATTCTTGGGCAAGTATTCCAAGGTCATCTATCATGTCAATAGCGTTATTTGAAACTGATGCCGCTTCAAATTCTTTCCATTTACCAGTTGCCTTTAACTTTGTTTCAATACTTAGCCTGCAGCTTGAACATTCGCCGTATAGTTTCCAAAATAAAGTATCTAATTGACCTCTTAAATGTTTGTGATTACATTTTGGGCAAAATAAAGGCATTACTGCTGAATTTCTGGCCTTGTCTAATTTAGTAAGGGTTTGGGTAATTCCATTTTTTATTGTCCACTTTTTACCTTTTTCTTCCCAAACGTCTCCTTCGACGTGATCACCTAAACTTTTACCATATCCTACCTGTATTTTGGTTTTACTTCCAAACTTTTTTGTAACTAAATTTCTCATTCTTTGAACTTTATGTTCTGGAATATATTTTTTCATAACCTTTTCTCCTTTAGAAAGTCATCATACCAGCAATTTGATTTACCGGTGCAAATGCCCCTGTTAATTTATATGTATTTCCTTTATATATAAAAACTAATCCTTCACTTGGAATTATAGTTTTAAATCCTCCAATAGCAGCAATTTTTTGCAATTGTTGGGTCATTCTATTTAGCTTTTTAAGATCTCCGCCTTTTCTAACATCACTAATAGCTTTTGCAACTTGTTTCCTTACATTTTGAATTGCTTTATCAGGGTTTGCAGCTAAAAATCCTTCTACATTTTTAAGTACCTCTGCTCCTAGCTCAAAAAATAAAGTTTCAAACGGTTGCATGTTTTTCTTTACTTGATCTGCGTGTTTTAGTTTATCAAATTCTTTTGCTTTTTTAAGCATATCCTCATTTGGCAATGTTTTTTTGTCGAGTCTAAACGATTTGTCAAAGAATGCCCAACGTTTAACCAATCCCATTTTAATTGTATTATCAATACCTTTAATATTTTTATTAACAAAATTTTCCCACCATGCTTGATGATATTCTGCAAATGTTGAGGTGTCTTTCATATTAAATTTTTTCATAAGTTTATTTAGCTTACCTGTAAAATATGGTTTCTTTGCTGAATAGTCTTGGTGAGGGTTTATTTTCAATACCTTTGGACCAATTATAGAAAAATTCTTCTGTACCGATTGGTTGGTTTGGGCAATCATACCTGCAAGTATTCTAGCGCCATCTATTACTGAACCTATTGCTTTACCATCTTTATATTGTAATACATTGTGAAATTGTAAATATGGAGCATCATAGGTAATTACGTTTGCAGATGCTGGAAACATAATTTCCATATTCACCCAATTATTTCCGCCATCAAATATTTTTTCTTGCTGTTTAGGATTAAGACTTCCAATTGCTTTTCCTAAGTCTTTCATTGCAAAAGTAAAAGCTTTTTCTATATTACCTCTACCCTTAAATTTTGAAGCTACAGATTTATAGTCCATTCCGCCTTTTTTAAGGTCTCCAGTATTTCTTGCTGCAAGCATTTTTCCATTCCAACTAATAAATAAATTTTGGCCATCTGTTTTTTCTGTTGCTGCTTTTTCCAGGTCAAGATTACCTTGTAATGCTAAATCTATAATATTCTTAAAGTCTCCAAAAGTTAAACCCCTATCATCAAATGGGTGAGACATGTGGCCGTAAGCTCCTCCTTCTACTAATAATATTTGATTAACCAACCATTGACCTAAATTTTCATCAATAGTATTTACTGCCATATCTTTTTTAATTACTATTGGGTTCTCAAATTTAGGCATTTTTTGTTTTTTAAGAAGTTTTTGTACTTTTTTAAGTTCTTTATCTAATTTTTTTGGCTCCTTTTTAGTTGATGTTATTGTTAAGTCGGCTCCAAGATAATTTATAAAATCATAACCTGCTGATTGAGCAAGGTATTTTGCCCAACGACTCCACCTATCATATGCATCTCGGCCGATTCTATCCTTTAGATAATCTGTTCCACCCATTGCTCCTGGAACTCCAACAGGAAAATATGAGACTGCTCCAGTTGGTCCAAAGGGAAAATATGTTTTATGTTGAAAAAATTCTTCTTCTCCAGCAATATAATCTATAACAGCCATGCCCATTTTTTCTGCTAGTTCTTTGTTATCTTTTCTATATGCTTTTTGTGTCCCATAAAAATGTCTAGGTCCGTCGTCAACGTCTGCTTGGTTAGTTCCAGTTTTACTTGCTTCTGATATTATATCAAGTATTTTACTGTTTGCGCAAAAGTCTTCAATTGTTTCATTTAATTTTTCTAGCTTATTTACTATAAGGTCATAATTTTTTGTGTGGCCAAATATTCCTCTAAAAACCTTTAACTTTTCAGTCTTGCTTAATTCTCTATCTCCTAAAGCCTTTCTAATTGCAGTACCACTCATTTCACCATATCCTGGTACATTCATACTAACATGTGGTGCAAGTATAAGATATGCTCCATCTTCATATCCTACTTCAGCTTTACCTTTCCAATCTTGAAAAAACTTTCCTTTAAGCCTACCCGCATCTTTCGAACCAACCATAAATACTGCAGCTGTTGTTTTTGGGTCATATTTTTTTAATATTTCTTCTGCCTTATACGGGTTTTTTACTTTTACAACGTTTTTTATTCCGTGAGAATTTATTATTTTCTTTTTTTCAGCAAATGAAAATGGTGATTTTGGTAAATTTACTTTATCGCTTGTTCCAACATATGCCTCTTTAAACTTTGACTGAAGCCACTTAAATGTTTTTGCGTGGTGAGCTCCCATAGGCTGAAATCTTCCAGGATATATTGCAACAATAGTTTTAATATTAGTTTCCTCAAGTAAAATTTTATCTACTAAATAGTTTCCTAAACTCATTTTGATTTCCTAAGCTCTATTTCTTTTTTAATCCACTGTTTTGCTATATGATTTTGTATTGGTCTAGACACAAATTCTCTGGCCCTTGATTTTATAATGTCAGCAAAATCTTTTTTTTCTGAATTATCTACAACCAACATGTTACTAGAACCAAACAACCCTTGAAATTTACCTAGATTATTTTGTACTGCTTGCCAAGAAGATTTTACTAATTCTGTTGGAAGTTTTCTTTCTCTTTCTTGGTTTCTTTCAAGAGCAACATCTAGGTCAGTGTTAACAAATATCATAAAGCAGTCATAACCTACACCTTGTAATCTTTTTTTCTGCTTAGCTATATTAGGATAATTTTTACCTGTTCCATCTATAAGTAAACCTAGCCGTCCATTTATATAATTTTTAAGGGCTACGTCTCTAACCTTTTTACTTTTTTGCCTTAGTTCCATTGCTTGAGAATATTCTGACGGTTTTAATTTAGCTATGTCTTGGCTTAACCCTTTCATTTGTAAATAAGTTTCAAAATACTTATCGCTGTTTACAGATTTTAATCCTTGAGCAGAAACAAAAGGCATTTTTTCTGGCATTCCAAATAAGCTTGATGCAGCATATGATTTTCCACTACCAGGGCCTCCTGCTGTAAATACAGCTTTAAAAATTCCTGGATCGTAAACACCTTCGCTTAATATGTCTATTAATTTTATCATAGATTATCTAACTTAATAATTATATATAAATATCATTATAAAATTGTTATTTTACCACTATTTAAAGTTATTGTTCCAGAGGTTAACGTAATAGACTTACTCACTGGTGGGGGTGGGGGTGAGTCATAATAAACTGATATTTCAACATAATCCCAAAAGAAGATGCCAGGGTTAATTAAAGTATCCAGATATACTATAGCTGTAACTTGTTCTGCAGTTAAGTGATTCCATGATAAGTTCCACAAGTTACTAGAACCGCCATATGTTCGTGTAGTATCAGTTTTTGTCCATGAAGAGTTACAGTAAAGTGCCGTAGATTCATCCACTCCACTAGTAATACTGATAGCTGGAGATAATGCAGAAGTACCTTGTCCGTATATAGATAATTCTAAACCGTCAATTGTAGCTCCAAGAGGAATAGACAAATTACCAAATGTAATCTCAATGGGTGACATTCCAGAGGTTGGAGTGGTATTATCAGATCCATCTTGAGCGAACCAGTTATTTGCACTGATTGTATTAGTACTTACAGCTGTAGCTGCACTTGTTTCTACTGCCATATTATTCTACCCCTATTACTTTACTTATATTAGCTGTTGCCACTCCATCTACTTTACCTATATTAGCAGAAGCTACTCCAATTACAGCGTGTCCATATCCCGTCACGGTTTCATATTCTATATAAGGAGAATGAGCAGGGTAAGCATGGAAATACCCGTTACAAGCATGATATGCAGTAGAAGTTAAAGCAGAATTAAGATAATCATGAGTATACTCCATAAAACAGATTATAACAATATCATTATTTTGCATATCACTTCTTAAATCAGCGGTTGAAGCAAGGTCATTATATCCAACACTCCAACTTGTTATTGCAGCAGAATAGTCCGTTGCGTTACCAGCTAAACTAGTTCCAGCTGAATACCCAACTATAGAGTCAAAGTCTCCACTTACTAAAGTAGCGCTCCCATCGCCACCAAAAGCTGTGCTTTTTACAGCTATCATACTGGGTGATCCAGCAGAACCGTAACCCTTAAACTTAATTGTAGCGGAAGATACAGTTGCACTTATACCTGAAGTGTCAAAATACATAAATGTTCTATAAATATAATAACCATCACCTCCCCCTCTCGTTGCAAAACGACGAGTTTCTGTGATTGCACCATTATTTGCACTAGGATTTGAGTAATTTCCAGCGCCATCTCTAGTATCAGCCCAAGAGAAAGCGTACATACGGCAATGGCCATCATTTGAATTTGTAGATAAAGTTGCCATTAAAACTGTTTTTTAGGTAAATAATATATATTGGAGTTAAAATACATATTATTAGGGGGATTAACGGTTATAGATTCATATGTTGTTCCACTTATAAAAAACACATCATCTGAGTTAGTGAAATTATTCCACCAAGTAGTTTTAGCTCCAGATTTAGTTAAAGTCGGTAGAATGCTTACAAAATGATCTGTATCATCATCTGCCCAAGTGTCATAAAATATTCCATCATATGTAGATAAAGAATTTTTTATAGTATACCAATCTCCTTCTACTATAGTTACGTTGGATTTTCCAATAGCCCAAGCTTTTGCTTTTTCTATTATTTGTGGGTGATTTTCTATTATAGTATGTGATGTAATAGAGTTCGCTTGAATATAGTCAGCCGCTATCCCCATTCCAAATCCTATTTCTAATATATCTCCTCCATTTTCACAAATATAATCTGCTGAAGCTTTCATAATACTATCTTCCCAATCCATCATAACTTGAACCTCTCCAAGGCCATCAACTGTATAATAAATTTTATCAGATGCAAATGTTAATGTTTCGTCTTTATACGCCATATTATGCTATTTCTACCCAAGTATTATCAGGACAAAACCATATTTGTTTTGAAGAAGCATGTAAATTATATCCTATTATTCTTACAACCTCATTTTGAGCTGAAGGTGCTACACAGTCAGCAGTACCTCCTGCGGTTTCAGACAAATATAAAACATCTCCTACTGTTTGTGATCCTTGAATAGTATGAAGTGTGCACATTCCTCTTAATAACATTCCATCTACATCTGGGTTTTCTCCTAAAGCTACAGCTAACATACCATCACAAGTAGATATTCCTGTACAAACAGCTAATTCCCAAGAACCATCTGATTTATAATGGTAAATTTTTCCTGGTACAGATGTACCTGTTCCAAATTTGACTATATCTCCACTTCCACTAGTTCCCGTAGTGACATCGTTTAAATCGTGTTGAGTATGGCCTGCTAGTCCTGATATTGTTCCACTTGCACTTATCTGGCCTGAGGCTGTTATGTTACCTGTAATATCTACTATTCCTGATGAAGTTATATATGTTTTATGTTCATGATGACCAACATATATGTTCGTTGAATCTAGATATAGTGCTTTATCTCCATTTAACTTATATTGTTTAGCACCTGTAGCATTAAATATATCGGCTGTTATTGTTCCACTAGAACTTATATCTCCTGCGGCCTTAAAATTACCCGATGCTGTTAGGTTGCCTTGTATACTAGTACTGCCAGTAATACTTATGTAGTTTTCTGATAATTCTCCACTGCCTGTAGAGATATGGTTTACGTATAATACTCCTGATGAAGATATGTCTCCACTAGCACTTATATGGCCAGACGTAAATATATTACCAGTTTGGTTTAAATCGCCTGTTTGGTTTATGTCAGTTATTACTGTTCCAATCATCATGATCGAGTCAACGATATTATCGCACAGTATTACATTGTTTGAAACAGCAAAATCTTGTGAAACAACTAAATGCTTGGTGGTGGTTTTTTTAGCTACTGATAAACCACCGGCGACTCTTAGGGCTGCTTGAGATGTAGTACCAGTTGAATCTATAGTACTTGATATATCTGCAGATAAAAATGAACCTGTTCCTGTTATTGTTGCATGGCTTCCATACAAATGCCCACTTGCACTTATATGACCTGAGGCTGTTACGTTACCAAATACACTGGTACTACCAGTAATACTTATGTAGTTTTCTGATAATTCTCCACTGCCTGTAGAGATATGGTTTGCATACAATACTCCACTTGAGCTTATATTACCATGAACAAACAACATTGTGTTGTCGGGCATCCAAGGATCGGATGGAGATGGTCCAGCACCTACCATTAAACCACCGGCAATTGGGTTGATAAAACAATCCCCAACAGCAGCTAACTGTATTCCATTAGTATTTCCACCAGCATAATTTAAGTCTAAAACACCCATTTGAGTGTTACTGTAAAGCTTTGCAGCGGTAAGATTTGAATCCGTTTCTTTAACTATTACTCCTTGATGTGTTATTGTTGTTTTACAACCAGGGGCAGCTGGGTCAATATTAAGACCGTCAAACGTACCAATACCACTTGCACTTATATTTCCTGAGGCTGTTAAATGGAAATGGCCGCTTCCTGCGTCATTTGATCCTGTTGGTCCTATAGCTATACCTTGATTAAATCCAGATCCAGAAAACATCCTAATAAAGCTACTTCCTCCTGTCATATAGGAAGAATTTCTTATTTGAAAGCTATCATCTGCTCCGGCTGATCCTAGTATATATTGTGGAGTTCCATTTTCATTAAATACTATTTGAGAATTACCGGTTTCGCCAGACCTTATGCTAAGTTCTGAATGTCCGGTGTCTGAGTATATCAATTGCTTTGTATTGCCAGAGCTTGAAGCCACAACTAGACTATAAGCTCCATCAACTATTTCACCTATTAAACCAGACTCATTTACGGCTTCTGGTTGAATAATTACCTTTCCATTACCTATTCCATCGTGTCCAACAATTGTTTTTATTTGGACTGATCCATCACTCCCGCTAATTAAAAATGCACTAGCACTTACATGTCCAGTAGCACTTATATTACCTGATGCTGTAATACTACCAAGAACGTTTAAGGATATCTCGTCTCCTCCTCCTCTTAGTTCATTTGTTAAGACGTATCCACTTGAACTTATATTTGATGCCGTTATATTAGTTATATTTGCAGACCCTCCTCTAAACTCTCCTTCTTCTGTTACTTGAATATTTACACCTGAAGATGCTGTTAGGTGGCCTCCTATACCATAAATATATCGAGTATTGCCGCCTTCCTTAATGGCTAATTTAGTTTCACCAGCTGTTGTTGAATTGTGTTGTATTGTATAATCAGAGCCAGCACCAAATGCTATCCCTTTACCATCGCTTGTTCTCATGTTATAATGAGGAAGTATTTGCCCAGATGATTGAAGGGTAAGCATTAGAACTCCATTTTGGAATATTTGACCTGTGGCGTTGTTGAGGTAGATGTTGTTTCCGATATGGAAGTTACCTGAAGCAGAGTCTGCAGTTTGTGAATATGAAGTTGAAAGTTCGTGAGTTATTTCATGTGAAGCAGATATTGCAAATAAGGCGTGAGAAGCTGTTACGGCTTGTTGTGCATGAGAAGCTGTAATTGAGATATTATTTGTTAGATTAAACGCAGACCCAGTTCCATCAAAGATATTTTGTCCATCCGTTTGTAATACCCGTTGGTACGTATCCTGGATATTTTGATTTGTAAAATCGTTTGGTCCAGCCATTTATATAACCCCTATTTTCTTTTTGAAAGTACGCTTACAACTTTATTTATAACTTTTCCTGTTTCAGTTATAGGATTACTTCCAATGTATTCTGCAACTATTTTATTTAGTTTGTTTTTCTTAAATGAAAGATTATTTAGATTTATATCTTCCTTTATAAGTAATTTAAGTATATTTAATACGTGTTGTTTTTCTGATAGTGTGACAACATTTTCTTTTATTCCGCTTACTTGTATTGTTGGGTTTGTAGATTCCACTAAAGAAGAATTTGCTTTACTTTGGCTTATTACTTCTACAGTTACCTTTTTCGATTGTTCTACGGAAAACTCACTTTCCCATGGAATAAAATAGGTATCTTCTGCTATTACCTCTAGTTTAATACTACCTTGAGAAGATTCATCAATTAAACCTCTAAGTTTTTTAATAGGGACAACGCATTTACCTTTAGAATCTACTTCGCCTTTAAATAGCAAATTTAATTCTGGGGTTTCAACAACTAGTCTAGCTGATGTTTTTGATAGACTTGCTCCTGAAATGTTAATGTCGCATTCAAATAATTCTGTTTTGTCTGTAAATAATTTATACATCTATATTCTCCGCCAATATTTGGGCTTTTACTTCGCGTATCAGTAATTCAACGTCTTCTATTTTTATATCAACGTCTTTAACTTCTTTTTTCTCATCATATACTTTTATGCCTTTTCGTTTAAGTATAAGCCTAATGAGCTTTTTCTTTTTTTCTTCAGGAAGATCATGGTGAACTTTTTGTACTAATGATTTTCCCGGGGCATCAAGTATTTCTTGTATAAGTTGAACCTCGTCCCAAGTAAATGGATTATCATTCCATTTGATTTTAAAGGTGTCATTCCACTTAAATATTGTTATACTTTGAGCCATATATAAATATCAGTTTTTATTTTATTATTATTGATTACTAAACATGTTAATTAACTTACTGTAATAGTATGGATATATTATCCTTCAAGTTCTTTTATTCTTGTCTCTAAATCTTGTATTTTTGCAACTAGTCCAGCCAAAATAGCTCTATCATTAATATCTACAGGTACAATTGTGGTGTCTTTGAGTACACGAGAACCAGAAACTCTAGCTACTTGGCCTGCTGAGTCGTATACAAAATTTGGACCATAGCTTGCAAAATATGTATTAGCTTCTGCGGCTTCTTCTGCTATAAATCCGCCCACTGAAGTTGAAGGTTCATTCTTATAGTTAAATGTTGCAGGTTTTAGATCTAGTATAGAATTTCCCAAGCTATCTGATACATGTGTAATATTATCCTTTGACTCGCTATTAGATGTGTAATACGTAACTTCGTCAGTAGACGTGCTGTATCTTACGGTATTAGTACCATTAGAACCAATCATACCTGGATTATACAGTTTGCTGTGTAGGATAAATTTACCTACGCCAGTTGAACTTTGTTCACCAAAACTTTCAAAAAGTAAGATGTCAGTACAGTCTTTATGTATTATCCCTTCATCGTTTGCACAACCTGTTGTTATTTTTACGTCGTTTTTAGGTCTAAGAGATATGTCATCGCCTGCCATTAACTTTAAATCGTTATTACTAGCGCTAATAATCAAATCTATTTCAGTAGATTGGTCTACAAAATAGTGTATACGGTTAGATGTATGGCCGACATAAAGATTTCTTCCTGAGTATAAATTATTTACTGCACTTTGACTTATATCACCTATTACTTCAAGTGATACGCCTGGTGTAGTTGTTCCTATACCAACATTTTGAAATAAACCATTTCCACTTGCACTTATATTTCCTGAGGCTGTTATGTGACCATTTGAACCACTTACCCATAAATCATCAGCAATATGTAAACCAGCTGTTGGTGTGCCAACACCATGCATCCCTATTTTACTTGTATTAGCATCAGTATGTAATAAAGGATTATTAGCAGCACCTTTAACTACAAAATCAATATCATTAGTACCCTCATTAACAGTAACCTCTCTTTGAGCATTACTACCATCAAATTTAATATATGTTTTATTCTGTACTTTAAATAAACTTGATGATTGATTAAAAGTAAGATAATTGTCATAATCTATATCACCATAAATTTTTCCACTTACACTCAAGTGGGTATTGATTTTTACCATAGAAGAAGAGAATTCTGCCGTTGTTAGTCTATTTGCGTATCCGCCCGATGCACCACATGTAGTTATCTTAACGGTTCCATTATGCGCATTATTTCCCAGAACTATTATGTTCCGCTCCATGGATAAGGCTCTTTGCAAAGAAGAGGCCATATCAAAATATACACCTGGTGTTTGGGATGATGGTGCACCACCACCACCGGCCGAGTGTAAATGTAGAGTTCCTACTTGGCCTTCTCCAACAGTTAATTTTCTACCCAGTGTTGGGTGGGCAGGGTTATATAATAAGTGTTCAGAGGCTTTTAGCCTTTGGGGCCCGTTAGATGGGGTGTTGTCATCACTAAATACTATTGCATGTTCTGCATTGCCAGTGTCGTTATCTACTTGAGGGTCTCCTGTTGCACCTCCACCTACACCATAACTACCAGTTAAATATAAATCTCCGTTTGTATCAAGGACAAGAACATTATTTGTGGCGTTTGATAAATCGTTTAGTCCATGAAACCTAATCTTTGATCCAGCTGTACTTTGAGAAACTTGTAATATGTGGGTATTTA
>Ga0080013_1001744_pt1 | contig 27738 bp, 31 predicted proteins | sample ETNvirenome_6_85_FD_69236 | JGI IMG/M metagenome (GOLD analysis project Ga0080013, IMG submission 69236) | Marine viral communities from the Pacific Ocean - ETNP_6_85 (SPADES assembly) (version 2) | ecosystem: Environmental > Aquatic > Marine > Oceanic | place: Pacific Ocean | collected 2013-06-19 | reverse complement strand
GTCACACCACCACCAGTAGGTGGTACTCCTAATATTCCTGAACTTGGTGGTAATGTTCCAGTACCTCCACCAATAGTTGTTACACCACCAGTAGGTGGTACTCCTAATATTCCTGAACTTGGTGGTGATATCCCAGGAACCCCACCAGTAGTTGTTACACCACCACCAGTAGGTGGAAATGTTCCAACAGGTGGAAATGTTCCAACAGGTGGAAATGTTCCAACAGGTGGAAATGTTCCAACAGGTGGAAATGTTCCAGTAGGTGGAAATAATTTATTACCAGATCAGATGGGGAATACGTCAACTATACCTGGTACCTTGTGGAGTACTACTTTATCTCCATATGAAAGATATACACAACGTATGTTGTCAAGGTTTCAGGATGCTCCAATAGGAGCAGAGTTAGCTGCGTCAGATGCAATTGGATATGGGTATAGCCCACTTTATGCTCAATATCAATTAGCTAAGGGTGCTGGAGCTTTCACACCAGAATCAGACATAGATGCAGATATGGGGGAAGGTCAGGCATTTATGGACTTCTTAGATCGTAGGAAGCAAAACAAAGTGGGGGATATGAGACAGCAGTATACACAGTTAGCTAGATCATTGTCGTCACTGGGGAAAGGTGAACTTGCTCCAGGATCAGCTGGATTTTTAGAGATATATGGTAGTGGAGATCCTAATGCTCCTGGGTTTGGAAAAGAAAGAAGTAAACTACTTGCAGCAAGTCGAGCAGCTTTAGGATTGACAGGCAAAGGCTCTGGAGCTCTTGGAAGCATATATGATGTTATGCAAAGAAGATATGGAGCTGGAGGCAGAGGTAAGTTTGCTGATTGGGTGTCAGGAGCATTTGGAGAAAGAGGATTAGCAAAACGACAAGCTGAAGAACAGGCATCAAATCCTTTTATATCTTTTGATGGTAGATCACCTGAGTTAAATTTTTAGGAGTTAAATATGCCAGAAAATAAATATAACGCATTTGACAATTTCTATACTGATGTTCTGGAAACAGAACCAGAGATGGCGTATCTAGGTAGGGTTTCTGATCCTAGTAGGACTACGTTTTATGGAACAGCTCCCCAACAGCAAAGAGCAAGAGACTGGGCAAGAGGTCAGTATGGAGATTATTATAATCAGTACATGGGTGTTAGAGGTCAGGAGTTTTCCAAAGGGGTAGACCCTAAGGATATGACAACATTCACAGGGTTCTTAGAAGATCAAACTAAAAAGAATCCTTTTTCAGATAGATATAGAATGATGACTCCATATCAAAGAGGTGTGTCAACATCTAAGTTTGCACCAAATACGAGGTTTATATTTTACTAATGGTTAACCCATTTGCAAATCCAAGAAATCTGCGTCAAGCAGTTCCAGATCCTGTACGAGAAGCAGCAATACGTGCTGCTATGGCTGCATCTAAACCTATAGCAGCTGTAGCTGAAAGAGGTGTTATACCTCATCAAAGCCAGATAATAAGTGCGTTACCCAATGTACCAGAAGGCAAGGGGAAGGAATTCCTACTTAATTTACTTGCTGGACCAAGTGGAATTGCACGTAATGCTCAACTATTAAACTTCGACCAGTTCCTAAAAAAAGAAGGTGGTGTATCACCACAAGGTTTACTTAGGTCTGGATCAACGTTAGCAAAACCATTTGTGCCATCTCCATTTGATCCTTTTGTATCAGAACTTAGTAGTCGTGGAGTATTACCTACATTAGGTCCTGAAGCAGGTCCTATGGAAGGGGTTAGGGCTAGAGAAAGATATAGGAGGTCAGGAGACCCCAAAGACCTTGAAGCATACTGGGAGTTTGCATCAGGTGCAGCCCCAGGTACTGTAAAAAGAGCTAGGGTAGACGAAGCAAGAGAAATTGCTGAACAAGGAGCACAAAGAATACCTGGTAGCTTTGTACAGGCAGACCCTCGTAAACTTTCAGCAAGAGAGATAGAGTTAATAGAGCAGAAAGAATATCCATTACCCAAGCACTGGAGAGGTGCAATAGAAGAAGCACCTTGGTTTGCAATACCAGAAGCTAGGGTTATGAGGAGTACTTTAGGTGCTACGAGGACTGGTTTAGCAAAAAGTGGTACTAAGAAATTTGCATTACCCTCTAAGTCTACACCTTCAGTTCCAGCCCCAGGAGCTACAGTGGAATATAGTGGAGCGTTTGGCAAGTTTACTCCAGTAGTACAAGCAGGATTACGCACTGCTGAAGCTGCATTAAAGCCTTTAGAACTTGCAGAGAGGGCAACAGCTGGAGTTATTAAAGCACCTTTTACTGCAGGTCAAGCAGTCGTAAGGAGAGTTGGGGATATTGCTAAAAGAAAACAGATTGCAAGTAAAATAGAAACAGATATAGCTCGTGCTAATGAAGATTTAGATGCTATGGATCTCAGTCCAGTAGAACGCCAAAAACAGGCAGATGATGCAGCTACTGCTTTTAACAAGGTCATGATGGAAGATCTTGATATTTCTTCTCAAATGGTTGGTAAGTCTAAATACATTGACCCTGAAACAGGTGGCGAGTTACCTAATATAGCTGTGGCAGAAGATGGTATAGTCAAGGCTACCCCAATTCCAAAGGATGCTCCTATACTACCTGAACAGATAGCAAAGGTAAAAAGAGATGAACAGTTAGGGCTTAAGTTAAAAAATCTACAAGAGGGTAATACATCTGGCTTTAGCAAAGACGAACTTGATTATATATTAAATCCTAAGAACGCAGATGAGGTGGAAAGAATTACAAAGTTAGGCGACAAGATGTTAGAAGCTGAAAGACAGATGAGTCCTAAAGCTATAAGAGAAGCGTCTGATCCTGTTATTTCTAAAGAAGTAGAAGCTCCATCTGTGAAAGAATATAATGAAATGGCTATAAAAGCCTATAATATCGACCAAGGTAACGCAGTAGAACTTGATAAGTTAGATTTAGATTACTTTAAGGAGAGGGACTTTAAGAAGTTAGTTGATGAAGGCAGAGAGTTAATGGGTGGCAGAGTTCCAGACCAACTTGTTGACGATATGTTAACTATGGCAGAAACATATAAGCCTAATGCTCAGGCTATTACGTCTGGTAAGGTTATATTATCTAAAAAAGATCTTTTTGATAATATAGATAGTATCTATTATAGAAACCCAGATGCTTTGCCACAGGCAAGAGATCAGTACGTTAGAGACTATGGGGATCAGATAGGCAAGGATATAGATGAAAGGATTGCTCAGTTAACACCTGCACCAGCCAGCTTAAAGCTAAGCCCAAAACAGGTTGACGAATTATTAAGCAGAGTAGGAGAACCTACACTGGCTAAAGCTGCAGGTCTAAATGAAGCAGATCGCAAAGCTATACTAAAGCAAGTAGATAAAGATGTGCTTAATCAATATTATGATATAGAAAAAGAACTGACACCACTTGATGCTATAGTAGACTTTGACAAGCTAGGAGATCCTAGTGTGGATGAAAGCGTACTAGATGCTTTGGTTGATTTTGATAATCAAGCATTTCAAGATAAGTTCTCAGCGTCAAACGTGTCTCCAATATTAAAGTGGGCTCAGGCGATTAAGATATCTGACAAAATAAAAGATAAATCTTTACTTAGAAGTGCTAGTCTTAAAGCAGATGAAATGCTAAAATCTGGAGTCCCTGAAGAACAGATACCTCATGAATTAAAATGGGCTAAAGAGTTCCACAAAAAATCAGTGGAATCTTCTAGGAGTAAGAATCAAAATAAAACTACATTTGTTGCTGACACAGATGCTGCAGTTAGTGAGGCATTTCATCTTGCTAATAGTGATTTGCCTAGAAATCCTACAAGTCATCTAATGAATAGAAAAGATTCGCTTATAACAGATCCTTCTGGAGGGGATTTGAATAAAATTTTAGATGACTCTCCTTCTATCAGGGGGTTAAAGATTATAGAAGATCTGACTAATGACCCTCAATTTAAACATGTTTCCACTGAGGAGCTAATGTCTCGTATCTCAGATGACAAAGGAAGCCCTATGGCTGATTGGTATGTGAGGTTTAAGCACAGGATGTGGGATGGTACAGCTGCTATAAGAATACTACAAGATAATTATTTTAGATCAATTGATCCTGGTGCTGCTTTTAGACTTGGGAGCAAACGTGATGTAGTATCTGGAGTTATGTTGACTCATGGTCAAGTTGGTGCAGCCCTAGGGCACTTTGATAAATTCATGACCACAAAGATCTTGCCTGTCATAGACGAGGGACAATCTACTATGTATAAATTGAACAGATATTTACAGGCTAAGAACTGGCAAAACATAGTGGACAATGGGATAAGAGAAGCTAAAGACTTCCCTGATTATATAAATGAGGTAGGAGAAAAGACATCTTCTGAAGGATGGCAGAATTGGATCAATGACATGCAAAGGGAATTGAGTCCTGAAGATTTTCGCAAGATAGAAGTTGCAGCAGAGAACGTGAGGTTAGAATACCAAAGGTTTAGAACAGAGTTGTTAGAACACGAAATAATAACTCAAGAGTTCCATGACGAACTAAGAGATGCTTGGGAGTGGTATCTGCCAAACACATATATAGAATATTTGAATACAGAGAAGATTCCATCTAAAGCTATAGGTAATATGAGTGATGGGATAAGAGCATTAAGTAGAGATCCAGACGCACTTAAGATAGGAATGGATGACGAATTACTTACAGCTAAAGATCCATTGGGGGATACTTTACCTAGAAGTTATATACATCACAAGCTGAGGCTTCATAGAAATGGACTTGCCAAAGCATTTGTTGACATGGCTAAAGAAATGCAAATTGGATTGGTGCCTGCTAAGCAGAGTCTTTATGGAAAAACCAAGAAGTATATAGAACAACCTGATGGAACTTTAGAAAAGGTTATAGATAACGAAGATTTATATGACGACAAGCTAAAGTCTGGCTTTATAACATTTGTAGAAAATGGTGAACGACAGATATATGGACAGCTAAAAGAAGATGGCAGTGTTGGACCTATAAATAAACTTTGGTGGGATGGATTAAATGGTAGAGCTGGGCTAAATTCTATGTCAGGGCATGGAGCAGAAAGGTTCTTGCGTGATCTTAGTCAATTTTATAGGCACAATTTAACTACGTATGATCCATTGTTCTTTGCATCTAATGGAATCATTGACTCTGTTGGTATTATGTTGAGATATAGAGTAATGCCTACTAGCGTAGCTAATAGAATAATTGATAAAGTCAGGGGAATGAATAATGAAAAAAGGGTTAGGGAAATGATGGAGGCTAGTGGTGCTTATACTTCAGGTATAACAGGTCAAGATTATAGACTTATTAATAATGACGAAGCATATGCAAATATTAACAATAAAAGAATCTTTGATTCAATAGAAAGAGAAAACAAAAAAGGCAATGACCAGTCAGTGCACATACTGGACTCTCGTAACCAAGCTGGATTAAAGAAGGCTCTAGATGATGCTACTGAAACCTTCTACGATTACAAGAAGGGTAGGATGATGCCAAAGAGTAAATTAACTAGGACGAAAAATACAGTATCAACTCCATTCAGATATCTTGCTAAAGTTGGAGAGACTATAGAACAAGCTCCAAGGCAACTTGCATTTGAAAAGACACTTAAGAAACTAATTGGAAACAAAAAGATGTGGGGTAATGACGAGTGGAAAAGGCTTATGAACTTAGATGATGATGAGTGGTATGACGAATTATATGGTGTCAGCAAGAATGTTGTTAGAAATGTAAGGAACAGTAAGACAGAAATAAGTTTGGCAGAAGCTGTGAAGATTAATCCTAATACAAAGATTGGGTCGACAGTAAACACCAAAGGGCTTATTGATAGACCAGAGGTGCAACAGGCAGCTATAAACGCTATGGAGTCTACGATAAACTTCAATAGAGGTGGAATGTGGATAAAGAAATTGAATCCATATTTCTTGTTTTTAAATGCCAGTGCTGAAGGAGGAAAGTGGATCTTTAGATCTCTAGGGATACACTTAGATCCATCTGTAACACCAGTAATAAACCCTAAACCTGGAGAACCTGCCTTCAGATTTGGAAAGACCCTTAGAGAAGGCGATGAAATTATTCGTCAAAAAGGTTATTATAGACCTAGTGGAAGGGGTATAACAACACAGTATGAGGAAGCACTTGGCGACTTTATGGGGATAAAAGTTCCTGGTGGTCAAAGAGCAGCTGCAGCTTATACTTTTGCACTAGCAACTTTTGTAGACCAAAGCGTTATGGCATGGAATATGCAGTTTGCTGAATACCAAGATGTTCCAGATGAAGTCAAGTATGGTGCATTTATGATTATGCTTCCACCAAAGAAAGACGAAAATGGTGAAGTGATAATAAATCAAGCTACAAGGAGACCATATCCAAATTATATAGCTGTCCCCCATAGGTTAAGGAACCTAGCTGTATGGTTTGCTCCACAAAGATATTTACATATGAAGTTAGCAGAAGAATGGGATGATACATTCTTAGGTATGTCTGGGTATAATCCACCAGCAGAGGCTCCAACAGAGTTTGGTCAATTAGGGATACCTTCTTTAGGTGGGATTATACCAAAGTCGTGGGGTGGTGGTCGTAGTGGTAATGGTATGCTTGATGTTGTTTTCAAGGAGATGAGCCCTGTATCTGGTATACATAGTTTTGTGCCTTACCTTCTTAAAATGCCAGTTGAATTGTCTCTTAATAAAAATCTTTATTTTGATGAACCTATAGTAGACCCTACATATGCAGATGCAGAACCAGAAGAACAGTTCCATAAATACACAACAGAATCAGCAAGGCTTACTTCAGAAATATTAGGAGATAAGGCTTCATGGCTTCCAGATTCATTTAGAAGTGCGTCTAAGATAGATTACGTTAGAGGTGGAGTTCTTCCTATCACTAATAGAGTTATGGGTTATGCTGACTGGATTGCAATGCTCATGCTTGATTCTAGGAAAAAAGAAAGGCAAATATGGGAAGAAAAGATAAAAGACTTTAAACTTATGCCAAAGTTAGAACAAGATGAGTACAAGGCTAGTCTCAGCAAAGAAGATAGAGATAAGTTTGATAAGGCTATGCGTTCTAAGCCTTTATCTGATGAGAATCACCTTAAAGCAATATGGGAGAACAGTGGTGTTCCTAAGAGATTCTCAGGTAGCAGAACTGGTGCTACAAGTGAAACACAGAGAAGGGCATCAGAAAAGGCGATAAAGGAAGTGTATGATATTGAAGTTGATAAAACTGAAGGTAAAAGATTCTACGCTGAACATGAAAAGTATAGAATTAGAAGCTTTTATGATCAACAGGAAGATGACAAAGAATTGAGCATGGGTCAAATAACTCCTGATGAATGGAATGATAGACGTAAAGATAGGACTGCTACTAGCCAAGGATACTATGAGGCTATGCAAGACAGATTCCCTAAATCAATTCAGGCTCAGGAAGATGAAGTTAAAGAACTATGGTTTGATAACTATTATACTGCTTCAGGAACAATAGAGGATACAAGAGAGCCTTATATGCACTGGATAAGTGCTATACATAAAATTAAAACCCCTGAAGAAGATCCTAGTAAAACATGGACTCAGTATTTCTCTGAACGAGATGACCTTAAAAAAGAAGCTGTGAAATACCTAATGGAGAATCCAGTACTGCAACCAAATGGAACCCCATTCCCAGATCAGGCTGAAAGATTCTACAGGCAACTTGAAGCTTCTTGGACAGAGGGTCAGAAATCATGGTACAGAACAAACGAGATATTAAGTCAGGAAGTTACTGTTATGTGGGGAGGCAGAAATATTAAAGCTTCTTATTGGGATGCTGGTAAAGATCTACAGGTATTATATCCTAGTCACAGATTGAATCAAAAGGTAATTGCAGCTTGGAAGGCATATGTGGAAACTGGCACTGACAGAACAGCAAAGAATACTAGAGATGACTTGAAGAAAGACTTCCCATTTTTAAGGGATGCAGTAAAAAGACGAGCTAAGTTAAGGGATCAAGTAATAAGATCTTATAATGTAAAGTATGGTGGACCACTTGTAGAACATCTTTTAGTTTATTGGTATGGAACAATTCTTTCAGAAGAAGGTCAAAGGTATAAGGATGCAAAGAGGCAGTTAGATCAGACTAGAATCCCACAGGTTCCAATTAAAAGATAATGTTGTATAATAATAAATATTTAAAAACAGGAAGGTATAATCATGGTAAATAAGGCAGAACAACCACAAGATAACATACAAGAACCAGTTAGTCCTGCGACAGACATAACTGAAGAATTTACTGGTGCAGACACTCCACCTGAAGGTACAGTGGATACACCACAGTTAGATCCAACTACAGATCAATCATCAGAAACTCCTGAAGTTCCTGAAGGGGAACCAACTCCTCCAGTAATTCCAGAAGTTCCTGATGCTCAGACTCCCCCACCTGCTGCTGAAGTTCCTCCTACTACTCCTAAAGATGATTTAGAGAAGCGTATGCAGGATATAGAACAGCAGAATTTACAATACAGACAGCAACAAGCTAGAGATCAAATGACTCAAGCTACAGCTCAATACAGACAAAAGCTAGAGGGTGCTGGGTATTTGCCAGATCAAGCAAAAGAAATTTCAGATGCTTGGGCAATAAGGGAAAGCGAAATAGCTAGAGTAGATCAAGAAAGAGCAGAACAGGTTAGGTTCTTACAAGGACAAGCCAATGCTGCTGAACATTATGCAAAACAATATGGTCTTCAATTAGACGACCTGACTGAGTTACGTAAACAACCTGATCCAGAATCAATGGAGACAGTGGCGAAACGCATCAAATCTGATAGAGAGAAAGATGCAGAAATAGCTAGGCTGAGGGCACAGCTAGTTCCTTCGCAGACTTATGATGATAATCAAAGTACTCCAGCTGCTTCCAATGACGAGGACAGGTGGCTTGAAAAGTACAATCAAGGTGATCGTTCTGAACAAGCATCAGCTGCAGCACGAAGGGCTGCAGGTTTAGGTTAATAAAAAATTTAAACAAATAAGTGAGGTAAATCATGGCTCAGACAGCCACAACTGGGAATTTAGAAAATGCCCAGAAAATAATAATCAGTGCTGCTCGATATACTGAGGAGCATAACGCACCAGCTATGGCACTTACAGAGCAGTTTAGTCTGCCTAAAGGTGCAAAGCAGGTAACAGTTCCTAAAGTAGCACAAATGTCAATGTCTGACTTAGTTGATGGACAAGACATCATTGATGAAGAAGAAATTGGAATGACCACTGTAGACTTAACAGCATCAGAAGTTGGAGCTAAAATCATATTAACTGACAAGTTAGTACGACAATCAGCACCAAATGTTTTCTCAATTATTGGGAGACAAATGGGTGATGGAATGGCTCGAAAGAAGGACACTGATGTTCTTGCTTTATACACAAACTTAAATGGGGGAACTTTGCTAGGTGGTACAGGACCAACATACATGAAGGCTTCTAACGTACAAGGTATTATCGCCCATGCGAAAGCTAACAAGTTTGGATCGCAGTTGTATATATTGCACCATCCAAATGCAGTAGCTTACCTTTCAAAGGAAGCTGCTCATGTTGCATCTATAGGTTCAGGTGCAGGTGGAGGAGTTATACCAGATGGTTGGTCTGCTGATCTACTTAAGAATTTCTATAGTGGATTACGACCAATGAACAACGTACCTATCTTTGAAGATGGAAACATAACAGAAGATAGTGGTGGTGATGGTATTGGTGTAATAGCTGACAAATCAGCATTGGCGACTTTAACAAGTGTAGATACTAGAACTGAACGTCAAAGAGACGCATCTTTGAGAGCAACAGAAGTAGTTTTAACAGCAGATTATGGAGTTTTCGAATTAGATGATTCCAGAGGAGCTGGTGTTAAGTTTGACATTTCAGCTTTATCAACAGCTAACTAAATTTAGGCAGAGGTAAAACATGGCAACAGACATAACTGAAAGAAACAAGTTAAAACAAGAACTAGCTGGTTTAGGCTATTCTTTGAAGTACATAGACGAATGGGCTCCTAAAACTAGATTGTATAGGCATAAAGCTTCACATAATGTAGTGGGTGAGATCATGGATGAAGTGGGTACTTACATGGATAATGTACCTGGTAATCCTGACTATGTTCAAAGGAAAGCTAAGATAGGTTTGTTTACATGGAAACCTGGTCCTGAGTGTAGTTGTAAATGGTGTGCTGAAGGTTTTAAATCTATAGAGAACAAGTCTGATAAAGTTTCAGAATCTTGTAATCTATGTGATTTTTCTGCAAGTGCAGTTAACAAATTAGGACTTAGTTCTAAGATGAGAGCACATGCACGTAAGGTACACAAATAAAACAGTTTAATAGGATTCTGGGGAATGTAACGATAGGTCGAGTTCCCCAGAGTTCTTAAAAGTTATCGACCTATCACTGGGTATATAAGAAACCAGTAAAAATTAAATAACCTTAAAAGGAGGTTTGAAATGGCATTTCCAAATGTAATTTATGGAAAATATGGTTGGGAGAAAGTAGAAACTTCTAGTCAGAAACATGTTCTTGGTACTCGTATGATATTGCCTGATGGCAGAGTATACAGGTATTCAGAAGTGGGAGGAGCTGACATAGCTGGTGGAGCAGTAGTACAGGCTCCTGCAGGAACAGCAGCTCATGACCAAGACCTTACTGTTGCTGCAGTATCTGCTGGTTCTACAACAGTAACCCTTTCAAGTAGCTTGACTATCACAAAAGACCAGTACAAAGATGGTTACATGCACATTAACTCTGGAACTGGAGCAGGAGAGATTTACAGAATTAAATCTAACACTGCTGTTTCTAGTGCTACTGGATGTGTATTAACGCTTGATGAAGAAGATGGACTTGCAACTGCTTTAACAGCAGGGTCTGGTAACTGTGAGGTAGGATTATCTGTGAACCCATACAGTAACGTGATAATATCCCCAACCACAGTAACTAACGTTGCTATTGGTGTAGCACCTACACTTTTAACACAGGAATACTTTGGTTGGATTCAAACTTGGGGTCCAGCATCTGTGTTAGCTAATGCTGCAGGTGTTCTTGGACAACATGTTAGAGTAGGTGGAGCATCTACTGCAGGTGGTACAGAAGATATGGACTTTGATGGAACCAATGAAAACGAACAACTTATTGGTGTTCAGATGTTAATTGCTTCTGCTGCAGCAGATTATGCTTTAGTATTCTTGCAGATATCTCCATAAATGTTGAAAGGTACTAAGTAATGATTGAACTATGGACGCCCCAAGGCTCTACTTATATTGGCGAAGAACTTGCTGGTTATAATGGCGAGACTGCTGCGTCCATAGTTGTCCACACTTTCCAGTTCCATGATCCAGTGACAGACAGAAGGCAAATGGTTAAGATACCTGCTGACCCTGGTGTGTCTAGGGATCATGTGGAGGATATGGCAGCTCAAGCATTGGAGAACTTCTTACTGGAATGTAAGGGCTTAGATGATAAAAAGAAGCCTACAGAAGATCAGAGAAAAGAAATAGGCAGACAAATAGAGGAGTTTAGGAAGTATAATTCTAAACGAAAAGAGAGCACAAATAACAGGATATATTATAGAGGTACATAATGGTTGTAAATAATACTGAAATTAATATTACACAAGATGATTATGCTGAATTGCTTAGAGGTGAGATAGCTGTAAATACTAATCTCAAACTCCAAGTAGCAGCTTTAAAAAGAACTGTAATAGAATTGCAGGAGTCAAATAATGCCAGTACAAGCAAGGACAAGAAAGCAACTTAGGCAATCTATAGGATATAACTTAGGTGCGTTGAAGGTTGGCACAGCTACAGGAGGTACTAATAATACCCTGATAGATGTTAATACTTTTAGAGGTGGAGATGATGAGTATATTGGTAAACTAGCCTTAGTTACTGATGCTACTGACAGTTCTCAAACTACACAATATGTTAATGATTATACAGCTAGTAATAATACTATTCAGTTTCAACAAAATGCCAGTTTCACAGTAGCTAGTGGTGATGAATATGAATTATGGAGTGAGCCTTATACACCTACAAGAATACATGACTTTATTAATCAGGCAATTATAGATGTTACTGGACAGGCATACGATCCAATAGAGAGTGTTGCATTACATGCTGATGGTTCTAGTATGCGATATGATATTCCTTCTAATATATCTATTATCAACAGATTATATTATAGAAGTTCAGTATCTTTCACAGAGTTACATAGTTGTAATGCAGCTTTTGACGAAACAGTAGATTCAGACTTTACTGTTAGTGTAGATACTCAAGATAAGAAAAAAGGAACTGGATCTAATAAGTTTGTTATAGATGCTGGTGCATCTGCTGGAGATATAGCTACAGATTCTATGGCTAGTAAAGATATAAGCAAGTATGATTATTTAGAATGTTGGGTGAAAAGTACAGTTGCAACATCTGATGGTAATTTAAAGATATTGCTAGATGATTCAGCTAGTTGTGCATCTCCTATAGAAACATTAAGTGTACCTGCACTAAGTGCTGATACATGGACTTATGTAAGGATTGCTTTAGCTAACCCTGAGACTGACACAGCTATTATTTCAGTAGGTTTAGAATACGATTCAGATTTAGGTGCATGTACTATCTGGCTAGATGATATCAAGGTAGTACAAAATGACACTGCTGTATGGGAGGTATTTCCAAAGCATCTATGGAGAGTTGACAGAGAAGCTAGAGATTTAGTCCTTTCAGAGTCAGGTAAGTTTGAAGCTGGTTATGCTTTGTTGAAGATAACTGGTGGAGATAAACCATCTTTGCTTTCAGCAGAAACTGGTGCTAGTGAGATAGATGATTCGTATATTATAGCTAGGGCTACAGGATTGGCGTTTGCATCTGCATCTGGTGGTCCTGGTACTGATCCAGATGCTTTAAGACAACAAGCTGCTTTTTGGCTTGGTCTTGCAGAGCAATCTAAGAGAGCCTTTCCTTTATTAATCACAGGGAGAGTAGTTGAATAATGGCAAGTAAGGTTGTATCAAAGAATGAAATATATTTAGGTGGAACATACTACCCTTTAACAAGACCAGTACAAAGTGTATTGGCTTCTGTATATCCATCTAAGGTTGTTATAGGAGATACAACTAAGGACTCTAGTTTAAGAAGTTCTGTTGTTGCGTGGTCTGACTGGAGAGGTGGAATTGGCGTGGAACGTATGCAAGGTCCTGCTGATGCAGATAGAGCATGGTATTCTACATGTAATCTCAGGCATAGACATCACTTAGTATTACCTTCTAAGTCTACAGCTACATCTACTACAGATGCTACTGGTGCTAGTATTACAGGAATAGTTAATTTTATTCAAGATAAAGGTACTCAGTTATATGCAGGGTGGGGAACTAAGCCTTATGTTTATTCAGAGGCAGATGATAGATGGACTCAGCTAACAACAACTGATGGTGGTGATCCTCACGATTTTGCCAGTGACCCTACAGATTCTATTACTGTACGTATGGGCGACACTGATTATGTGGTAGTTGCACATACTAATGGATTTAGTCATTGGTCAACCAACGTAGCAGTTACTGAAAACACTACGAAAGCTACAAAGTATCTTGCTTTTTGGGATGATAGGTTATGGGGTATATCTTCATCAGGAGACTTATGGTACACGCTTACTATAGGTGGAACTCAAGTTGATGATGCTAAGTTACCTGTAGAGGATGGTTATGTAACAGACTTATTTGTTGGTAGGGATGCTACTGGTGAACAAATCTTATACGCAGCGACTAAAGTTGGATTATTTGCACATGACGTTGCTAATAGTAGGTTTGTAGAAACTCAGTTCCAGTTACCTTTTCATAATTTTAATGGAGTAGGTAGCGTTAGGTGGAGAGATGCCATATACAATCCTAGTGGATTAGGTATTTATAAATATATCAATGGTAACAATAATGCTGTTGTAACTGTAATGGGTCCTGATAGAGATGATGGTGTCCCAGCATCATATAGGGGAACTATTATGAAATTAGCAGGTACTCACACAGAATTGATGGCTGCAATAAACGCAACCACATCTCCTGGTGCTCAAGCGAGTACAGATGTATCTTGGCAACGTGGTGCTAGTACAGGATTTGGTGGACATAGTGCAAGTGTTGTGGGTCAAAGTACTGGGCAATCTTCTATATTAGCTTGGAATGATATGGGATGGGAAACTAAATGGGTAGCAAGTGAAGCAGATAAAGGTAAAGCTATTGATAAAATGTTAGTATCTAATGCAGGTAAAGGTGATTATAGGCTATGGTGGGGTTTTGATGCAAAGGTATATCATCAGTTAATCCCATATGATGTTACTAACCCTTCACAGTTAACTGCTTTAGATGGTACAGATTATGAATATGAACAGACTGCTTTCCATGAGACACCATGGTTTGATGCACAGCAGTCAGATATAGATAAGTTAGCATTAAAACTGAAAGTAGAATGTCAGGATATTTCTGCCAACGAAACTGTGGTAGTTCAGTATGCTTTGGATTATTCTGAGTCTTATGAGAGTACAAGTATCACCATTAATAATTCCACACTAGGTGCAACATCAGGGACTTATACACATACATTTCAAACAAGTAGTGCTAATGTTGGTACTGCGTTTAGATCAATTAAGTTTAAGTTAACACTAGCTAGAGAGTCTGGTACTACAGCAGCTATTATGAAAAAGACTCCTGATGTAGTTTCTATATCATTAGAATACAGAAAGAAGTTAGACGCTAAGTATGGTCACAGTGTAGAGGTTAGTTTAAACAAGACATATAAAGGTAAAAGCCCTAAACAATTAAGAAGTGCGTTGGTTTCTGCAATAGAATCTAATACGTTAAATGAGTTTACGTTTAGGGATGATAGCGATCAATCTCGTAATTACTACGTGGATGTTACGTCTGCTACAGGTGTAGAATACACAGGATATGATGAACGAGGAAGTTCAAGAATTACGTTGGTGGAACCATGATATATGATGCAGGTACTACAAATGTTGCTACAGCAGGTACAGAGGTACGCATATCTAACACAACTAATAGGGTGCGTTGGATAAAGGTAAAAGCATTAGCTGGTAATTCCAATAAGGTTTACTTGGGAGTTAGTGACGTTACAGCTAGTAATGGATATGAATTATCTGCTGGGAACGAGATAGAAATAAGTTTTGCAGATCAAGGTGGAACAGTACCTTTTAGTACGTTCTATGTAGATGCAGCTACCAATAACGACAAGGTTTGTTGGTCAGTAATACTGGATGGATAATGGTTACACAAGCTGACATAATGAATCCCCCTCCTGATTGGGAAGGAAGTAAACCAGAGTGGATGTTCTATTCTAGCTTAACAAGCTTAGGATATGAATCTGGTAATGACTTTACCTATCAATCGCCACTAATGGGTGGTAGACTAGATAAAGGTGGTATAATTGTTGACTTTATTTTTGACAACCCACCTGGTCTTGCAGTAAATGTTCAAGGGATATATTATCACTATGAGCTAGGAGCTGATACTGGAGCCAGAGATATAATGGCTAGGGAGGCTTTAGCAGGACAAGGAATAACATTAATATTTGTAGATGAAGATGACTTAGAGCAAGACCCAGTAGGGGTCACTAGGGAGGCATTACAATTTAGAGACAGTTCTCGACTAGGAGGAAGATAATGGCAAAACCAGGTTTAAGCTTTGCAGGATTTTTATATGATGATGCAGGAGATGCAATTAATGGTGCTACCATTAATCTGTATGCCAAAAATGCTACAACAACATCTTTAGCTAACACCACTACTGATTCCAATGGCAAGTGGTCTATAAGTCATACTCCAGCATCAGACGAAGCTGGTGAATATGATGTCCAGATCACGTCAGGAGCCTCAAAGAGGCGTATTAAATTTGATGATGCAGTCCAATTAGCATCTCTTGACGCAGAGGTTCTCTCTGTGAGAGGCAATGAAGGAGCAGCAGCAGCTTATTATATGTTTGCTGATGAAGGTGAGGATGCTGGTGATAGGTGGAAGGTTAATGTTGCTGATGGTGGTGTGATGACATTTGGTAATGACATCAACTCTCAAGGCACATATGTAACTCATCTAACAATAACTCCTAATTCTACAGTGGCAAGTTCTACTGTAGCTGTAGCAGGACACCTTGATGTTGATGGTACTGCCAACTTAGATGCTGTAGATATAGATGGTGCAGTTCAGGCAGATGGCACTATTACTGTTGGTGTTGATGACACAGGATATGATGTTAAATTCTTTGGTGCATCAGCTGGTGCGTTCATGTTATACGACCAGTCTGAAGATCAGTTACAGATAATGGGAGCATCAGCAGATGCTACTACCAGTACAGGTAAATTATTATTATCTACTGCTCTTACTAATATTAATGCTAATGATGTTATAGGTAAAATAGACTTCCAAGCTCCATTAGAAGCTGGAGGTACAGATGCTATCTTAGTTGGTGCATCTATACAAGCTATAGCACAGTCAACGTTTGCTGCTGACTCAAATGCTACAGATATAATCTTTGCTACAGGACATTCAGAAGCTGCAGCAGAGAAATTTAGAATTACATCCCAAGGTGAGTTAGGTGTTGGTGGAACTAATTATGGTTCTAGTGGAGATGTATTAACATCAGGTGGAGCAGGAGCTGCTCCTTCTTGGCAGACACCAACCACAGGTGACATCACAGGTGTAACAGCAGGTGATGGAATATCAGGTGGTGGTTCTTCTGGTGGTGTTACTGTAGCTGTGGACTTAGTAACTAATGGTGGATTAGAAATATCTAGTAATAAGTTACAAGTGGCTACAGGTATTTCACAATATGACGTTGCACAATTTGCTTCAGGGGTAGCAGATAATGATTTCTTACGAATAGATGGTACAGCAGTAGAAGGTAGAAGTGCATCAGAGGTATTATCAGATATATCAGCAGCACCTGCTGCAGGAGATAGTAATATACTAACCACAGGTGCATTAGATTCAGGTTCAATAACATCAGGATTTGGTGCTATAGATAATGGAACTTCTGGAATAAGAACAGATACATTCACAGCAGAAACCTCTTTAGTTCCAGATGCTAATGGTGGTGCTGACATAGGAACAACTTCTCTTGGATGGGGTGATGTTTTTGTAGCAGACGATAAGGCTATTAAGTTTGGAGATGGTCAAGATGCCACTATTGAATATGATGAAAATGGTACTGACCAGTTAAGAATTGCTGGATCAGATGTTGTTATTGAAAACAGTGTTGAGATAGCTGATAGCAAATTTATAGAGTTTGCATCAGCAGCAGGTACACCTACTACAGATAATACTGTACAGGGTGTTGTTATTGAGTTTTTGGCATCAGAAGCTATAACTCAGTTTGATGCTGTATATGTAAGTACAACTACAGGTAGGGTTGGTAGAGCTGATGCTAATGACGCAGCTAAACTCCCTGCTATTGGAATAGCTATTGAAGCACAGGGATCAGCAGGAAGTTCCGTTAGAGTATTAACTCATGGAGTATACAGAGATGATGGAGGGTTTGGTGGTAATATGACTGTAGGTACTGATCTATATGTATCTGAAACACCTGGCACATTAACTGATACTGCACCTGGTGACGATGGAGATTTCGTTCAGCTTATGGGTGTAGCAGTTGGAGTAAGAAGTGCATTTATCAATCCTGACTTAACTATCATTGAGGTAGCTTAATGGCTGAGATAGAAAAAATAATGAATATATCCTTAGACGATATTGAAAAACTTATGAATATCTCTGGTGATGATATTGAGAAAGTTAATGATGTTGAGTATGTCACAGAGGTAGTCTGGTATGGAAGTAGAGGCTTATCTATTGGTGGTTATTCTACTGGTTCTAATCAAGAAGTTATACAGTACAAAGCTATAACTTCTACTGGTAACATGTCAGATTTTGGCGATATAGGTAACTATGGAACCTATGCTGGTGTCGTAAGTATGGCAACAGGTAGTAGTAAATCTAGGGCTGTTCATATGGGAGGTTATGGTACAGGATGGAATAATGATGAAACTGCTAGTGCTGGAAACTTGAATAATATCTACTACTTCACAGTTGGTTCTCTTGGAGATAGCACAGATGCTGCTGATTTAACTCTAGCAAGAAATGTTTGTGTAGGTTCAACCAATGGTGCTAGGCAGTTGACTTGTGGTGGAGGTCCTTCTGATGTTGTCGATTATTTCACAATCGCCAGTATTTCTAACGCTTCTGACTTCGGGGATATGTATGCAGCTACAACTTACATGGTTGGTTCTATAAACAATGCAACCAGAGCTGTTATTGGCACTGGTGGTACTACTGCTGATGCCACTGGTACTGGAAGAATGGATTATTTTACTATTGCAAGTACAGGAGATGCTTCAGACTTTGGGGATATGGTTACGCCAGGTGATACGTTGGGGAGACAAGGTGTTGGTGGAGTAGAGAATGCTACTAGGGGTGTGTTTATGGGGGGATATAATAGTTCGGCTGCTACAGCCCTCGATAGCATGGTTTATATTACTGTAGATACCACTGGAAATTCGTCTGATTTTGGAAATGTGATAGCTGTTACTGCAAATAATGATGGAAGTGCTGCAACTGGTAACGCAACTAAAGCTGAAGCATATGGCTATGGAACAGGTGCTACAGGAGCAGCAAATGATAATATACAAAGTATAACTATTGCAAGTACAGGGGATGCTGCTGATAATGGTAATATGTTAGCTGCTATTGTTAACAATGCCTCTATATCAGGAACTTAATATGGATAACAATATAGAAAAACATGAACAGGGTATAGATAAAGGGATCATAAAGCTACATGAGTCTATGAATGGCTTGGCTACTATGGACTCTGACAAGATAGCAAAAGTATCTGAACGAATGGTTGAGATAGATAGGGCTATCAATACTCTAGGTCGTAGGAATACTCAAAGCACTGTTCAAATGATGACATTAAATATGTTAACTGATTCAGCTTATCGTAGATTACGACAATGTATTATAGAGATAAATAAAAGACGAGAAGCACTAGAATCAAACTATTATGCTTTGCGTAAAAACGAGGTGAAGATCAAAAGGTGGAAAGAGAAGGGTGACGAGTTGTCCTTAATTAAAGCAGAGGAAGTTGAAGCTGGTGTTCCTAGAGCAAAGGTATACATTGATGGTGCATTAAAAGAGATAGCTGTATTACAAGAAGCATATGATGAGATTAGAAAGAATCATAATATACCTGAAGAATGGGATGAGTTGGATGCAGAGATGGATGAAATCAAGCATCACTTACGACAAGCCTTTAGGCAATCACATAGAGATATGGTGTTTTCTGGAAAAATCCAACAAGGAAATGCAGAGTATCTCGAACAGTATGGTGTACATTTACAAACTGCAACAGATGTTATTGGCAAATATATTGCCACTTGTGACAAGTTATTAGAAGAAGGTAAAGTTCCAAACATTAATCATTTCTATGAGTTCTTAGATAATTGTGTTGAGATATTTGGCGAGGAGTACAAGAACGTGATGAAGCATATGGGCTTAGATAATATTGTTAGGCAAGAGTTCTTGTATAGGAGTACAAAATAATGGCAGTTATAAGATACAGTTTAGACAGTGGTTCTGTACCTAGTTATATTTCTGATGGTGGTTATTTTAAAAATAGAGCTGACAATACTATGATCGGTATAGGAAGTGGTGGTGGTACTACGATAGCTAGTAAAGCAGATTTAAATACATATGTACTTTCTTTACATGCTAGTAATACATACACGAAAGTAGATACTGCTGCTAATCTTTCAGATATGACAAATGCAGAAGTTACAACATTAGTAAACAACTGGTGTACAGCCAGAGGAATAAGCTAACTATAGGAGGCAGACATGAATTTTATAAAGAAGTTACTAACTAAGACATACTATCCTGAAGGTACTTGCTTCCAGATTCATTCTCAGAAAGAAAGAGATGATCTGGGATTCATAGAGTCATATAAGGATCAAATGCCATATATCAAGAAGATGATTGCTCAGATTGAAAGCAACATGAAGAATGGTAAGATATCTAAGAAGGAACATAACGCAGAGTTGCAACACTACTGGGCATTTAGAAAGTCATTCTAAATGTTTGAGTATAGAGTCAAGATCACGAGGGTTGTAGATGGCGATACTGTAGATGCAGAGTTGGACTTAGGGTTCAACATAAAATACAAAGAACGCATTCGCTTAATGGCGATAGATACACCAGAGTCCAGGACTAGGAATAAGGTTGAGAAGAAACTAGGGCTTAAATCGAAAGCTAGGCTCAAAGAACTCATATCAATACATAAGGGTAATATCGTTTTAAGAACATCTAAAGAAGGTAAGGGTAAGTTTGGAAGGATACTTGGCACACTGGTTGTGTCTGATAATGGAGTCGAAGTTAGTCTTAATGATATACTTATAGCCGAAGGACATGCCAGGGCTTATTTTGGTGGCAAAAAGAACAAGCTTGGTGAATGGACTAAGCAAGATTCTGTTACTAAGATATGGTCTAGGTGGACTTCAGAGGGTTATGTAATTATAGAAGATCAATAGGAAGGCAGGACTATGAACATGGGAAAACTAAGACCACAAATACTTGTAGCAATACTATGTGCAACTATACTTAGCCTCTTTGGGTTATGGGTAGGATTACAGATGGAAGCTACAGAAGTTTTGACGGCGATTATTGGATCTGCTTTTGGGTTCATGTCGGGTGTTTCATTAAAGGTATTAGAGAATGAGTAACCCCATTGAAGAACAAGTAGCAAAGTTAAATCCAGAGGCATTAACTGCTGATGGGTATGACAGGGCTATGAAGGGTATTGCTTATCGTGACGGCAGAGCTGTCGTATTGTATTCAAGTGACAAGTGTATAGAGCAGCTAATGGAAGATAACGACTGGTCTTCATTAGATGCTTTGGATTGGTTTTGCTACAACACTGAATCAGCCTGGTTCGGAGAAAACACACCTATTTTCGAATGGGATGAATCGGAGGAATAATAATGAAGAAGTTTCAACCTAACGCATTAGACCGACGTGACAAAATGATTAAGGTAAAGAAGCCTTCCTTTTTCAAGAGGGTAGCTTCTGTTATTACTTATCCGTTTAAGATGACCTGGAGAGGAATAGTATCAGGTGCTAAAGCCCTGTATAAGTCTCCAGTAACGACGTACAGGGGCATTGTTAGGTTCAGAGACTCTTTCATAGCAAAGGTACAGTATCTTGAATCAGAATCAGCTAAGTGGAAAACTGCTTTTAAGATAGTTAAGATGCCATACACATTATTACTTTCATTAGGGTTCTCGCCGCAGATGGCCATGACTCTTATTATGGGAGCATCTGTAGCTGGTGGTGGAGTAGTGGTTAACGAAACATTACTTGCTGAAAGATCATTTGCCAGAGGCGATTCAGGAGTATACACTGCACCTTCAGATGTCCCTACTGAATACTCAGACGAGAACAATACGTTAAGATTAGATTTAGGCACTACTCCTGTAGGGGAGATAGTAATAGAGAACATAACTTTGGGAACTGCGTACCCGAACTCAGCTTTGCCGCAGGGAGAAACCAATGTGATTATAGTAGGTGGCTTACCTACAGCGAATAATTTTACTGCTACCTGGTTAGAGGTAGGACATTTGATTATAGATAGATGGAGATGTACTAAGCTAACTCTTGCTGAGATAGAAGTACATACTTTAAATGTAACCTATAATACTAGTGATGGGCAATCTATTGCTCCAGTTGCGGGGACTCCTAGAAATAGAGGTATAGGTGGTGGAAATCGTGCAGATGACATGAAAACATCAGGCGGCCTCTGGGATCAATTAAAAATTACAGCCCCAACCAGCGGGGTGAACGGCAAGGTAGATGTTTTGCGAATTTCCAACGTGCTGAGTAAGGGAGGTTCCTGTGAGATTTCTAGAATAAAGGCTGGAACTATTGATGTTAATTTGAACACTATAGGTAATGGAGATGGACTTTCCGCAAAGGACTTTACTATAGCAACCAGTGTAATCTACAAGAACTTTAATAACATAGATAACGTAGAAGAACTAATCAGTCCTCCGTAATCAATCCTTTTTCCCGAACACACTTCCTGTTAATAAAGCACCGAAAGATAGATGAAATATTCCACCTCCCTTTAATGTGAAGGGTTCATGTTGTGATACAAGTTTCTTTAAATATTCCATTTGTACTAAAGGGTCTTCAATTGCTTGTAGGTGACTCATATAATCAGCTAAGTCCAATCCCATCCTTGCAATCCCATAATAGATAGGCACGAACATAAAGTCATATACGCAGATCACTAGATATACAATCAAAGCTGTCCATCGCCATCGCATGATATTCATTTAGTTATTTCTCCCAGTGTCTATGAATTCAATTATTGATTCCAAGTGCCATGTCCGAAGCTTCTTATCACCTCCTATGAGTTTAATAAATTCTTCTGTATACCATGGTTTATTAAGATCAGTCTCCACTGCTTTTTTAACCTCGTCAAGTATATCTGAGTCTCGTTTCCAGTTTTCAATTTGATCTAATGTTATTTCACTCATTATTATTTCTCCCAGGGTATTTCTTTTATTATGTTGCTATCCACGGACTATTCTCCTGTAAGATTTCTATTATTAATTCTCTGTAAGCTAACTCCAATGTAGGTTTTTCTTGATGATCGCCTTCTATGCTAGATTCTAATCTACTTAGCAAGTTGTACTCATGTATTTCTACTACTCTTTCGATAAAACCTGATAGCGACCCTATGCCTTTACCTTCTAGGTATTGCTGTTTGAATTCATTACCCCTTGCAGGTGAAGGTCTATGAGCCTGTTGTTTAGCTATAGCCTTAAACCAATAATCAATAAATGTATCGTCAGTTTTCTTTCCATCAGAATTAGGAGTAGTAAAATCATAATCCAAGTAATCCTTTAGATACTTCTTCACCTCTCGCTTCATAGTCCTTTTACTAGCACCACTCCTAGTAACACAATTCCAAATTTCATTATGACAATACACAACTAGCTCTTTAGAGATGTTTCTATCAAGTGCTTGTTGGAATGTAATTGAACCAAATCTAATTTCCGTACCATTTAATTTCATTTATTTCTCCCAGGGTATTTCTTTTATTAATGATTTAAGATCGTAGTAGTTTCTGATCCTAGAGATCGAGAGTGCTAGTAGCACTAATGCTGCTAACCCTATGACTGCCTTCATTGTGCGTTTCATGTTTACTCCAATTCTTCTAATAGTTTTCTAAAATCTCTGACCAAATCTATTTGAAGTTCTCCATTAGTTATATATTTATTGAGGGCTATTGACTGCCTGATAAAGTTTATTGTTTCTTGCACACCTTCTGCAGTGGGTGTCGGCATTAGTAATTCTAATTTATCTATAACGTCATCTAGTATCTGTGAATGTAGTTTTGGTTTATTCACTTTGCATCTCCTCAAATTCAAATATAACCTTTGGTTCTTTTACGGATGATTTATAGTACAGTTTAATACAAGGCATTATTTCTGCTGAGTCATCTTCTATTACCAGGCCAACAGTTCCATCTATGTATCCCTTCTGTGACCCAAGTAAACCATCAAGGTCTTGTATTCTTTTGTTCTTACTAAAGAAGCTAATAGTTAAAGACACAGGAGGTTTAAGAACTGCAGCAGGTTTACCCTTCTTACCAATTAGTTCTCTCATCAATTCCCCTTGTTCTTGTTTTATTGCATTGATTTTCATATGGTATAGAGTTCTTAGTCTATTTGGGGCTAACCTGTAATCAATGCCACTTTGTTTTGTCATGCTTTGTTCTTTCAGGAACATGCTGTCTGTCTCTTTATATAACTTGAGAGAGTTTTTCTTAGTACTGTAGTATTTCTCAGTAACGACTATTTCATAGGTTCGCATGAACTACACCTCACAACATTGTAATATTCTCCCATTTCAGGGCACTCCCCTTCTGCACTACCCTTGCTATATATACACCTCTTAAAGCCCCTTAGCCTTATTTCCTTCTCAACGTCACTCCACTTACCAAGCAGGTCTGCGAACTCATCCTGTTCGGTAGGGGATGCCTCTATGGGATTACCCTTTGCATCATGAAAGTACTGGCCATTTAGTTGGCATAATATACGTTGAGTATCTCGTAAAAATTCTGTTAATTCCTGCATTGCTTTCCTCATAATTACAGTGAAGTCACACTCGTACCCATTGCCTTCTTTTACGCCTGGAACACGAATAGGATATCGTTTATAAGAATGAATCATTCTCGTAATGTATTCATCTTTGCTCTCATCCCTGAATCCACCTAGCTTACCTTCGGCAACCCATTTCTTGACATCGGTGTCTATTACCTTGAAACCAGTAACCCTCCAGTTTGCATTTTGTAATTTCTTTTTTATCTGGGTAGGATTGTGTTCTGGTGTACTACGGCTACCTATAATCTTTTGATGTTCTACAAATAAGTTGTTAAGTAAATCCATATTAAACCTTATTGGACAGTTTTAACTCATGTCCAGGAGTACCACAAACTTGTGCTTTGGGGTTAGATTACAGGAGTTTAGCTTTCATCATATATTGCATTTGTATATTATACCTTAGACTATTACCTGACGAATCCTCCATTAACAAATCATTAAAATCCTTTTTCTCCTTGCCATCATCACCTGTCCAAACTGGTGCTTGATAATAATTAACATTATAACCAGACCCATATGCAGTTAAACAATCCTTTATTGATTTGCTGCCTGCCTCATCACCATCAGCAAATATGATTACATCAGAAACTGTATCAGGTATTTTTATTCTATGCATAAACTGGCTTCCCAAAGCAGCCCATACTGGTATCTTTAACACTTGATGCAAAGACAATGCATCCTCTATTCCCTCAGCTATCCCCAAAAGGTTACTAACAGAGCCAAACTTTACAGCATTACCAAGTATTGAACCCATGCTTCTTCTTGGATTGCCCTCTGTGTGCTTTCTAGAGCCATTAAGATGTGTTCTCTGTATACCTTTAATCATGCCATCTACATCTGTAATCTTCGCAACCAGGCATTCTTTTCCATAAACAGCTTTGTTGTATCTTAATGAATCAGGTTTTATACGAATACCTCTGCTCATAAGATACAAAGCAGCATTGTTATTCATTAAGTCTTCTGAAGAGTTCCAGATATCATTTATCTCTTTAAGTTTTTCATTGTCTAGTTTATTGTTAACCCTGATGGCCTTTACTGGAGTATAAGAAGAGTTATACGATTCCCTTTTATGAACATCGGTACATCTACAATCATAGGATTTGTGCCACCATCCATCAGGATTTGTTTTTAATGGGTCATCTGGGTCTTTAGTTCCATGTGATCTGGATTTGTCATTAGTGCAAATAAAGTAGGGATCAGCAAGGAAATAATACCCATGACACCTACCAGTTTCTGTACCTTTTTGTATTCCATTATGAGAACCACAGTTATAACAAGAATCATTTGCAGTAAAGCCTTGAGGTTTGCCCATGTTACCTAGCCCACTTATTTCTAAAGGACTGCCATGCTTTTAGTTTGTAGGCATGGATAAATTCCTCTTTGTGATAAGGAATGTTTTTAACTTCTTTAACTTCTATAGAATCATCTTCGGTTTTGGGCAGCCTTATGGCCAATGCCCTTACGTTTCTGTAGTAATTAGAATCAAACTTCTTTATTTTGTTTCCGATACAGAAATCTAATCCCATAACGTATGCTGATAGTTGCAAACAGGTTTCTGGATACAACCTAGCACCAGTTTTGTAATCAGCTATAACAATGTTTCCATCAGTATCAATCGCTACTAAATCAGCAGTACCAGCAAAGGAAATATCTAACGCATGGTGATAAAAAGATATCTCAGTACCTATTATTTCAAGCTTTGAATCAGACATGAACTGTCTCCAGCTATTTACGACTGTATCAAACTTCTTGTCAACATATGCATTAGGGTCTATGGCTAACCTTTGTAAAAGATCATGTGCATCTGATCCAAAAGTAGCTGCAGTATCTCGTTTGTTTTCATGTGCAAGTGCTGCATCCTGTAAGACAGACTCTAATACCTGTGATGGTGGGTTTTCTTTCTTGCGGATAGTTTCAAACAAATTATTTCTGACATAATCAAGTGCCATGTTCATAGCCCATGTTCTCAGAGCAAATTTATCAATGATCCCTAACACATCAGTCACCCTGATTAATTTATCATGCTCTGTGAGCCTGTCATCGCCACTAACTGTGTATTCTTTACCAGAATCAGTAAGGGAAACAGTAATACCATCATTCCATTCCCCAAGGGTTTTTCTAAGTTTATCACTTAGGTTTAGGTTTTTAGCTAACATTTGTTTCTCCTTATGTTTTAGCCTTCGTCTTCTATTAACCTCTGCATCTGATCATCTTGTTGGGTTGGTTTTTCTTGTGACTCCTGTATCTTCCTGTCATAAGTATTGAAAGTAGTAGGGTCTTTGTGAATTATCTTTTCTGAATTACTAGCATCAGGTTCTTGTCCAGAAAGTATAAGTTCGTACTGATCAGTTAAAAACTTGATAGTGTTTATGTCTTTCTTGTCTTTATTTTCAATGCCATTAAAGGCACAGATTCTAGTTATACATCTGCCACATTTGTCATAGTTGCCAGTCTGACCCACACCATGTTGACATGTATTGTCTGGTGCATTACCAGACTCAATCTTAGGTGGCTGTGATTGTTGTGTTTTAGGTTGCTGCACCTGTTGTTGTTGTTGCTGTGGTGCTTGTTGCACTATGTTAGGAGCAGTAAAAGTATGAGGTTGTGAACCTCTGGTCATTTGCTTTCGTTCTGGTGCAGCATGATCGTTCCAGTCATTTATGTACCATTTGTAATGGTAGTTTTGTGATCCGTCATGTGACGTTCCAGACGTATGTCCTTGTCCATTGAAACATTTTTGACAACCTCTTTCACCTGCATTACTTACCTGTCCTCTACCCGCTACAACATTAGCTTCATAAGGTGGATCATATGGTGCTTCCTTGACCTGGGGTTGACCTTGTTCATCAGTATAAATAGGATTCAACCATGATGGTGAAGAATCCTTATTAACCCATACTGTTACAGGATACTGTGGAGTCCAAGGCCATTTACCTTCAATTCTCCATTGGTCATTGTCATCCCTACCTTTTGTAGCGGTGACATTACTTACATAAAACCTGGTGGTTTCTTCTACACGTTCGTACTGATTAGACATTAGACGTTCTCCTTTGTGTTGGTTTATTGTTTAACTGATAATTCATTTTATCAATGTCTGATTGTGTGTAATAATTACCTCTTTGTATAAACACAGGCTTCATTTTGCCACTCAATTTATACCGAGTAACTGTAATACGATGCCTGTCTAAGCGGTCTGAGGTTTCCTGAACTCCGAAGAGATTGTTGTTGTGACCACATTTGTTACAAGTGATACTAACTGACATAAAGAATCTCCATCCTTTTAATTTGATTAACGTCTGCATATCCCTTGCAGACTAGCCTACCGTAACACAACGGCAGCCTGAAAACAATACTTAAAGCTTCCATTCTGATAAATCAATATCAGGAAATGCTTGTTGTAATGTTTCAGCAAGAGTTTCATCCTTAACCCATTCGCTTTGAGGAAACAGAAAAGATGTAACGGCTCTTAGCATTACCTTCATTGAGGCAACATCTTTGACGATCAATGGGTCTGACTGATCAAAATGATCTG
>Ga0080013_1001743_pt1 | contig 27742 bp, 26 predicted proteins | sample ETNvirenome_6_85_FD_69236 | JGI IMG/M metagenome (GOLD analysis project Ga0080013, IMG submission 69236) | Marine viral communities from the Pacific Ocean - ETNP_6_85 (SPADES assembly) (version 2) | ecosystem: Environmental > Aquatic > Marine > Oceanic | place: Pacific Ocean | collected 2013-06-19 | reverse complement strand
AAAAGAAGAAAATACAGACATTAGCGTTTTAGCTAAAGATTTTTTCACTAATGTTGAAGTAAAAATAGTGTGGAAAGAAGATGATAAAATAAAGATTGGAAGAGGAAAGATAATGGGAGAGGATGCTAATTTTATATACTTGACTGGATATAGAGGAAAGGTTATGGTAAGCAAATCAGATATTGTAGATATCAAACAGGCTGTAGATACCACCGACAATAAAAAAGGAAATTGAGTTGATAAAATGGTCAGAATAATGCCAATCAGTGATTCCCCTTGGGCTCCCACAGGGTTTGGAACTAATACTAGAAATATATCTTCTATATTTGCAGATAAAGGACATAAAGTAGGTTTTGCAGGATGTCAAAATCCTAAACATATCCCTTCGTGGGAAACACCTTGGCCTTTAGGCCAAAAAGAAAAGAAAGTATCTTTTGAAATACTTCCCCTAATGCATCCCGGCGAAGAAAAATTCGGGGAAAAGTCATTCCCTCAATGGCTAGAAGGATTTAAACCCGACTTAATATTTACTCATTTAGATATTCAAATGTTTGATTATGTTACACATCATAAAAAACCTCCGGGTGTGAATATACCAATGGTGGATGAGAAGGGAACGTGGCAAAATCAACAATCTTTTGTTAGACTTGCAAGAAAAGCTTACAAAATGGGGCAAAAACCTAGATTTAAATTAGGTTCTATCATTCCTATTGATGGTCAGCCCTCTATTCCGGGCTGGTTGAGAACAATGGAACAGGTAGATTTTCCGGTAGCTATGTCAAAATATGGTCAACAAGTTATGTTAGACGATTTTAATGGTTATAAATCTACTTATATCCCTCACGGAGTAGATACAAACTTCTTTGCTCCACGTGATATACCAAAGCCTAATGACGCTTTCGTGGTAGGATGTGTAGCTCGAAATCAACATCGTAAAAATATTCCTAGATTAATGAGGTCATTTAAGATATTTGTAGAGCGGAATAATCTAACACCAGATGATGCAAAATTAATGTTACATATGCATTGGGAAGACCATATGGGATGGAACATAGAGTATATGTCTGGGCCTAAAGTATACGATATAAGGGATTATTTAGTTCCACCTACTATGGGTAATTTAGAAAAGGGGGAAAATCCTGATGATGATGGAATGGTAGATATATATAATATGATGGATGTTCACGCTTTACCTACTGGTGGAGAAGGATTTGGTATACCTACAGTAGAATCAATGTCGTGTAGTGTACCTAATGTTATATGCAATTATACCACTAGTTATGAATTAATTGGTGCAGATAAACCAGAGTGTCCCCCTGAAATGTTACTTCCTCACGGTACTGATGGTGATAGTAACTTAATAGAATCTGATAGAGGTTTCCTTGTACCCTACAAAGATATGATGTGGGATACTCCTATCAGAGCAGCACCAATGCGAGCTTTATGGGACGAACAAAAGGGAGCAGATGCTTTAGAATATTATTATCTTAATAGAGATGTATGCAAAGAGCACGGGAAAAATGCTCGAAAATATGCTATCAAATATTATGACTGGATGAAAGCTGTAGGTCCTATGTGGGAAAGGTGGATAAAAACAGTGGAAAAGAAATTATGAATTGGTTAGCCCACCTAGATGTAATGCTTTTTATAGTAGTGTTCTATCCTATATCAGTGGAGTATCTACTATGGAGACTAAACCAATGAATTTAGTATTTGAAATGGAGCACGTTATCTGTTCACCTAATGCAGATTATAATTTGTGTAAGCCTATAGCTAATGTAACAGAATTTATGCAATGGTTAAAGAAAAGGGGACACCATATAACTATTTGGACTAAACGATGTAACGAATTAGAAACGAAAATGAAAACGGAAAGTTGGTTAAAGATACAACAGATTCCTTACGATAGATTATTATTTGATAGACCTCGTAAAGCTGTTTTCGTAGTCGAAACCCCTTCCAATTGTCAATATTTCGGAGATGAAGGAGATATTTTCACAGTGGCTGAATTGTTTAAGGAGTGGAAAAAAAGTGCTAGGGAGTAACGGTCCTTTAATGAAAGTGAAATGGTTAGATGCAACTAATGGAACTAAACAAAGTAAAATTGACGTAAACGACCCTAGTAACCATCTATCGTATTGTGAAACAGTGGGGGAAATAGTAGCTCAATGTGAAAGAGCTATTGTAATTAATTATCATTATTCAGATATAGATGGGGTAGATTTTATATGTATCCCTACTGCTTGGGTTGTTGAAATGGAGGAATTGTGTCTAAAGGATTCAGAGAGTTTGGTATCCCGCAAAGAATAGCTAAGTGCTATAGTGTAGATGATATAATAAAATTATCTAAAAAACATTCAGGTACAAACAATTGTTATGTTAGTGTCTATGCTTTTACTCAACTTAAGGGTAATAAAACAGTATATGATAGTGCTGTAATTAATACAATCTGGTTTGATTTCGACCATAATAAAGATGTAAATAAATGTTTAAAGGATGTACGTAAACTTTACAATAGGTACTGTAAACCTAACGATTTAGTTCCACGCATATATTATACTGGAGGTAGAGGGTTTCAATTGAATATAGATTTTCCCCTTATTATTGACATTCCAGATAATATTAAAAGAGTTATGATAAAGGATTATTTATTATATTTAAAGCAGAAGTATACTTTAACTACTCTAGATGTACAGTGTATTAATAACAGTGTATCTTGTTTACGTAGAATGCCTAATACATCGTATATTGATAAGAAAACCAAAGAACCTAATGGTAAAAAATGTACTCAAATATCAATAGATGAAATGTTAGAATTGGAACTAGATGATATAATTAAACTTTCTTATAGAGACGATTTAGAAAACTCTTCTTTTTGGAGACCTAGTAATACTCAAGCAGCTAAAGATTTTGTTTATTTTGTATGCGATAAATTAAACATTTCTTATACTCCTACTAATTCATTAGACTATTTAATCACGTCAATAAAAGGTGAAGAATATGATAACCCAAGAGGGGATGTTAAATTAGATTATATTATTCCACCTCGTGACTGTATACTCGAATTGATAAATGAAGGTATAGAGAGAGGGCACTTAGGTCATTCCGAAAATACGGCAGTTGCAGTAGAACTTATAAATGCCAATTGGAAAGATAAAGATATAGCTTTTGTTTTTAAATCTATATTTGATGAAGAACCCGGTGGTGACTGGGGTTGGTATAACGATGACGGGTCAGCTGGGTATCATATTATTAACCTTCGAGCGAAAGGTATAAATAGATATTCAAGTGATAAGTTAATAGAGCTAAATATATGCAAACATAAACATTGTGTTTGTTGAGGTAAAATATGACAAAGAAACTGGAAAGAAAGGTAGCTGAACTAGAAGACTGGATTGCCCAATTTGAGGCAGGAAATGGAGATAAACTTATCTTTAACAATTTGAACTTTTTAATAAGTCAACTAAAGGGGATAGGAGACCGCCTTCAGGCAACTGAAAATTCTTATCGTCAATTAGAAGGTGCTTTACAGCAAAATGCTCAAGTAGTTAATGATTTTGTTACCGATAATGAATTGGATGAACAATGGCAAACGCACCTGAAAGAGGTACAGGAGGATGCCAATGCCGCTGAAGAAGGGCAAGAGCAAAAAGACAATTAGTGGAAACATCCGCAAATTGAGGAAAGAGGGTTACAAACCCAAACAAGCAGCAGCAATTGCGTATAGTACTGCTGGGAAGAAAAAACGCAAAACCAAAAGAAGAAAGAGGTAATACATATGTCAGAATATTATACAAATTTTATAGTAAGTCGATATGAGTGGTACCCAAGTGGAGCACCAACTGGTGTATGTGTTGGCTTTACAGCTAAATGTACCCCTAACGGGCGTTCTAATTATTGGGACACTATAGTAGCTAGTTCCTCAGCTTCAGGGAAAACGGACAATGAGGTAGTCGCACTCGGGTGGGACCTCCTCTCTGGAAGTATGGTTCCTTGGGCAGAAGCTGAAGAGATAAAATCATCATTGATTGGTGAAAATTTTAAAACAATATCAGGAAGTACTTAATATGACTAAGAAAGATAAAAAAGAAAAATTGGAAGAAATAATAGAAGAGGTAAAAGAAGAAGGAGTAGAAGTGGAAATTGTAACAGCAGTGACTAATGAAACTAAGAATGCTTTTGCACCTCCTCGAAAAAGACACTAATGGTAGCCAGTTACGATGATAGTAGGAAGATAATAGATATATTACTTACCTACTTACCTTTAGAAGACAGTCTATCAATGATGGAAGATGTATGGAATGATGTAGGAAAAGCAACAGATAATGAATCTTTGGAAGAAACGATTATTATATTTAAAAGGTTTTTGGAGGCTGAATGGGAATACTCACTACCAACTCAAAAAGATACCCTGTTTCAGGAAGTAAGGTCTTAATAGATTATAAATGATACTATTAGCCATTACTACTTTGAATCAGAATAAGTATACAAGAGCTTTACTCGAAAGTATACACAGTACAGATACTTATAAAAAAGGACAACTTGATATCCTTATAGTAGATGATTACAGTCAAGAAGATGATGTTAAAAAATTAGCTAAAGAATTTAATGCTACTTTTATAGGAAAGGATAAACCTTATGGTCTAACTGATAGTTGGAATAGAGCTTATCATTATTATAAAAATAATTTATATAATAACTTATATATCGCTAATAATGACATTCTTATTCCACGTGGATGTATAAAAAATATAGAACAGTTGCTTATAAGATTCCATTCTGTGTCTCCTTTATGTAACCCTAAAGGAATAGGAAATTGGGCAGAAATTCAACAGTATGATATCACCAATCAACGTAAAATTAGTAAATTAATAGCAGATGACCCTGCTCAATTTAATGAAGTTCAATCCTTACTAATACCTTATCGACATAAAGAAACCGATTTCTTTCACGGATTTTTAATGTGTTTTACGAGAGATATTCTTACTAACGAATTACCAGATGGTAATCTCTTTAACCCTAGTAATGTTAATATAGGTAATGAAATAGAATTAAATATGCGATTTAAAGGAAAGAAAGGAATAGCATTAGGAGCTTTTATATACCACCATAAGGGTATCACCCTCAATAGAAAGAATAGAAATATTCTAGAACAATTCCACTAATGAAATTAGCCGTTGCAATAATGTCTTTCAATCGCCCTGATTACTTTGAACAAGTTCTTAAGTCTATTAATCAACAAACTGATAAAGATGTAGATTTTTATTTGTTTCAAGATGGTATCATTAACCAATATTCTTGGAGGAAATGCGCTAATTACAGTGATATAACCAAGTGTATAGAGTTATATAACTTTTACATACCTAAAGGTAAGGTCCATCTTCACGATAATAATGTAGGAACCGCAGAAAACTTTAATACAGCTGAAGAAGTCTTATTTGAAGATTATGATTATGATAGTATATTATTTTTAGAAGATGATTTAGTATTATCTCCTTGGTATATCAGTATTATTAAAAAAATGTTAGAAGCTTATGATGAAACTGAAGTAGGTATGGTATGTGCGTATGGTGACCACAATATAAAATTAGAAGCACAATTCAAGTATCCTAATATGGTAAAGCCCATTGACCATTTATGGGGGTATGCAACAACAAAAGATTCGTGGAAACAACGTAAACCTTACTATGATGAATGGTTTAATAAATTTGTTAAAGGAAAGGATTATGTAATGCGTGACCACAATAAAATATTTGAATGGTATAATAAATTAGGTTTTAAATCATTAGCTTCTAGTCAAGATGCAGCAAGAACTATAGCAATGCTTAGAGCAGACCAAGTAGGTATAGCCACTGTTACTAATAATGGGGAATACATTGGGCAAGTAGGTCAACACGGTAGTAATCTAACTGATGGTATGATTAGGCCACCTTTTACAGAAGATGTGGGACCTTTTAAATACAGCGAAGGTCTATGCATAGATATCTTAATTGATTTAGATGAAAAATGGAGAATAGAAGAATGATAATAGAAGAAAATTATGACGAACTAAAGGGGGATATTGCCCCTTATGGACCAGTTCTTAAAAAATATGGTTCTGAATGTGGTCACATTACTGAAATGGGATTTAGAGGAGGGATATCCGCTTGGGCTCTCCTATCTGCACGGCCTAAAACTTTCGTTACTATAGAAATCAACCCTTCCTGTACTTTTGGAGCTCATCAAGCAGGTGCAAAAGAACTTCATATATCTTTTAAGTTCATTCTAGGAAACAGTTTAGAAATAGAAATAGAAAAAACAGATTTACTATTTATAGATACAGACCATCATTATAAACAATTAAGAATGGAATTAGATTTACATAACTCTAAAGTTAGTAAATATATAATAATGCACGACACAAAAACATTTGGGGAAAGGGATAGTCAGTCATCTCCACCCTCTTATAATACTTATAAGTATCTTTTAGATAAATATCCTGATAAACAAGGTTTAAACGAGGCAATTAAAGATTTTCTAGAAACAAACGATGACTGGGAATTACATAAGGTTTATGAAGAACTTCACGGTCTCACAATATTAAGGAGGAAATAAATATGAAAATAATGATAACAGGAATAGCAGGATTGATGGGCTCAAGGTTAGCCGACTGGATTTTGGAAAATACTAAGCACGAAGTCGTTGGCATAGACGATTTATCGGGGGGTTATCGCTCTAATATCAATAAAAAAGCTAAGTTTTACCACTTTAATTTAGCTAACAACCGTGTAGTAAGCGGTTCAGCAGCAGATAATAAATACGGTAAATATGATTTAAAATGGATATTCAATAAAGAAAGACCTGATATTGTATATCACTTTGCTGCTTATGCTGCGGAATGCCTTAGTCCCTTTATTCGAAGATACAATTATAGTAATAACATAGTAGCAACTGCCAATGTAGTTAATGAATGTATTAGACGTAGGGTAAAAAGATTGGTCTTTACTTCTTCAATGGCGGTATATGGTGAAAATGAACCTCCTTTTAGCGAAGATTTAGTCCCTGCTCCTAAAGACCCTTATGGAGTAGCTAAGTTAGCTTGTGAAATGGATATTCAAATTGCGGGGGAACAACACGGTTTAGATTGGTGTATCCTTAGACCACATAATGTATATGGTAGGAACCAGAATATATGGGATAGGTATCGTAATGTATTAGGGATATGGATGTATCAACATATGAATGGAGAGCCTCTTACTATTTTTGGGGATGGAAATCAACGCAGAGCATTTAGTTATATCGATGATAATCTTGAACCTATGTGGAAAGCAGGAGTAGATGTTCGAGCAAGTAAACAAATTATAAATCTAGGAAGTGCTGTAGCTATTACTATTAAGGAAGCAGCTAGTGCTTTATCTCATATAGTAGGTGGAGCAGAAATAGTTCACTTAGAACCACGACACGAGGTTCATCAAGCATTTTCTACTCATAAAAAATCCGAATTATTATTAGATTTTATGGACACTACCAGTTACTTTGAAGGATTAGCAAAAATGTGGGATTGGGCAAAAACTCAACCAAAAAGAAAAAGGAAAGATATGAAATATGAAATCGCTAAAGGATTGTACTCTTATTGGAATTGAAGGGGTCGAAAAAAGAATCCCACAGTTTTTGAAAGCTGCGGATATTTGCCAGCACTATATGAATTTTGGAGATATAAAACTTCTTTCTCCGTACAATCTAAAAAGAAAAGAATGGAAAAGAATTAAATCAATGAAAGATAGAGAATCTTATTGTAAATTTATTATAAAGGACTTACATAAATTTATTGACACTACCCACTTTTTATTATTTCAAAATGATGGATGGATTTTAAACCCTGATGCTTGGGAAGATGACTTTTTAAACTATGATTATATAGGGGCTGCTTGGCATTGGGATGAATATCCGTGTGGTAATGGAGGGTTCACTTTAAGAAGTAAATCTTTAATGGAAGAATGTAGTCGAACAATTATTAATCAATATGAACCAGAAGATTTAGTTATCTGTACTAAGTATAGACCTCATCTTGAACGTAAAGGTTTTAAATTTGCACCTCGTGAAGTGGCTGAAAGGTTCTCTTTGGAAAAGAATGCTCGATATAAAGATAAATGGAATGGACAATTTGGTTTTCACGACATCGAAAAAACTGATATAAGTGATTGGAAACCACCTAAGAAGGAATTTACCTTAGATTGGGACCAAATGGCAATGCAATTAAGAAATAGAGGACGAGAATATGGTGAATACCCTCATACTATAAATGCTAGTGCTTTGAAATTATCTAAAGATGAACGTAAGAGGCTTTAAGTAGTATTTCAACTAATGAAAAGGAAGGGATAAAATGTTCAAAAATGAAGTTGCAGAATTTATATATAAGAGGACATACTCTCGGTGGATAGAAAAGGAAAGTCGCCGTGAAGAATGGCCTGAGACTATAGAAAGATTCATTAGTTTTCTAATTTTAAAAAGAGGTAAAGATGTACCAGATAAAACTATTAGAAAGATAAGGAAATATATGACCGAATTTGCGGTGATGCCGTCAATGCGATTTCTTTGGGCAGCAGGGCCTCCCGCAGAAAAAGATAACACCGTTATTTATAATTGTTCTTTTGCAAGGCTTAATTGTGTAGAGGCATTTGCAGAGTGTTTACATATTCTTATGTGTGGAACTGGTTTTGGATTTTCAGCAGAAAAAGAAGAAGTAAATAAATTACCTAAAGTAAAGGAAATTAAATCAGGTAAAAATTTACCTAAAATAATCCTTGAAGATTCACGTGAAGGATGGGCCGATTCTGTAAAGATACTTATGCAAAGTCTTTATGATGGTCAAAATTTATATTTTGATTACTCACAATTACGACCAGAAGGAGCTCGTCTTATTACAATGGGAGGTAGGTCATCCGGTCCTTTACCTTTAATTAAATTGCACGATTTTATTAGGGAAACGATGCATAATGCACAAGGGAGGAAACTTACCACCCTAGAATGCCACGATATAGCTAATCAAATTGCAGAAATAGTAGTAGCAGGAGGGGTAAGACGTAGTTCTCAAATTTCTTTATCAGATTTAGATGATGTAGAAATGAGGCACGCTAAAGATTGGCCTTTTCCTATACGTAGAGCAATGGCTAATAACTCAGCAATATATCGTGATATACCTACAGCAGCCGATTTTCTGGTAGAGTGGGGAGCCTTAGCAAAATCGGGTAGTGGTGAAAGAGGTATATTTAATTTATTATCTGCACAAAATCGGGCACCTTCTCGCAGATATGCACCATTAATACAAGGGACCAATCCCTGTGGGGAAATTATGCTACGTGATATGGAGTTCTGTAATCTTTCAGAAGTAGTAGTAAGGGAAGATGATGACCTTGATTCTTTACTGGATAAGGTAGAAACTGCTACTTGGTTGGGGGTATTACAATCCACTTTCACTAATTTTCCCTACCTTCGCCCTGCTTGGAAAAAGAATTGTGACGTAGAACGCCTTTTAGGAGTCAGTTTGACTGGACAGATGGATAACCCTACCGTACTGAGTTCGGAGGGCTTAAAGGCCCTTAAATCACGTGTTTTACGCATTTCTCGTAAAGCCGCTGGTCTTTTGGATGTAAATATGTCCGTTGCCACTACTTGTGTCAAGCCTTCAGGTACAGTATCTCAATTAGTAGACTCTGCCAGTGGTTGTCATCCACGTTTTTCACAGTATTATATTAGAAGATATAGAATATCTGCAAGTGACCCCCTTTTTCAAATGTTAAAGGTTCAAGGAGTCCCGTGTTTTCCTGAAAACGGGCAAGATGCAAAGACAGCTTCAACGTGGGTATTGGAATTCCCTGTTAAATCACCAGAAGGGTGTCTAACTCGGAAAGATGTTACAGCTATGGACCAACTTAAACATTATAAGAACCTGCAATTAAATTGGTGTGAACATAATGCCAGTATGACTGTCTATGTAAGGGAAGATGAATGGTTTGAAGTAGGTAATTGGGTATACAAAAACTGGGATATCATTAACGGTGTGTCCTTCCTACCCTATGATGGCGGAAACTATGAATTGGCTCCTTATGAGGAAATTGACCATTATACCTACGAAAGTCTTATAAAGAAATTCCCCCAAATTAATTATAGCAAGCTTTCTAAGTATGAACTGGAAGATAATACTGAAGGTAAATCAGAATATGCTTGTATAGGTGATAAGTGTGACATATGAGACTGATGTAACTGGATACGGACGCAAGATGGGACGTAACGGTGGTGGCAATGGTTACAGTATGGAAGACCCTCACCCCTATACTGAAGTAGAATTTAATACTGAAGCGGTAGCGATTGCGGGTAGAGAACACGGGAATGCGATGTTCAAGTATGGTACCTACACAAAGGGCGAAGCTATCAGATATAGAACACTTAATCCGGGCGGTTCTGAAGCTTATGGTGGACAAGAAGAAAAACCACGTAAGACCGGCCTTGGATTGCCGTGGGATTTATAGAGTGCCCAATTTGTGACTCACGAGCTCTCATAACTACTTATGAAGGTGAAAAATATTGTGCTAAATGTGCCTCTGTAAAGAGGGGTATTTAAAAGGAATTCTATCCTCTGATGAATTGAGCTAAAATAGGAGGTCTTTTGTTAATAGTCAATTGTAATCGAAATTTAGTAGCATCTGATTGTAAGGTCTTTCCGACGATTCTAAAATTACCACTAGTGTCTGTTTTCTCATCTTTAATATGAATTACATCATTAGAATTTAAATATACTCCATCATAAGTATCTAAAACATATTCAAACCTAGTCTTTAAGTTAGCCTCAAATATTTTTTGAGCAAAATCCATACACTCAGCTTTATTTTCTAACTTACTATTAGAAACAGTGATGAAATTTTCACCGAAAGCAGACGCTGCTGATTGATGTCTGAATGTTGCACTGATTCCCTTTCCATTTACTGTAATCGAAGTAGGTATTTTCCTATTCTGGACCGTAAAATTAATTATATTATTATCATAACTGTAATGTTTTACCACAGGTGCAGTAGATGTATCTGCTAAAGTTTCAATAATCAACTGTCCCTTATCTCCATCATCTACCACCCTAATAATATTTTCTACAGGCACTTCGCCTGAAGTATCTACAGTTTCGGACAACATTGTTTTAATAGTCTCATAAATTACTACTTCTCCCCTTATCTTACTACTTAAAAACACTGGAGAAGTATCTCCTATTAAATCAGTTCCTATAACATCACTTAAATTTGCTAACCTAATTAATTTTCTAATAGCCGCTCCTACTGTTAATCCATCTACATTATCCTCATCATCCAAAAAGACTGTGGCTTTTCTGTGACCTGTTAAAAAACCTAATGCATCAACCGCTATATACGTTATAGATTTTTCACTAAAAGTAGTGTCTATAATCCTACCTCTAAATAATGGATAGGCATCTGATGTGTGAAAAAAGAAAAGCACTTCTTTATTCCAATATTTTCTAAAGGAAGCATCTTTTTTATAAAGGGTAAAAGTGAAAGTACTAGCTGTATTTCCCCCTTGTTCTTTATAGGTAGCTGTTGTATAATCTACCGTTTGATTATCTATACGAACCTCACTGATAATTGGTTGCATCTTTAAGACCCCCTAAAGGTACTATACCACTCATCAATCTCCCAGCTGCAGTTAATAAACATATTTCTTCTATCACCATCGTGAAGGTAAATGGTCTAGGAGCTCGAGGACCAGCTACAGAATGAGTCTCACTGACACCTGTAATGAAACCGAAATATCTTACAAATGTCCCATCTTTTTGAACTTCATCCCACATTACTCTTACACTTTCCGATTGCATTCTTCTTAGTAATCTCAATGTTCCATAAGATGTATAATCTGCACTGAATTTAAATTGAGTATCATCTCCTAAAGCACTTCCACCAAAACTTATAGATTGAATAGGAGTTCCAGTTCTACTAATAAATACTTTACCATTTTTGGAAATAGCTTGATAATAAGTACTTGCATATGATACACTCACATCACTAGTTATCTCCAAATAAGTTAAATCATATGCACTATTATCTTTTTGCACAATAACTTGAGAATTAGCTCCACTTGTAGGAAACATATTCCAGATGCTCATTCCAATACTTCCTGCTGTTCCACTTGTGAAATGATTGGCAGCTCCCGATACTACAATTTTTAAGGGATAGCCATTGAAGTTATTTTTAAAATCATTGACAAAATCAGCACTGTTACCAACTTGGAATTCATAAGGATAAGTAAAGGTAGGAGTATCATCATAATTAGGAGTGTCTCCAATATCAGAAGTTTTAGAGGCTCCGTCAAATACATCATAAATATTCACTCTTCTTATATATCCGGTCATTTGGTCTCCTACCGAAGTATCTAGAGTACTACCATCTCCATTACTTAAAAATAATTTAGTAGGAGCTGTAGTGTCAGCATCACTAGCATCAGCACCTCCTGAAGCTACCCAAAACACTTTATCATCATCAGTAGATGTATCTGCTGTAACTATCTGAAACACACACTCGTATTTTCCTATATCATCTGGGATATAATCGCTTAGACCCGTACAACCTGATAAAACGAAATTATCAAAAACAAAACTCGTATTTAGACTTCCACTATAGGTAGCAGTTACGGATTTACTATAATCAGTACTAACTTGACTTACATCTACCGTTTGCCCTGATAAACCAAATAATCCTCCTGTCAATCCTGAAATAGTAGGAACTGTAGACCAATCAGGGGGAATATCAAATTTAATAAAACCAGAACGGCTCATAGTGTTACTTTTAGTAACGTATTTGGAATTATCACTGTCCCTATATTCCTTTTCTATCTTAGTGGTATCCTCAAAGGCTAAAGGTTTCCATTCAGCTTTTTGGGTAAATTTGTCACCATAAATTCCATTAGATACTTTTAAGTAATAAACTCCTGCAATAGTACTGCCACTATTATATTGTAGGTTAGATTCCATTTCTGGAGAGTTAGTGGATAAATTGATAAATACCCTGTCAAATTGTTGACCGTTAGTTATTACAAAATAATTAGAAGCCTCACGTGGAGTACTATTATCCTGATAAACAAAAGTTCCCACATTCCAATTAGTAGTATTAATAGCATTTCCACTTCCATTAAGATATGCTCCTGAAGTTTGAATAGAAGATTGGTCAGTAGTAGATACTGATGCTGGACTAATATAATATCCTGCTTCTTCATAAGGAGCCAGCACTGGTCTTATCCTATAAACATTTTGAAAGATACCTGTATAACTTGATTTAGAACTCTTAGCAACCGCTTCTACTCTAGTAATATGATTTTGGTTATAGAATTGATTAAATTCATTTAATACGAACTGGTCTCTCACATACTGGTAAGTTTCATTCTCAGCAGTCCCATAAGACCACGCATTTCCACTTGTTATAGCAGTAGTAGATTCGGCTCCTGACCAAACACTACCTAATAATCCATTAGGTTGAGTATAATATGTATATTCTTCTTTTACTATGGGATTGTTAGTTTTAGCTTGTCCATTTGTCGTATCACTACTGAACTTGTTACGATTAACTGAACCCATTGCTTGCCACTGATGGGTAGGTTCAAACCATACTTTACCATCGTCGTATCTATAGTAATCTATAGACTTATTGGAAGCCTTAGCTCTACTTTGTGAAAAATCCAGAGTTACCTTTCTTTTAGGGTCATTCGCACATTTAATAGGGTCCCCATTACTAACATAAGTAATAGGATACCAGAAACCGTCATTAGCTTTTGCCATTAAAAATATCTTTAGTTTATTAAACTCATTAATATTACTATTAGTAAAAACAGCAGTTTTCAATAACTTAGGAGTAACAAATCTTACTTCTAATATTTCCCTTATCATACCCCCTGTTACGTTTAATTGAACAGTCTCTGGTGCTGTAGGAGTACTATCATTTAAAGATATACTTTGGCTAATAGTTCTCACTACTCTTTCAGTCCCTAATCCAACATCATCAAAAGTTGAAGCGGGTAACTGGTCATTGTAAGTGACCAAATCCAATACTACATCTACTTCTATATCTACCGTTGCAGGAACTGTTATAACTGCACTAGAACTAGGAATAAGGGGGGCTACCATTACATAAACATCTTTAGGTCCTTCATAAAAAATATCATTATCAACACCACTCAATACTTCTTTATTTTCTATACGCATTACTCCCGTAGCATTGCCATCATTAACTGCCAATGTTGTAATATTACTAACAGTTTCGTTAGGCTCAGGTAAATCAGTAACAGTACCTGTCCTATAAAGATATTTAGAAAGATATCCCTTACTATTAATAGTCCTCATAACAGGTGCAAAAGTATCTGCTTTTGTATAAGTATGAGATAAAGTGACACTACTACTATCCGTATCCAATTCTTTCCATTGATAGATAGCCTTTTCTAAACTGTTATCTTCTCCATCCCCCCAATCTACGTATAAGAATTTAACATCGTCATCGTTAAAGGTAAAGGTCCCAGAAACCTCTGTATAAACAGTAGGTCCAGCAACATTCCACGTTAATCCCATCAGCTCACCCCCGTTGTATTCCAAGCTGCAGTGTTAGTAGAAGCAACTTCCAGATAAGTTGCTCCTCTTATGTTAGTATAATCCATCACGAAAAGTTTAGATTGATGTTTATTTAATTGGTTACTAGTATTATCTGCTAAGTACTTAGTAGGATGAGTATAACGTCCCTGTTGAGAAGGCACAAATACTTCCTTTGTGGAAGCAGTTATTTCTTCTATATATCCTGTTATATCTGAAGTCATATCAGTATCGCCTCCAATGAATATTCTCCCAGTAGCACCAAAATCAGTGGTATAATCATTAGTATCTTCTAATTTACCATTAATATATAATCTTAAATTATTATTATCCCTATTTTTATTATAAGTAACTATAATAGCTAAAGGTTGCACTCCATCAAAAGGATATTGGGTAGTACTTTGTAATACAGAACCAGTAGCAGCTCCGCTTACTTGTGCCCGTATGTATTGTGAACCATCAAATTCCTGAAGACAAGTTATTTTAAATATATTATCTGCTGCTACTGCACTTGAGGAAACAGCCATTAGAATACCTGTCCCTACCCCTATTTTGGGCCGACAATGTACAATAATACTAAATTCTTCGGCTCCCCCAAAAGCGGTATTAAGGTTCTTTGTTTTTAAAATATTGTCAGTACCCGATACATAGTGAGCCCATCCTGCTGCCCCTTCTATACGAGGTGCATAAGTTCCTGAAATAAAAGCTGTTCCATTGTCAGGATATTCATCATAAGCTGTATACCAATATGCATTAACTGTATCCCCTACGTAAGGTCCAGCTTCATTCAACGGAGCATAAAAATTAACCTTGTGGTATTTATTTTCTATTAAAGTATCATCCACAAATAATAATCTATACCATACATCCTCGGCAGATTCCGTCCAACTAAATGATACATCCGTAGCTGTACTTCTGGTTAATTTATCTAAATCTGCATCAGGCTGTAAGAAATTGACACTTGGACTTACTTGTAACGCACCACACACAGGAAGGCTGTCTTGATATCCATAAACCATATAAGGGCGATATAAATTACCTCCTCTAGTACTAGTAGCAGTATCTATAACAATTTTATAAGAAGATTCCAGCGATTCATCCCAAGGGAAAATCAAATATGTTTCCTTTTCATTAAAAGAAGGTCTATTTATAACTTGATTAGCAGACAAATCAAGAAAGGTATAACTTCCAGATACGGCCATTTCTTTACTTAAATAACCAGCAGGGACAACTTCCGCTTCTTCTGTAGCCGGAACATAAGCTCCCCACCCGTAATCCACTTCCGTTTCTATAGACGTTCCAACTCCTAAAGTCAAGTTCATCCCATTAAGATAAGTTCTCGAATCAGTAAAAACCGTTTCATTATAGGTAGTACCCCATTCGCCTACATCACCTATAGTTTGAACTGCACTGTAACTCCTATTACCATTCAAAGAAAAATTCTCTATGGACTCGTCTTTATACCATCCACCCCATTTTGCTATAGCAGTCTCATACTCAGCGTTAAAGTACGAAATATTAAGCCAATATTTATAAGGACCTATAGCATAATGATGGATGTCATCAAGTGCAGAACTTGGTATTCGACGATTTAATGTTACCCATCCTTCATCATCTACATCAGTAGCATATAAAGGAGACATCGGTGTTGAAGCATCTACAAATCCTAGCATCGAACCTTCAACTGGCCTATGATTCGTATCATCCCACTGACCACCTAATTTATAAAAAATATAGTTAGTTTTATTATCTCCTAAAGGTAAACTAAAAATTTGAGTATTATCTATTTGAATTTTATATCCGTTAGGACTTACTTGTAATATTCGTGCCTGAGCAAAGGGCGATTCTCTTCGAACCCACAAATCCTTATTAATATAATTGGGGTTTGTAGTAGTACCTCCACTAGCGAACATTGCTATCAATCCCTTTTGAACGCCTCCATCTATACTTTTATCGATACCCTCTACAGAATAATTAGGCCAAACGGTAGAAACCATTGCAAGGTCTCCACTTCCACCACTTCCGACCAACATTCCAGCATAAGGAATCCCAAGACGGGCATCTACACTACCAGTCTGTTCTGTTGAAATACCGAATCTAAAAAGGTTTTTTGTTATCTGATTGGAATCGATATTAATAGAATCATATCCACTAAAGAATAAATCTACTCTGCTTCCAGTGTCATAAGTAGAAGAATCATAAGGTATAAAATCGGTACTATCATAACCTATAGCTATCATCCCGGGCATCGGACAACTTGGCTTCAAAAAATAATTATCATTAGCAGTAGTTAAATAAGTTTGAGGAACTCCTCCTACATTCCCTCTCGGAACACCTGCGGGAGGGCTTTTCAAACTAATCTCGGTAGTATTAGGATTATCTGATACATCAGAAGCATTAACAATATCTAAATTATAATTCTTAAATGATATTTTATCAATGATTAATGTACCTCTATTGTCACTATTTAAATCCCCATCGGCTACTAAAGCGTAATTAGCATTACTAACAGTAGCACTTTCACTATTAATACTTCTGAAATTACTATTATTTATAGCCAAACTTGAAATAGCCTGTGCTCCAGAACACGCTAAATTCCGGGTTGTCACAAGTTCAAAACTTCCCATTACCCCAGCACCAGTTTGTATATCAGGGAAATAACAAAGCTGAGTAGCACGTTGAGGGTCTATTTTGACCCTCATTGTAACCCATTCGTCATAAGGTATATCAACATATGAAGCAGCAGGAAAGGTATCTGTTTGCAGAACATTTGTGGAAGCAGTCCCAGCCCCTACATAATATGCAGCATCTGTGAAATAACTATATACGCTTCCCATATCATAAACTCTATAAGAACCAGTATTACCCGAGTTCAGAATGCCTACCCCCATCATCTGTTCAGGAGCAGCAAAACTCCCACCTCCATCCGCCATTCTGTATATATAATCCCAGAATCTTTCTGAAGCTTGCATAGGACTGGAACCAAAAACGAAATTCATTGAACGTAATGTATTGTAATCTTCAGTATCAGATACTGCTGTATTTCCACTAGCAACAGTAGCCAATGTTTTAACTTTGAATACAATTTCAATTTCCCCCACAGTACTATAAGAATCGGGAGTTGCAGTAGTGTCTGTAGTGCTTCCGCTTCCCAGTTCTAAAGGTATGATTTCAGGAATATTACCGATACCTACCGTAACTTCTTGGGGATATTGATATCCCGACATTAAATCCGGAACAACTACTCCGGGAAAATTAATCTTCCTTCTTTGACCATAAGATGTGGCTGTTCCACTATAATTTTCCCAATAATTATCCATTACAAGAGCTTGGGGTCCTTCTACTTTATCGTCCTTAGAAAAGTAACACATTGAATAAGCATAAGGTTCAGTATCATCTCCGGTAGTTTCCAATGTTTGAGTTTTAACATCATTAAAATTATCACTAAGAACCATCGTATTAAAAAGAGTGTTATATTGAGTAGCTGTAGTATTAGCTGTCTCTTCTACAATATTCCTATCCAATTTAGTTATCTTCACATCAGTATAAACCTTCATACCTCGTTTATTAAATTCAGATTCACTGCCAAATAAATACTCGTAAGATTTATTTATATTACCCCCAAATCTACTTTCTTTGAAAAGTTGCATATAAGCTTCAGCCGACCAAGCTTCGCTAGTTCCCCAAGCATTTCTTTTCTTCTGTAAAAATAATTTATCTTGACCGCCCGCTATCTGGTCAGCAGTCAACAGTACTGCTCTAGATTTCCGTATATCAACAGTCTCATAAGCAGGGACCGCATAGCCATCCGACGTGACCGTTGAATACTCCCCCGGAATTACGACATCCCCCATAACCGGATTCAAGTTTTGATTGGGATTCCCCCCTATCCCTATTCTTCTTGTTGTTAAACCCTTTTTCTTAGCGAAAGCTCTTACGTCCTCCATTAAAATATATTTACCATTATCTTCACTTTCAGCACTAATCAATAATTGAGGTTGAGTTTCCAAATCTTGCCCAAATCCTTTATTAGTGCCATCAAAAGTCTCAGACATAATAGTACCTTGATAATTCACTTGGGACGAAAAAACCGTTACTGATGAATCTAAGTCCGTATAACTCCCGGTAACTAAAGTAAGAGGTTTTCTTTTCTTATATACTTTATAAATCGGTTCTGCATAATTTTCCATTACTATATCTTGGACATTAAGAAACAAATATTGTTGATTAGGACTTCCATACGCTCCAAACTTGGGGATTTGAGGAGTAGATACACTAAATATATATCTATCAGCAGCAGCCTGATTCTGTATACTCCCCGATACTATACCGTCCCTTAAAGTTCTATCAGTATAAGCAGCAGATAAGAATCCATCTCCGGTAAAGAATCTTTGTTTATAAAAGTTCCTTGGTCTTATTTCTAATTCTCCCATATTTTCTCCTTTATTGATTTAAACCTGCTACGTAAAACGTGTCACTTAGATTAGTATTATTCAACATAGCGTTCTCTATATATAAGTTATACCCATTATCCCCACCGGGACCCCACATTATAGCATTATCTTGGGGACTATAATTAGTTCCTTCACCACCTGCACCTGCTGTCATATAAGTATTGGCACCATAACCTACTCCAAATGTTCCTGCTCCCATTAACATTTTACCATAGGGGTCGTACATAGATTGGTATCCTGCTCCAAATGCTTTACCATATTCTGCACCAGTCTTTCCGGCAGCTGCTGCTTCACCTCTACCGATAGCTACTTTTCGGAACCATCCACTTTTATTCAATGCTGCTTTACCAGCTTTAGTCCCTAATACAGCCCTTCCTCCTTTTAACATCGCTCCTCCTCCATAAAACATAGATGCGATACCTACCGCTTGCATAATCAATTTCCCACCGCCTGTCAATTGGCGTGTTACCTCAGTTAATTTATCAGCTATTATAATAAGAGCAGAAGCCCATCTTCCAAAAATCATTGATAAGAAGTACCATTTCATTATCAATCCAGTTCCTCCAACCTTTCCTAATAAAGTATCCATTCCTATCATCACATCAAGAACAATCTTAACAGGGTAAAATAATACTTTCATCATTGCAGCTAGATTAAATCCACTTTTAGATAACTCTATAAAATGATTTATTAATTCAACAGATAAGTCAGCAAATTGTTTCATATATACAATTACAGCCTCTCTTATATTAAACCCAAATTCAGTTAATTGTTTATTACCATCTGCCAATTCTACAATAAAAGCCTCTTTGAAATTCTTTACAATTGATTTAGTAACATAATCGAATTCATTCATATATCCTTGAGCCACATAAGTAGCATCAGATAAATAAAATACTTCTTTAGCTGCATTTTTCAACAATTGTATTTGCATAACTAAAGAGTCCTGCTGAATGTCGGCCATCTTCTTCGAGGCCCCTTGAGCATTAGCAAGGTCATTAACAGCAGATTCAAATTCATCTACATTCTGCACTAAATGGATAAACGCAGTCGCACCACGAATGTTTAAATCTTCAATCAGGGTAGTCAACAGTTCCACATCATTTGCTATTTCTGTCCCTACTGCATCTGAAAAATTTCGGGCAATCTGCGTTAACTTAAGGAAATTACCTTGACCATCTACTACTTTAATTCCCATCTCTGAAAATTTACGAGTAGCATCCTCAGCACCTTCAGCAAATTCGGCAAGTGCCTGACGTAAACCACGACCTGCAATTCCAGCTTCCAATGCACGATTGGTCAATACTTGAATAGAACCTAACAATTGGTCCAGATTCTGATTGGTAGCAGAAAAGAAAGGCAATGCGAACTTAATAGCAGCAGCCAAATCTTGATATTCAATTAACGAAGCATTAATAGCGTGAGCGAATTTATCAGTAACTATACCAGCTTCGTCCATCTCCAATCCAAAACCTTTGATAGTCTGAACTGTTAATTTACCAATAGTATTAGCATCCCCCTGCACAGCCATTGCAAGAGTTAATACTTCAGTTAATATCTTCTGTGACTCTGCCGCAGTTAAACCTGCTGATGCAAACTGATACAAAGAGGAAGCTGCATTCGCATAAGCTACACCGTACTCTTCACCAAACTTTAGAACTTGGTCTGAAATAGAATATAAAGTTTCATTAGTTTCCTGCCAAATAGAATTTGCATTTATCAACTCTCTCTCAAATGAACCGAACTCTTGAGTAAGACCTCTGATTGCGTACCCGAAGGTAGTTAATAAAGTAACAGAAGTAGTAAGAGCTCCTCTAAATGTATTAAATGCAAAATCTCCAGCATAACCTACTGCATCCCCAAGGGCCACCATTCCACCAACAAATTCAGAAACCTCGTCTTTTCCCGAAGATAATGCTTCTATGTATCTATTAACAGCAGTTTGGTTTCTTTGGAAAAAAGTATGAGCTTGATAAGCACGACCCGCACCTCCAAACTTATTAGTAGTCATCTGGTATTTATCGCCCGTTTTACGTATCTCCGAATTTTCCATCCTAGCTATTTCATCTAGGGTACGACGTAAACTTTCAGTGGTAGCCTTCTTATTTTTATCCGTCATATTCTTCGAAAGAAGGGCTCCTTCATTTAAAGACTTTTTTAAGTTATCTTTTTGGACCTGAGCTTGACTACGAGTATATTTATGAGCTTCTTGCCCAACCGACTCAAGCATTTTACCAAAACGTGTACTAGCTTTAGCAAATTGTGATTGAGGTGGCAATAACAAACGCATTCCCACGTTTGCCATAAATAAAGTTCCGAGATATCCGGCCATTGTATTAATCCTATAAGTTTAATGCTTCTTTAAAGCTCCTTACTTTCCTTTCCTCTGCACCCTTATAGTATTTTCTCTTAGTTTGCAAATAAGTAGTATATTGAGACCTTACTTCAGGTCTGCCTTTTGACATACTACTTATATCTTCATCATTATAACCATCATAACTATGTAGATTGTTATATTCTGAAAAAGCTAATAGTAGGCCTTCTAATTCTACGTGAGGCGTATTTTTAATTTCATTCCACGAAAAATTCAATTCTTTCATTAGAGGGATGTAAAGAAGTACTGGTTCTGGTGCTTCTTTCATCCACTGGTAAAATTTCCAGCCACGTCCTCTCTAAGCTGCAATATCTCACTTGTAATAGCAAAACGTAAAGTAACAGGTAAGTCTCCCCAATTTTCTTTATTAAGATTTATCCCTTCGGGATTCTTAACATTGGCCTTTTCAATCATCGATAATATACGGTCTGTCCCAATTTGGGCATACCATTCATTCCTCTCATCTTCTGTAGCGTTATCAGAAAGAGCTTTTAATTTAGGTTCTTCCTTTTCACTCAACTCACAAAATTGAAAGGCAAATGATTTACCTCTGTATTCTACTTTTCCATTCTGCACATTTTCTGTTAGTGCGACTAGCTCTTCGATTGTCCACGTTTCTTCAGTCATTTAAATCATTCCCTATAATACGTTCATTATATTTCTGTACCAGTGGTAGCAGCAGTTAAAGCAGTACTATCACTGACACCCATAACGGGTTGAACGTATGAATATAATTCCACTGTTTCTTCTGTTGCTCCATCAGGAGTCATTGATTTTGAATGTGAAGTTACACAACAATTACGTATAGCTAACACTTCGTCTGTGGGAACAGTGGTACCACTTGCGAATCTTAATATAATTCTATATCCAAAATTTACGTTATTAGAACTTGTTAATCCATCAAAAATAGTAGGGCTAGTTGATACATTAGGTCCATCAGTAGAATAAACTCCATCCCTTGCGTATTGATAAACATAATCAAATAAAGGATTACTAACCTTACGAGTGATAGTCAATACCATTGCTTTCTTAATTTCCGCAGTTAGGTTAGTATTATAACCCATATAAGAAATACTTTCATCCATTGTAGTAGGAGTAAAATCTATTCCAGTTACATCCGTTACACGAGCATTAGCAATCATACCTGATGCCCTCATCGGGATACCAAAATAATCTCCTGTACCCACATTATTCCAGATTGCTCCAGATATAGCAGTCATACCAGTCGTAGTAATATTCCCTGATACGGACATTTCTGGTGATTCTGTTGTCATAAATATATCTACATCTTTCCCAAGCCAGTACGTCATAGTTGAGCTCCTGTGGTTGCTGTTGCATATGCTCCATCCTTAATGACAGGTTCTACTTGACTACTGAATTCCAAAGTCTCTTCTTGGGTTCCATCAGCATTCAAAGAAATACTATGTCCTGTGAAAACAGCATTACGAACCGTAAAGCATTCTTTTGCACCTTTAATATGTATAGCTAATCTAAAACCATATTCTATACTAGGTTCTGATAATCCATCCGCAAGAGCACTTCCTGTAACTCCCCATCGTCCAATATTACCATCTTTATCACCAGTAAAAATACAATCGTATACACCATTCTTTTTCTTCAAAGATAGTGATACTGTAGTTTCCTTATGTACTTCAGCCTTTAAAGGAGTTCTATGACCCATATAAGCTATATCCTCATCCATAGCTCCAATACCAAGGTCCACGCCTGTAACATCTAATAAAGCGCTTCCTGTAGCTAAATTACTTGCTGATAATTCTTCTATACCATTAGTGATAGTAGCAGTCACAGCCATACTATAATTATTCGTAGTTTCCGATACGTTAATACCGTAATTTTCGGACTCTGTAGTAAGGGCGATTTTTACATCACTGCCAAGGAAATATGCCATACATTAAACCTCTAACTTTAATTACACTTCAATCTTATATAAAGGTTTTCCTAACCCTTCATAGAAGGCATCTCATAATACCCTCCCCCAACCGGACTCCATTTCTTTGCGCCATATCCTAAATATTTCAAACTATGGACAAAGGGACCAAGGAATAAAGGAGGGTGCCAAGTCTTAGCCTCACTTGGACGCATTCCAGTTTTACCTCCTCCTACGTATTGCTCTACCCAATTAGCCCATTTTCTATGCATTTCGCTATTAGTACGTTTCTGAACTGCGGTTGCTTGCTTATCCCATTTAAGAGCCCAACTTTTGAACTCACCACCTTCCATTCCGTCTAAATCCATTATTTTTCCCATTCCGGGTCCCATAAACCACGCAGTAGCAGCAGTATTTACTATAAATGCTAAACGTTCAGCCAATTCTTCAGGAACTACAGTATCTACAAATGCGCCCATTGTCTGAGTAGGACCTGAACCTCCCAATAATATATTTTGTCTTACTGCGAATGAACTACGAATAGTACTATCATTTAATATTGCCCCCATTTCCAAATCCTTATTGCTCTTCATCACAGCAATCCATTTAGCAACTGCTCCTCGTCCTCTTTTTACTTCTACACAAGTTCTTCTAATATCCTTTTTGATATCATAAAATATTTTAGGTTTGATTTGAATCATCCATCTTCCTACACTACTGGCATTAGTTCTACCCGGAGCAATAGTTGCATTTTTACCAAAATTCATTTTCCCCTGAAACCAGAAAGTTTTCATTCGTAATCGTAATAAACCCAAAGGATGAGGCACATACATATCCCATCCTCTTTGCTCTTTTGGAAGTGCCCTAACCTTTTCACTATGCGCTTGCATTTCGAGACCACCCTTCATCGCATTGAAAGGAGCCATTACAGCACTATAAATTTCACTAACTATATCTTTCCTTTCTCCCTTTTTAGTAATGAATATGCGTGTATAAGGTTGAGCTTTTTGCATTCCTCCTATAGTTTTACGTCCAAGTTCTAATCTTTGTTGCATACCTTTCCAGTCCCTCACCCACCAATCTCTCTTTGCTACTTCATCTGGTTTGTTCTTAATATCACTTAGTAATTTTTTATAATAACTCTTTAAAGGTGTCGGTCTAACACCCCCTCCCCCACCTCTTCGAGGACCAGCACCACCGTGTTTACTTTCAAAGAACTTAGGAAGTTTCGTAACAGGACCTGTCTTATACTTCTGTAGTCCAGTTCTTTTAGATTTGTACTGCCCTTGACTTTTAGGTACGCTTAATAACTTATTATATCCATTCATTATCTGATTTTTTGCATCCTGTGTAAGTTCTTTTAGAAATCTTGATGTAGCTGTTTTTAGACCCGGTAAACTCTTTCTAAAAGGGGTTTTAGACCCATATATTTCATCTGACAACTTATTCCTGTCTAGAATAATAGCCCTATTCAATTCCCTTTGTAAATCCTTCACATAGTGTTCCACATTATTCATTTCAGTAAGACCTTTTTTAGGATTTATAGCTAACCATTTGTCTGTAAATTGAGGGAAGACGTTCTCAAGTCCCTTATCCATAAATTTAACATATCTTAAAGGTCCCGCCTCTGGACCTTTCTCAAGGAATTTTTTAACTGTAACATTTTTACCTTTAACACTCGAAAGGTCAAATGCCTCTGGATTAGTATTTTTCACCAAAAAGCTCCCATCTCCCCAATTTAATTCACTATACATTGATGTAAGTCTATCCTTTTCCAATGCCATTTCTTCACTTGTAAGCCCTCCTTCAAACCTTTGTTCATCTTTATGTTGAGCCATTATACTCTTACTAACCTTTGTAGCGTGTCGTATTTGTACTTCAGGGGAAGCAGTATTTAATTTAGGAGAATAGGTGTGACTAATTACCTTAGGGTCGTTAACATAGTGTCTAAAATAAGCTCTTACCATTATATCAACTGCCTCTCCTACTCCATCATCAGGTATATCAAAAGGAGGAAGGTAAAAACTACCGGGATTATGAAAAGTATGAGTAGGAGGTACTTGATTACTCCAAGTAGCCTTATTCATCTGTTTAACAGCTGCACTACCTATTTTATTAATTAAATCTGCACTTGCCACTCTAGACATATCTTCTAAAGGCATTTCTAGTTGACCATAAATATAACGCATATATGTTTTCATCAAAGCCTCTGCTTCTGCAGCAGCACTATCTAATCCAGTTCCATATCCCCCATCATTAACTGCTCCGGGGTCCAACGATTGCATATAACCGCCCTTTCCTTCTCCTTTCCAACCAGTTCCTCTCCTTCCAGCCCAAAATCTACGAGCCGCCAATTCATCAACATCTCCCTCATTTTGAATACTAGTTTCTAATTCACCACGCTGGGCAGCTTGATGAACCACCCACGAATAATACATCTTTTTCATATATTCATTATTATCTAAAATGGGGGTATTGTCACTCAACACTGGTTCAAAAAGAAAACTCAAATTATCTTCTCCTGCTTTAAGGAAAGCGTATCTTTTAGCTGGATTTAATTTACGTGCCAACAAAGCTGCAAAACCAATCTGAAATAAATGCTGTCTTCCTGAAAGTGGAGTTGCACTGCCTCCAGCCTCTTTCCCAGCCCCTAACCCTGTAGCCCGATTTTCAGGTACACCTCGGCCTATAAATGCTCCTAAATTTGGTCCTCTACCCGAAGACGGGCCTTCGTGCGTAGGAAAAGAACCAACACCGGGGAAAACTGACATATTTACCTATAGTTTTTGAATGCAACCATATAGATTGCAGAAGCACCGTACTTCTCTAAAAGGGGGTCATACCCAATATCAGACCAATTATTAAGGTCTTGCTGTACCACTTCTGTATTAGCAGTCCAACTTCCTCCACTAGCTGAACCCATATCTGTTAAAATATTAGCTACGTTTAACATTAAATAATTCAATAATCTTCTTTGTTTATATACTACTGTAGATAAATCATCCTGCGTTACAGTTAATGTAGAATCTTTATCTATTATAATATGATAAGTAAACATTATCCCTACTATTTCTCCAGTCTTATCTTCGGACCCGAAAGAAACCGATTCTCCCATAAATTTATCAAAACGTCCTGAACTGGTAATTTCTGAAATGATAGCTGGATATTGCATATCTGCAGCTTGTGGATATTCCCCAAAAACGTGTATATTAGCATCAGTAAAAACCGTTCTCAATTGGTCAATAATAGCTCTTTCAATATCATTAATAAAATCTTTGGGTGCAGTCATATTTCCTTATGAACCAGTAGTATTGTATTCAGCTCCATAAGCCCTCCTTATTTTATCTCTCTTTCCAATAGTCCTCACACAATCAAAAACCATATATTCATCGTTATAATCGTTAACTTTATGCACACTCCATCTAGAAGATTTATAGAACTTAATATCTTTAAAATATAAGTTAGTACTGGCTCCTGATACATCAAATTCCAAATTATTAAGTACAAATGTACCATTTTTCCAACTCGCTCCTTGTGTTATATCAAACCCATATCGAGTTCCACTTAGATAAACACTAGATAAAGAGGTTCCTGAAGTGTAAGGAACATCAACAGTTAACCATTCCGCAGTAGGGATTAATACATTAGAACTTGTAGAACTAGCATTGATTCCGTACTTCCACGCACTAGTTGTGCCACTTGCATAAACGTTAACTCCCTTAAGATATAAAGTACCACTTGCTTTCACTTGAAAAGTGAGTCTATCCGATTCTAATATATTAATTCCAGCATTGGTATAAGTAAAAGTTCCTGATACAGGACTAGCACCAAAAGTAGCTGTTAAAGTGGTTCCACCATATCCCTCCCCAGAAAAACTAGCATCCATTGTTCCTGCTGCCCATCCAGTATTACTAGAGACAGGGACTGTATAAACCGTTCTATCATAATCAATAAGAGTATCAAAACCCGTTATATCATTAAATTGTTCATTATTATCTTGATTTAAATTAGGGTAATTTTTAATAGTTGTAAGATTAGGCAAATATATTCGTGCTTTTCCTGTAATATTATGCCCTCCTCTTTCCAAAACATAATTCTTATCAGTTATATTACGAATATAAGCAGCAACATTGGGGACATTAATCTCATTAGAATTAATTGTATTATTTTCCACTCCATAATTATCTTTACCATAAATGGGTGGTCTATAATAAGTTATTTTTCTAGACTGTCCAGTACGAAAGCTCAGCTTCTTGAGCAATCCAGACATATTTATTCCTATTTTTCCCATACTCACCTATCATAATTAATACCACGAGGCTTCTTTCGGAAGTCCAGCGTGCTATCCACACCTGTAACGTTCTTATCCCAGTTGACTCTACCTAGATATGGGTCTGCATTATAAGTGGTCTTCTTGA
>Ga0080013_1001742_pt1 | contig 27743 bp, 27 predicted proteins | sample ETNvirenome_6_85_FD_69236 | JGI IMG/M metagenome (GOLD analysis project Ga0080013, IMG submission 69236) | Marine viral communities from the Pacific Ocean - ETNP_6_85 (SPADES assembly) (version 2) | ecosystem: Environmental > Aquatic > Marine > Oceanic | place: Pacific Ocean | collected 2013-06-19 | reverse complement strand
TCCTAATACAGGAGCAATAGTGTATCTTGGAGGCACAAGACCCGGAGCGGGAACGCCTACGGAGTCTGCTTCTGTTAATCCTAGTAATGCAGCAGCTTCTTGGGGAGGAAAAGGCGGCATGAACATGAATATGCTGGCTGGAGGAGCTGGCAATCCAGCTTATGGCAGCATTGATCCTGTAACTATTCAGGCTAATTTAAGAGGTCAATATTCCACGACTCCTCCAAGTGGCTATGCGTTAGGATTCGAGCCGGAGTTTAATTATTTTCAAAATGATCCATTTAATGTAGAGGTTCCTTGGAGAGGATATTATCCAAAAGCTTTTGGCCCGATGCAAAGCGGCCCTTATTTCCACTCAAGCATTAATATGCCGGGATACCTAAATCAGATAGGTTCTTACTATAAAGAACTTGCAGGGTATCCTGTTCCAGAAGGAAAAGTTCCTCAAGTTCAGCCTCCAGTGGTTGATGACACTTTGCCACCACCTACAGCTCCACCTCCTGTACAGCCTCCTGTACAGCCTCCTGTACAGCCTCCTGTAACACCTCCTGTTGTAGACGCAACGCCACAAGGAGGCATCGGTGACATTGTAGTAGGAAATTATCAAGGCGGTGCAAAGCCTTCAAAGCCTAAGTCCTATGAGGACATGGTAAGCTGGAACCCAGAAACTAATCAGTTTGAAGCAAGATATATAGATCAGGATATGGGCGATTATTTCTTCTCAGAAGCTCCTCAAACGCAAGGCCATATGACTCTTGGTGGCCCTAACCCTTACGTTGAAGTAAACGATTTAAAGGAAGCAGCAAGACAAAGCGTGATTAGTCAGCTAAGAGCGCATTCTGAAGGAGAGCTAATGAGAAAACACGCTGCTGATGCTCCTTGGTGGGATTATTATTCCGAAACATTTGGGTATGCAAACCCCTATACAGGAGAGCTAGGAGCGCAAACAGAAGAACAAAGAGCTAAAGCTCAAGCATTTGCTGATGCTGCAAAAAGAAAAGAAGAATACTTAGCAGAGCAAGAGGCAGAAAGAGAAGAATCACTTCGACCTAATGAGGCTGACGCTAAACCTTTACGGGATAATCGTGTAATTCCAGAACATATAAGAAGAGCAGCAGAAAGACAAGCTCAACAAACAGGCAGATCAGTCAGAGGAGGGCTTTCAGTAGCTGGGCCGTCTGGAAAGACTACATACTTTCAGGAAGGCGGTGATGTAATGTTAGAAACATCTCTTGGCGATGTATCAACTCCTGCTGGCGGCATTGCTGGAGTAGAAACTGATTTTGTTAAGCCTCAAGCACCTGCCCCTCAAATAGCAGAACAGGATGTAATGATGGTCGCTCAAGCTGTTTTAGGAAGAATAGATCAGCCAGATGCTATTATTAACTTGTTTATACAAAAATATGGCGTTGAAAACTTTTTAGCCCTAAGACAGCAAATTCTTGCGTCTGCTGTAGGAACCCAGCCTCAAGCAGAAGGAATGGTTCAAGGGCAAGGGGGCGGAATGGATGATCAGGTTATGGGCATGATTGGAGATCAACAGCCTGTTGCTGTAAGCCCCGGAGAATATATAGTTCCCGCTGATGTAGTGTCTGGGCTTGGCGATGGAAGTAGTGACGCAGGGGCTGAAGAACTTGATCAAATGATGGATAATGTAAGAAAAGCAAGACAAGGTGGAAGTACAACACAACCTCCAGCAATTAATGCCAAAAGGATGATGCCATGAGCCAAGCGACAGTCCATGAAATAACAGAAACAAAAGAAGCCACTAAATATACTATTAGTCTTGTTCCAATGGATCATTGTTCAACAATATGGAATCAAGTTAGGGTGCATTTTGTTTCTCCTATTGAAAGGTCTAATGGTCGCTGGTCTATGGAGCATCTTCTTGCGGCTCTTGTTTCTGGGCAATATCAATTATGGATTGCTTATGATGATGAAAAAAACATTGCCGGAGCATTAACAACACAAATTATTCATTATCCTTGTAGAGCAAATCTTGCCATGCATTTTATTGGTGGAGATAATTTTGATGGATGGTATTCAGATTTATTGAAAGAAATTAGTGAATTTGCAAAAGCATCTGGATGTAGCTCATTAGAAGGAGTCGCAAGACGAGGATTTTGGAAGTGGTTAGAAGAAGATGGATTCAGTAAAGAAACTCCGTTTTATGAAAAGGAGCTAAACAATGTCTAAAGGTGGTGGAAGTCCTCCCTCGCATACAACGTCTAACGTAACTCAAACGACACTCCCTCCTTACGCGGAGCCTTATTTTAAGGATCTTCTGGTAAGAACGGGGTATGAAAGTGCCGTTCCTTATACTCCATATCCGGGTCAGAGATTGGCTTATTTCGGGCCTCAAGAGCAAGAGGCAATGAATCGGATGACTTCTCTAGGGGTTAGTGGAACCCTTCCAGAACTTGAGGCTTCAACAGCAATAGCAGCTCAAGTTGGCGCAGAAAGTCCTTATGTTCCTAACATGTTAAGATCAACCCAGATGGCACAAGGGATGCCTAGCTCGGCTGCCCCCGGACTAATGGGCAGATATATGAATCCATACCAGCAATATGTAACCGATATTGCAAAAAGAGAAGCAAGAAGATCGTCAGATATTCAAGGTGCTAAATTAGGCTTAGATGCAGCTAGATCAGGAAGTCTTGGCGGCTATAGAGAAGCCATAATGCAGTCTGAAAGAGAAAGAAATTTGGGTCAGCAGCTTAGTGATCTTCAAATGAAGGGTTCTGAAAGGGCATTTGCCGATGCCAGAGCTGCTTACGAGCAAGATAGGGAAGCAGCTAGAAAAGCCGCTGCAATGTCTCAGTCCACATATCAGCAGTTATTAGCTGGAGACAGGCAGAGAATGGATGCTTCAAAAGCACTGGCAGCATCCGCAGCACAAAAACAGAAGATGGAGCTTGAAAGGCTCAAGTCATTAATGGCTACAGGTCAGATTGACAGGGAACTTTATCAACGTGGCCTTGATATGGGATATGCAGACTTCCTGCGACAGCAAGCTTATCCTAAAGAGCAACTGGCATTTTATAGTTCAATGCTAAAAGGGCTTGATATCAAACCCGGTGAAATACAAACATCTTACGGTGTTGGCCCAAGCACTACACAACAATTACTAGGCTCTGGAATAGCAGGTGTTGGCCTGTACAAAGCGTTAGGTTAATGGAGGTAATATGATTTCTCGCCCAAATCTTTTAGAAGTTGAAGACATGGTTAAAGGGTTTCCTGACCAGATGTTGTTTCAACAGGCTCAAAACCCCACAGGCGAAATACCTCAGTTTTTGCTTGTTTCAGAAATACAACGTAGATCTAACATGCGTAAGGATTATGAAGCACAGCAACAACAGCCAGAAAATACAGTGGCAGAACAGATAATGCAGCAGGGAATAGCTGCATCTGTTCCAAACCAGCCACAGATGCCATCCATGTCACAACAAAACATGGCTCCTATGCCTCCTCAAATGCCTCCACAGGCAATGCCGCCCCAACAGCAACCCATGATGCCAATGCCTCCTCAAATGCCTCCACAACAGTCTCAAATGCCTAATATGGGGATGGCACAAGGTGGCGTTGTAAAGATGCAAAATTTGGGTCAAGTTCCTAGTATGATGACGGGAAGGCAGTTTGCTTATCACGACATGGGATTGCCTATTTCTGGCCTTTCGGAAATGACCCCTGATGAAATTAGAGGGTTAATTGATAACCTTATTGTTTCTGGTCAACAAGAAAAAGCAATGGGGTTAATTAATGATCTTCGCATGTATGCTTTTAATCCTGCAATGGTAGGTGATCCGGGTGAAATGGATGCCTATAAAGACATTGTAACTCAATATGATGTTGGCGACTACGCAAGCACAACTGACGTAGATCCAATGCGAATGTCTGTTCAAGATGCGCTCCAGCAATATGGTGATGCACCTAGTGCAGTGGAAGGTTTAATTGATGAGGGTGGTATTGCTAATCTTGATGTTGCAGGAAATATACCTTTATCTGTTCAATCTGAACCTAGAATGCACCCCGGTTATACAATAGACGAAAATGGAAAATTTGTGTATGAAAATGCACCTGAAGGATATATTTATCCAGAATCCGAGACAGTTGGGTGGGGTACGCCAATTTCAAAACTTCAGTCTTTAGGCGCAAGAGGTTCATCAATAGGCCAACAAAGCATTCCTGTTACAGAATCTGATGTATTAAGAGAAAAGCTTGCTATTGCTAGAGCAGTAGAAGACGCTAAAGGAATTGGATCTTTGTTTCTTCCAGAAGGCGGTATAAAGGTAGATCCAAAATTTGAAGACATGCTTTCTGGAGAAATGAGCAAAAGGGATTATGCCAGATATGCAGGATCTGAGATGGCAAAACCGTTTTTGGCGTTAGGCAGCAAGATATCTGATTATGGTAATAAATTTTTATCTGAAAAAGAAATAGACAGTCCAGCTATGTATGACAGGTCTTATCAAACAGGTCTAATTGCTAATGATCCAAGATTTCAAAAAAGAGTAGATTTGTATAACCGTCTTAAAGAAGAATATGGGTCTGATGTAGCTGCTGCTCAAGCAATAAGGTCTGCTGGAGGTCAAGCAATTGATATGGCTGGAGATGTTGGAGAAACATTGGCAGAAGGAGCGTCTAGAGTAAAAGAAGTTTCTACGCCATTTTTTAGACAGTTGTTTACTGGCACTCAAGAGGTGGCTCCAGAGGTAGAAACAGATACTGGAGGAGGTATCGGAACTCTTATTAATAACTTCTCACAAACGGGATATGGATCAAACAAAGCATTAACTAAAGTAACTCCTGATATTGATACTTCTAGATTAAAAGAAGCACAAGATAAGTTATCAATATATAAGGCCGCACAAGATAATAGAAAAAATAATACCAAACCTGTTGTTGAGAAAAAAGTTCCTGCATCATCTAAAAGTATTACAGGAAACAGCAAGATACAGGCTCAAGCCAGAAACGACAAATTAGATCAAATAGAATCAAATATTGCACAACGAAACGCAATAGACGAACTTAGAGGTCTTGTTGGAGCTGAAAATTATGGAAAAGTTCCTGACATGACTAGTTTAATAGATGAGTATAAAGATGATGCCCTCAGTAATGTTTTAATTAACCTTGGAGCAGGTATAGCTGGCGGTGATTTAAGCGGAGGATTAACAAGAGCAGGAGCTTCTGCCCTAGAATCAAGAAGAGCGGCAAGAGATCTTAGAAAACAGCAGCTTGTTGCTGAACAAGCTTTACAACAAGAAGGAAAGTCTAGAGATATAGACATTCTCTCTTCAATTGCAAAAATTGAAGCAGAAAAAGATATTAGTAGTGCAGTAACTAAAAGAAATAATATTGATGCATTAAAAGTAATGTATCAAGAACAAATGCGTTTAAGAGCCGCTACTTTTGATGAGGACGAAAAGAAAAGAATAGACGACATTATTACAAGAATTCAAAACGCAATGGCAGGTTATGGTTTAAAGATTCCTGACCCAACAACAAAAAAGTTTGGTGAGTTAAAAACAGGAATATAATTTAATAATGAATGTTACTTTGCCTAATGGGGTAACTATTGAAGATGCCCCAGAAGATATAACTCAATCTGAACTTGCAAGGATTGCAATTAGAAATAATCTTGCAACTGAAGAAGATTTTGTTGGATTGGGATTATTTGGCGAGCCTGTACAAGAAGAAGAAGAAGATGAGCCAAGTTATCTTGAAGCTTTTGAGGAAGGTGTTCGCCGTATTCCGGGTGAAGCGGCTTCTGGTTTTGCCAGAATGTATACTGGAGCAGGTCAGTTTCTTGCCGAAGCTTATGGTGAAGAGGAAGAAGAAGCTCTTGAACAAAGAATGCTGGAAAAGCAAAGAAGTATAGATAAAGGTATTTCTGATTTTTTTGGCTACGATGAAGAAGTTTTTCAAAACAGCACAATTGCCCAAATCCTTGGAGGTGCTGGCTCAACAATTCCTTATATTGCTGGTGGTTATTTAGGAGCTGGTCTTAGAATTCCTGCTGCTATACAAAAAGTAGCGGGAACATCAAGAGCGGCAAAATTAGTTTCAAACGCAGCGGTTCCTGCAACACTTGGAGTTTTGGGTTCAGGAGCCGTTGGCGCAGAAGACAGGGCGCAAACAGAAGAAAGAACAGGAATTAAAATTGAAGATGGTCAGGAAAATTTAGCCAAATTTACTGATGGTTTAATTGGAAGCACTGAAGGATTAGGCGCACCATATAGAATATTAAGGCGTTTTATTGATACCGCTCCAAGAGATGTTCTTAGTTCTGAAACAGGAAAATACATAAAACAAAGAATAGCAAATGCAATTGACAGTGCTGTATTTGAGGGAGGACAAGAAGCAATAGCTGGCATTGCAAGGGATGTAGCTGCTTCATACAACTATGACCCTGAGCGAGATATGTTTAATTTTGGTCAGGCAGGACAAGAATTTACTGTTGGTGCTGGAGCGGGTTTTTTAACTGATGTTCTTTTGGGTGGTATTGGCAGAAGAAAAGTTAATATAGATCGAGATGAATTTAGTAAAATAGAACAAGGAAAAAGAGATTTAGAAAAAGCTCAAATAGAACTAGATAGGGCAGAATTTGAAGCAGGACAACAAGACCCGCCGCCTATTATTCCGGGTGGTGCGCCAACTATAACAGATGCAGAGCCTCTTATATTTGATGAACAAGAGGTTGTTGATTTTGACAAGGGAACTCCCAGACTCAAGCCTATAAGAAGGGTGGCGTTTGGTGACGAAACAATAGCCAGAGCTGCGGCTGTTGCTAACAAATTAGGCAATGCGTTTCCTGTAGATGAAGATTTTCAAATAGTTTATGGATCTCAGGCAGATGCAGCATCTAGGTACGGTCTGAATGCCGATCAATTAGCTGTTGTTGACACAAAAGGAAACCGATACGGGCCTATATTTAACGACCCTAATCAGGCAGCTATTTTTGCAGGGGCAATTAAAGAACAGGGAATAAATAACGAAGCAAGAACAGAAGCCCTTGATATAATTAACAATGCTAACCAAGAATACTCTAACGAACAAAAATCCACCCTCCTCACTATAGGAAGAAGATTATTCTCTCCTAGCCAGTCTACCTATACCGCCAATCAAGTTGATTGGGCGGCAGATACTACATTTGATGATGGATATCATCACCAAGGGCTTTCAGCTAAAGAAGCAGCAGAAAACAAGATTGCCCCTAAAAATATGACCGCTTCCCAAAGAATAAACCGTAAAAGACTTCAAAAAGGATTACCTGAGGTTAATCGGTTTTCTTTGCAAGAGATAAGAAGCGTATTAAATAATGACGTAGGCAAACTAGCTGGAGTTGATTCTGGGCTTCAGAATGCAGTTACTTGGCATGTTCAGATGATTGATGGCAAGCCAGCTATTGTGGCATACGATCAGTATGGAAGACAGGAAGATGTTGCTCCAATATTTAATAGAAGGCTGTCTCTTAAAGAAATGGCGGATGAGGCGGCAGAAAAAGGAACTCGATCTCGTTATAAGAGACTTAGAATGGTTCCTTTTAAAGATTACCGTGATGCATATGAACATGTTAAGGAGCTGAACGAAAAAAAACCCGGTGCGTGGCTTTCAAGCGTTGAAATATGGGACAAAGATCCTTTACTTGAAAACAAATTCCAAGAACTTTTAAATCGCAAAAATATTGACGAAACACCAAGATCCCAGTCTATAAGGGATATGATTTACAAGTTAACAGGAAACAAGCTCCGCCGTGACCAAGGATTTAATAGCCTAACAGAAAATGAAAAAAGACTGCTTTGGTCAAAATTAAATCAATTACCCTCTTTTAATACACCTACAAAACTCCCAAGATTTATAAAGCCTTCTAAAAAGCGTTTATCACCAGAACAACTAATTGAGGAGCAGGGAGAGCCAATAGAGCTTCCCGGCCCAACTACACCTGCTTCTATTACTCCAGTAAAAAGAAAAGAGCTACAGGCGGCTCTTGAGCAGAGATTAAAGAATATTGGGCTTTCTGATGTTCCCTTGGTGGTAACAAACTTAATAAGAAGTCTTAACAAAGATACCCAAGGAACTGTATTTACAGGAAATCTTGACCCAAGAGGAGAGGCTGCTGAAGGTGCATTTGGTGCTGGGGAGACTGCAAGAGATCCTGCAATACAGATTGCTATTGACACTGTAGCGGCTAGGGTAGGAAAAGATGGCGATATTCAAGCGGCAGTTACAGAAATATTAAACCATGAAGTTATTCATGCTCTAAGAAATCTGGATTTAATTACAGAAAAAGAATATCAGTTACTTCAAAAGTTGGCAAAACGATATAAGAGAGCGGATGGCAGGACTTATGAACAGTGGGCAAATAATACATATGCTGATTTAAATCCTGTACAAAGAATGGAAGAGGCAACAGCAGAGTTAGTAAGAGATTCGTTAGCCGGAAGAGTTCATTCAGAAAATGGCACACCTATAGGTATAGGCGGAAAGCCAAGAAATATTATAAGAAAAATTGTCGAGTTCTTTAAAAGAATGATTGGCATGACTAGAGAAGCAGATGCTAATTCCTTTTCTAACTTTTTAGCAGATTTAGATTCTGGCGTTATTGGATCAAGAAAAAGAGGAGAGGTAAGAACATTTCATAGATATGAAACTGAAACAGGCTTGTTTGGGGAAGAACTTGCCTATGGGGGCTTTAGCGAAGGCATTCGCGCAGCGATTGACGAAGAAGAGCCTCTGCCTCCTGCCGCCCCTGCAACCCCAAGAACGACTCCAAGAACAACCACAAGAGCTACAGAGGCAGAAAGCCTTGTGGAAGATGCTGGACTTGGCGAAGTCATGTTTTCTAGGGACTCTAGTGCTACTCCAGCAAAAGTAAAAAACAAATTAATTAAGCAGGGGTGGAAAGTTAGGCATGAGTCAAAAGATAAAGGAAAAATTAAATCAGTGTATTTAACTCCCCCGCGAGCAAGGGGAGAGCAAATACCTCGTTTTGAAAAACAAATAAGGGTAAGTGACCACGAATTAGGAACTACCGTTTATGGAGAGCCTCAGGGCCAATATCTTTATGACGATATAGTTATTAATCCTGATCTTTCTTTAGAAGACCATATACAAGCAGTTATTGATAATGATTATGGCATGCACCAAGATGGTTTTTATGATGGCTATTCTTATCAAGAATATTTAAGAACTATGGCGCAATATGTAAAAGCTATGGATCAACTAGAACAAGACATAAGAGATGCAAATGAAAAGAGATATCGTTATGATTCTGAGCTAAGAAATGACGGCCCTCGTTTATCTACAAGAGTAGCAAATGATCTTTCTAGAAAGGGACAAGAACAAGTAGAATTAATAGCAAGACTTGAGCTGCAACTTGAGGATTTAAATTTACTAGTATCTGAAGGAGTAAAGAAAGATCTGCAATTGCAGCTTGAGCTGCTAGAAATGCCCGAAGAATCAGTTTATCCCGATGACAAGGGGCAAATGCTGTATTCAAGAACAAAAGGTTCTGCTAACAAACCTAAAAAGACCAGAAAAGCATACAAGTTATTTAGAGTTGCAAAGGTTAAAAGTGGGCCAAACAAAGGCCAAGTCGCCTTATATCCCCTCTATGTTGCCCAAAGAAGCATGCCTGATGGCTTGCCCATCGGTGAGTGGATGAGAGCCGAGATGGGCGAATATGTCATGGTAGATGGCGAAAAAAGGGTTAAAGGCAAGGGCATTAACAAGTTAAAGTTCAGACCCGGTTGGCATGCGGCACTGTTGCCATTCGCAAGACACATTGGTAACAAAATATTGCCAGATGGCTCAACTGGTGGCCCTGTTTCCAGCAGAAAACCAGATCAGGTTTGGGCTGAAGTTGAGTTTGGTGACGACAAAGATTATTCGGCAGAGCTTGAAAAACAAGGAGGAGAAATAACAGACAGGGTTCCAATCCTTGGAAGCTATTCATTTAACACCAACAAGTCGGCAGAAGGTGTTTGGCTGATTGGTGGAGACATGAAGATCAATCGGATTCTTAACGATGCTGAAGTGGAGGCAATTAATACAAAAAATGGTCAATATGATCATCCTCGATTGCGTCCAAAAAATGAAAATGCAGAGGAAATGCAACGTCTAAATGCATCTCCAGAGGGACAGGTTCTTTATTCTAGACCAGACAGAAAAACAGAAAAAGCAAGAATAAAAGAATATGACATTACGCCACAAGAATATGAATTTTTGGCACACAACTATGGTGAATATCCAGTTACATCTGCTTTAGAAGCAAATTTAATGTTGGTTAATAACAGGCTGGATGCTTTAGATGTATTAGAAAAATTTGGATCATTAGAAGCATATAAGCCAATAATTGAAGCAGTAAGAAAAGCAGTAATATCACAACAAGAAATGACAATTATTTTGACTTCTATAACAGAACAAAATATACAGCTTGCAACAGAGTTTGCTAAAAATGAAGGAGTAAATGTAGAAGAGTTGTTAGGAGAAAAATTAGTTGATATAGAAGGTGGTGCTGTTTTTAAACAAACAACAGATGGTTTTCAGATTCCTTTTAGGCTTTTTAATTTTCCACAAAGCACTATAGATCAGCTTTTGTCATCACAAGTAGACTCAATTAATATACGGGGAGAAATAGTCCCACAAGGAATTAAAAAAGAAGTAGTTATTGATGCATTAACAAAACTAAATGAAGAAATAACAAAAATTGATAAATTTGAAGAAGCTCCAAAAAATCAATTAAAACCAGCAGACGACTTACTTGAAAGATTTGTTGATCCTAATTCAGTTATTCGCGGGTTTTATGTTCATCCTCCTGTCCAAACTTTTGCCGGAATAGAATACCAGCTTGGCTTGTCAGATATTGAAGCTACTCAATATTACAAAGAACCTCAAGCAATTTATATTGCTGGAACGTCAATTAGAGCTTTTCAAGATGGAGAAAGAGTTGGAGGTATTAATTATCTTAGACCTCCTCCTGACCAGCTTTATACAGAAAAAGAAAAAATAAGACGAATTGATAAAACTGACAAATTAGAAGAAACAGCTTTGCATGAGTTGGTTCATTCGGTTACGTCTGATGCTTTAGAGTTGGGCAGGGCGCAAGATGCTATAAATAAAGCTGTTTTAAGTGAAAATCCTGTTACTAGGGCAAAAGTTCCACCGTCTATGTTAAATCGAGTAGAAGAACAGGGAATTAAATTAAATAAATTTACGCAGTTTTATCAAGAAATTGAAAAAATAAGAAAAATTGCTGAGTATGAATTAAGTGAAGAAGGAGAAATGTTAAATGAAGGACAAAGAAGATTATTAGAGGAAAATCCAGAATTAGCAAATAGACTTGCATATGCAGTTTCAAATGCTGATGAGTTAGTAGCTCATGCTTTAACTAACGAAACATTTCAATTATTTTTAGAATCTATTCCATATCCTCACCCAAGATTAAGTGATGCTTCTGAAATTATTTCGCCAAAATCAATGTGGAGTGCTTTTGTAGATGCAGTTAAAAAATTATTAGGTCTTAATCCTAAAGATGAAACTGCTTTGTCTGCTGTTTTGCGTATAACTGAAGGCGCATTGAACATTACAGGTCAAGAATTAGAATCAGCATTTCAAGAAATTGGAAAAGTAAAACCACTTTCAGAATCAGGCCCATTGTATTCAAGGGTAACCCCCGCCAAACCTATAGAAAGTGCGCTTGATATAGCAGATAGAAAATATGCTGATTATAAACAAGCGTCAGAAGAAATATTCTTTAAAGAGTTTTGGCCTAAAATCATGGCTGAAACAAAAGGCACAACCTCTACTGACAAGATAAAGTTAGCCGCAAGAAGAGCGGTAAGAGATATTGAAGATTGGGTTAAGGAAAATCCAGAGTATGAGGATTATTATGCGGCAGATATGGACGCTGTAAAATCTGCTTTAGAAGAGGCGTATGGCTTTATTTCAGAAGAAGAAATGATGATGTTTCAGTTTGTTTCTGGAGCGGCTTCTTCGGCTACAGCTTTACCCGCAAATACCCGTGATGCAGTATTGTTATTTGATTTATATAAACAAGACAACAATTTTGATCAAATTGAATTTGGTTTAAGTAAAAAAGGAAATCAAGTTATCAAAAAAGCTCCTTTTGAGCTTTCGGGTGCAACTTCTCCAAATAAAGCAAAAATGACAAAAGCTTTTGAAATGTTAATTGAAAGAGAAGGAAATATTAAAAAAGCAGTAGATTATTTGCAGGGAACGGCAACAGTAGCAGAAATACATGCTGAAAAGAAAACTTTAGGTTACAAAACAGGAATGAGCGAAGTTGGGCCAATTAGGGGGCTTGTAAAACAAGTAACTGGTCAAGATGAACAAATACCAAGAATGTTTATGTTTGGAAAAAAGGTTGGAGCATATACATTAAATCTCTTAGGAGACAGTCGTTATACAACTATTGATGTTTGGGAATCTAGATTTATAAGAAGTTACTTTAATGACCTTTTTAAAACAAATACTGGACTTCCTGTTACCGTTGAAGAAGATGCATTGTTTCAAGATTTTTCAAAAATGTTTAATGAAGAGTATAATAAGAAAAATAAAACAAACCTTCCTCCATCTGCAATACAAGCGTTAAGATGGTTTTATATAATTCAAGCTACAAAAAAAGCAGGTTATTTAGGAGCAAGCACAAATGAAACAATCTCACAGCTCACAAACAAAAAACTTAAGCAACTTGGAAAAGGAAATTATGCTAGCGGGAGACAGGGCTATGGAACGTCTGGTCAAAAAATACAAGACGCTAGAAAACAGAAAAAAGCATCAAAACCCCTCTATTCAAGAAGAGAAGCTGTAGCAGGATCGTATTCAGATAGCGCGGCAGAATTACAAACAGAAGAACTTATTAAGGAAGATAAAAAGACTATATTTAAGTATATAGAAAATAATATTCCTGACCCAATAGCAGTAACTGCCATACAAAGCGGGCCAATGCTTTACTCAAGACGCTCTGAATATACTGATCCAAAAGATGGAATTGCTACATTTGAAACTCCCTCATCGTCACTTAAAGGCGGCTTGCCTAAATATCTTGTATTTCAGCTTGCTGACAAGTTAACAACACTTAAAGATATAGAAAATAATATCAACGCCGCAAGAAAGGAAAGGGGACTTCCTCCCTTATTAACATCTGAAAGTGCCTATACTGGCGAAGAAACAATTGCTGGAAAGCTGGGAGAGCTAAACAGGGCTTTTGAAGCAAATGAATTAGAACCCCTTGTTGATGAAATGGCAAGATTAGGTGTGTCTATTGAAGAATTAGATACATTCCTTATATATCGCCATGCTTTAGAGCGAAACGAGCAAATTGCAAGAATAAATCCTGCAATGCCTGACGCTGGATCTGGAAGATGGAAAGGAAAAGAACTTACAAACAACCATGTTAAGTCCGAAATGGGCAAGCTATATAACATGACATGGAGTGAAAGCACAGGGGAATGGGTTGGAGGAAATGCATTATCTGAAAAAATGAAACGCCTTGCTGACAGAATAGATAAGATTCAGCAAACATCGTTAGCAATTTCTCACAAAGGCGGTCTGTTAACCGATTCTGATTTTGAATTTCTTTCAAATTTCTATAAATATTACGTTCCTCTTCAGGGAGAAGGCGTAACTCCTGATGCTGCTAACATGTTAGAAGGGACGTTAAACGCCCGGACAGCAGGTTCAGGTGGAAACTTAGGAGTCAAAGGAAAAGAATCAAAAAGAGCAATGGGAAGGGCGACAGAAGCTTATTCTCCGCTTTCTACTCTTATTTCTTATAGAGGAACACAATCTGCAAGGGCAATTAAAAATAAATCCTTTGGAGAAAGGCTTGTAAAACTTGTTAAAGAGAACCCTAATTCAGAAGTTTGGGAGGTTATATCTCCAGAAGATCCTAAGTTTAAAAGAGCGTTTGAGCCTTTTTATACTTATGTAGGAAAAAACAAAGAACTAATAGGGCAAACCGCCAGAGATATATCTGAAAAACCAGATAAAAAGAACTGGGTTAAAAGGGTAAGGCTGGTAAAAGATCCCATAACCACTATTGGGACAGGAAGTCCTTCTTCGGATGGGCTTTTGGGAGTAAAAATAGACGGTGTTCCGCATTATGTAATGATTCACGATGAGGGGCTTAGAAACGCTGCATTAAATTTAAGTGCAGAATCTATGGGGCCAATCCTTCAGGCATTAAACTCGACAACCCGCTTCATGTCTTTTGTCAATACAAGTGCAAACCCCGAATTTGTAATGGGTAACTTTCCAAGAGATATACAAACGGCTATATACAATATCATTGGCGAGCAAACAATGGAGGGAGGAAAGGCAACCCTCGCAAAAGGAATAATATCTAAAGTTATAAGAAAAACCCCATCGTCAATAGGGGTTATGTATAAGGGTCTAAGAGATCCAAGCAAGCTTACTGGAGAAGATAAGAAAAACTTTGATGAGTTTATTGGCTCTGGCGCAAAAACAGACTGGTTCCATTCTCCTGCCCCAGAAGAGGCAAAAGCTAACTTGCAAAATATGCTTGAAATGTCTCAGGGAACATTCAAGGGAAATACAAGAGCCGCCTTTGGCAGTGTTCTTAATTTTGTGGAAAACTATAACTCTGCTGTAGAAAACGGAGTAAGGTTTTCAACATTCGTGGCGGCAAGGGATGCAATGATTGAGAAAGGAGTTCCTGTATCTGAAGCAATACAGGCGGCATCAACTTTGGCTAAAAACCTGACGGTTAACTTCAATCGTAAGGGAAATGCCGGAAACTTGCTCAATGGTTTGTTTCTCTTTTTTAATGCCAGTGTTCAAGGAACTATGAACATGATGCGAGGACTTAACCCTCTTGATCCTAGATCATCAAGGTTAAAGCAAGGAATGGTCGGAGGTATTGTTGGTTTTGGCGCATTAATGGCAATGATTGCTGATGAGTTGCTTGATGAGGAAGATCTTGAGCTAGAAGATGCGGAAGGTTACATAAGGGACAGGAATATGATTATTCCAAAAGTGCTTTTTGGGGTAAATCCTGAGGAAGGCAAAGTTCCCTACTGGAAAATTCCACTCCCCTATGGCTACAACTTTTTTCATGTAATGGGCGAACTTGCATATCAGGTAGCCAATGACAATGTATCTCCAGAAAAAGCCGCCATAAGATTGGCAAATGTTGGACTGGGTTCGTTTAACCCTCTTGGTACATCCTCAAGCGAAACAATGTTCGGGTCTATTGCAAAGACAATTACCCCAACCATCGCCAAGCCTGTCACAGAAATAGCCATGAATGAAAACTATTTTTCAAGTCCAATTTATCCGGCTGACAGCCCATTTGGAAATGTTGCAGATCCTTCGATGAGCAACAGGAAGTTTGGCGGAACAGCAGAAGCTTGGCGTTACGCTACCAGTAAGGTTAACGAGTTAACAAGAGGAAATGAATACGAGTCTGGTTGGCTAGATGTTTCTCCTGACATGTTAAAGTATTTGCTTACATACTACACAGGAGGAGCAGGGACATTTGCTGAAAGAGTGTTTATGTTGCCATCTGCCATGAAAGAAGCGAGAGAGCTTGGTGTAGACATAGATCCGAACAAGATTCCTTTTTACAGAAGGATTTCTGGAGAAATTAACTCAAGACCAGATACAGAGCAATACTACGAAAGAAGGGAAACTATTCTAAGTAAAAAAGCACAGGCAGAAAACCAACAACTAACTTCCCCCGAAAGAGCAAGATATAGAAAAGAAAATCAAAAGTATTTACAAGTTATCCCCTTGTCTAAAGGAACTGAAAAAAGACTTAGACAGCTTTATGCCGCCAGAAGACAAATAAGCGAGTTAAGGAAAAAGTACCCAGAAAGAGCCGTACAGTATGCTCAACAGGAAATGAAAATACAGGACGATATAGATGAAGTTATCAACAACTTTAATAAAAACTACGACAGAATAGTTGGAAAAACGAAGTGAGCCTCTACTACTACAAATGCAAGTTAGTAAAAATAATTGATGGCGACACCATTCGGGTGGATATAAACCTTGGCTTTGATGTTAACTTGTTGTCACAGACGGTTAGAATGTACAACATCGACACGCCGGAAAGCAGAACTAGAAACAAGGCAGAAAAAGTTCTTGGTCTTGCCGCCAAGGACAGGCTAACTGAGCTACTGGGGAATGAGTTTGAGATGCTTTCTCACGGAAAAGGCAAATATGGGCGAGTGTTAGGAACTCCTTATACCCCTGAGGGCAAGAGCATATGCGATATATTAGTAGAAGAAGGCCACGCTGTTGTTTATGGAGGCGGCAAAAAGACTAAAGTGTGGGCTTGATGTCCTTATTTTCTTTTAGTATGCCTAAAATTTGATCCACTTTTATGCTTGTAAAAGTTTTTATTGGTAAATAAAGCCTCTGTTTTCCATCAATGAAAATGCTAACATGAGTATCTTCTATGCCCAATTTAAGCTTTCCCGACTTAACCTCAGTTTCCAATTCAATAAATCTCTCATAAAGATCTGGATCTTCTTCAACAACCGCCTCTGATTCCTCGAAATGTTTTTCTAGACGCTTAAAGTATTCTTTTCTTTTCTTCCATAGTTCAAATTCCAGCTTAATGTCTTTCCATTCACTCCTAGCTATTCGGCAAAGTGTCTTCATGTAAAACCCCTTATACAAAAATATTTATATTAGTACAAAAATTTTTATGTTTTTAACCTGCTCAAATAATGGTATTAACTAGTTAATGTGTTAATGCAGCGGGCAGCGAATTATCTGACTGTTCGTCTTAACATTGTTGTTTTTCTTGGAATAGCTTGCTTATTTGATGTATTGTAACTGCCAGATATTGAGAATTGAGAATACAGGTTGTGAGCGTAAACCATACCCTTTCTATTCTTAGAGGGTCTAAGCTGTGTTGCCGCCCCTAAATTGTCAAATGATGTACACTTCTGTATTTTCCCACCCTTTTTTAGAAAAGCCGCAACATCTTCTTGAAGCTTTTCCCTAAACTCTTCTTTCTTTATCTTTGACTGTAATGCCATTATGAAAACCTCGCTGTCATTATGTGCTTCCAGAGAGTTGGGAGATCGCCAAGGGAATCCTGATCGACCATAAAGCCCTCCCCATGTCCCAAGTCTTTCTTGTAATTAATATTAATAAATTCTTTTTTAGATATCCACCCTTTTACTATCATAGTTCTATCATCTTCTTTTGATGCAGTTACCAATATAGCAATGTCAGAAGAAAAAGACTCAAGAGATTTAAAGAGCAGTCTTCCAGAGGGGTGAAAGCTAGATTTGACTTGAACAGACACTTCCCTGTTTCCAGCATCTATGTACATGTCGTTTCCCGAATCAATTCCCATAGAAGAAAGATCAAAGGGAATATCAAAAAGCTTTGCAACAGCAAGTTCAGCCTTTATCCCTAACAAGTCAATATCATTATCAGTTCTGGAGGAGTCTCTCCTATCGTTTTTAACAGAAGAGAGTCGGGCAAGTTGCCAACGCAATGCCGCGAATTGCTTGCATGAAGCTATCTCAGAATCTTTAAGACGAATCTGAATCATCACGCTCCTTAGACACTTCTTTTTTTAATAGCTTTATTAATAAAAACAAAGAATCAGAAACCTTTTCGTAGTCTTCATCATCTATTTCAACCATTATTATTCTCATTACAAAACATCCTGTGGATTCAAATTAGCCTTTACCAAAGTGTACCAACATTCACCAACAATCTGAAAATGGATACCAGTGTCCTGCTAAAAACAAACTTGTTAACTAGTTAATATGATAAATATGACCCCGGTAGCTCCCCGGTGGGTTATTTTGTTATTAATTAGTTAACAAGAGAGTATCTGAATCAATTCGTAATTTTTTTAAAACATCTTGAACGTAATCAAGATCTCGTTTTGTTTCGTGGCTATATCTGTCTTGATCCCTTGCAGACAAAATTTTAACTTTAATTTCTAGCTTGGAAAGACCTTCTTCTATATCTTTGACTGCATCCCTATAAGAGCAGAGCTTTAACTCTTGGCTTCTTATTGTGTTGTTTTTTTCAGCAACGTATTCTTTGTTCCTAAAAACTTTTTGGGTGTTCATAAAAATATTCTCCAGATTTATTTTGAGGGAAGAGGTATATCGAAGTCCATTTCAGAGGCGGTTTGCACAAGGCAATCAATTAGTTCGCCATAGGTAACCTTACTGGTTTGGGAGCTTCTTCTGACTGGCCTTCTGCGTATGCCAAACTTTGTTTCTATAATCTCACAGCCGTAGCAAAGGCAGAGTAATTCTTCGTGAATTTCACCCTCTGTCATGCCGCAATATTTGCCAAATTCCCTAGCCCATTTTCTATAATACTTTTCTTGGGGGCGAGTTCTTTCCCAGACGAGAGGCGATAATGACAAATCAATTCCGTCTTTGCAGTCGCGTACAAAATTGTACAGGGAATCTTTTTTCTCAGGCCAGTAACTTGTTAACATGGATAAGACAGCAACAAGTTTGTCTGATTCGTCTTTTGGAATCCTAATTTCCATTTTCTGTCTCTGGGCGAATTACCTGACCGCAATGACGACAAAGTTTTTCCTTGGTAAGTTTTATTTTCCATATTCGGATTTCTCTTTCGCCTTTTTCGTTTCGGAGTGTTCTGGTGACAACCTTGCAGTATGGATCGTGGCCTCTAATCACTGCTGAAATTATTTGCTTCTTGGTATTGGAATCAGTTACCACAGAATCGCCATAGTCCATCTCTCTGAGGTAGCCATATTTGGTATGTTTTTTTGGGTTGCTTAATGGTATTGGAACACCTTTTTCAATTTTCATCTGAATCTCCTATTGTTATCAAACCTTCATCAATTCTTCTAATTATTGTTTGGATTATCGCAAACAGAAACTGCTCACTCCTGTCCACGCGCTTTGGAAAATCGCCATTGAGGTCACTCAGGGATGCGGAATGTGTATCAAATGCGTTGTGACACTTGTAACAAAGATCGGCACAACAAAGATCATGGGGTTTAAGCCCACGACCTTTGCCGAGCTGATAACTTCTAAGACCTTGGTAATGTGCCGCCACAATCGTGCCATCTTTTCTACCGCAAATAATGCACGACTGATCTTTAGCCGCCCTCAGAAGCTTCTTTGAGCGTATTATTCCCAAGGTACTGGAACTGCGCTTTCTGGTGCTGGGGCTGGTGCTGGAGCTGGAGCCTCGTTTGCATCCTCCTCAACAGTTTCAGCCGAAACATACATGTAAGCCTGTCCAGTATTTTTAGCGGTTCTATTCCAGCCAGCCAATTTTATCACTGGTGTCTGACCGGCCTTCCTCTGAGCCATCAATGTCCTTAACATGTCATCAGTGATCTCAACCTTCCCGTTGTGGTCGGGATGTTTGTCGCTGGTTTTGTAACCGTTGGGAAACAGACCGCCTTCACTTTTGTGATACTTTTTGCTCATCTTCCTCACCTCTCATTGATTTGTAAATTTCAGTAAAACCATCAGCAAGTAATTTCTCTGCTTCTGGAAATTTGTTGATGGAAGTGATCGCTTCCATATTTTTCTGATAAAACGTCTTCAGTTCTTTAGTTGAACTGGTGTGCATTCCCTTCGCAATTACCAACATTGCCTCTGCCGCCTCAACCGCCTCTTCATTGGTGTTGATGCTTGTTTCAGCAACCTTGTTGGATTTCTCTGGAACTGCCTTTACTGGTGCTGGCTTTTGTGGAGCCTTTTTTTGCTGTACAGGCTTTTCCGGCGCAGGTGATCTTGGCATCGCCGCCTCAGCATCATCGTCAGCAGTAGGTATTCCAGCTATGGACTGAAGTGCGTACCTTCTAGCATAAGTGATTGCCGACCCTGCCGCCTGTGGATCTTGCTTTGCCAACGGAAGTGTGTACTCCTGTTCAAGCCACTGACCTGACACATGCATCAGTCTGGTAGTAACCCCGACACCTCGTTCTGAAGTGTAAGGAAATTGAACATAAGACAGTCCATTGTCACAGAAAGACTCTTTGATTGCTTTGACCACCGACCCCAAGTCGGCATATTTTGATTTGAAGAAGGGGTTGTTGCTATCTTTGACAGCCCCTCCCATCTGGCTCTGGGCTTTAACTAAAGCCTTCGCCAGCTCTTCTATTGTTTCACTAGTTTTCATCCTTTTCCCTCTCTCCTAACGCAACTAAAATATTATTTACATCAGATGTCATAAACAAATGTGAAGGTATCCTGATTTCCCTAGACTGGTTATCTTCAGTCGAAATTCCAACCACCACAATGTCTCCATCAATCTGTAAATTTAACGTACCGCTTCTTACTCCTTGAACTAATCCAAGAAATCTCTTCATAAACTCTGGGTTATCGTCCATTCAAATATTCCCTATGTTGCGAACAAAATGGAGCCGCGTGACAATAACGCATACACCTGATCGGCTCGCTCTTTCGTTCCTCGATTACCAGTCCTAACTTGTTAACAAGATAAGCTTCTGCATCAGCTTTGTTTTCAAAAACTCGATCAGCACGTTTATTCTTCGGCTTTTTGACGGCAAATTGAGGAGGCTTGAGCCACCTTTCTTCGTCATCACAAAGCGGAAGGCTTTGCCCTGTCAAATGATTGAACTCAGCCTCTTGATGGAAAGCAACCCTGTCTCTTACATAATTATCCCTTGTTTCAAAATCCCACAAGGGAAGTTCTATAGACATAATTGGCGACTGTGGATAATCACTACCCTTTCTTTCTGAGTCGCTTGCTTTCCAGTCCCTTAAAATTGCAATTATAGTTAACTTGTCAACCTTTATACCTTTTACTGTCTCTACTAGCCATGCGTAAAAGTTTTGTTGAAGTTGCCAATGCTGATCAGGAACTCCTTTCATCACTGAGTAGATAATTTTCCAGACAGAAGTGACCTTGTAGTCAACAATCTCAACTGTTCCGTCCTCGTTTGACTTCTGGACATCAATCGCCCCAGAAATTGTCCAACCATCTACGTCTGCAAAAAGCCTTTCTTCGGCTAAATGCTCTGCATCACCATAATTCTCAAAGATGTTGTGTACGGCTGTCCCGAAAACAGACCAAAGCCTGTCAGTAACATCTTCTTCTAGCTCATTAAAGTGCTGTCGGCTCAGTATCTGCTGGCGAGGACTCCCGATCAGTTGTGTCACCGACCTGTCGCTCTCCCCTCGCGTATAGTGTTCCTGTGACAGTCCTTGAACGACTGGCTGGGGCAGATTGAACTTGTTGGTTGTCTTCATCGCCCTGTTCTTCCTGTGGAAGATCTTCTAGACGGAAAATCCTGACACCCTGTTCCGTTGGTAGTGTTCTCATTTTGAACTGCTTCGGAGCATGGCTCTTGTTGAATCGAGAAATGTAGGCGGCCAAGCTTAGGTACTCTTTCTTGTCCTCGGTGTTGATCAGGATGCTGTCGTTCACATCCATTCCTTGCAATGGAACTTCCTTCCACTTTCCCCTCAGGTGCTTTGGAAATGGAACGTCCTTGTCGATTGTAAAACTCATAATAATCCTCCGGCTCGGTTGGTATTAGCCCAGCTTCTTGCTGGGATAAAAAAAACTGACTCATTTTTGACATTCTTAGTTACTCCTTGTTATTATCTTCGTAGATTACAGAAAAGGGTAAATTATGTCAAACGTGATTGAGATAAATATATTAGGTGAGCCAGCAAGCAAGGCTAATTCTCGCCAAATAGTTATGATCTCTGGTCGCCCAGCAGTTATAAAAAGTAAAAAGGCTAGAGAGTACGCGAAATTTTTTAACGATCAGTGTGCGCTTATGCCTAGCATTGATTTGCTGGAAGGTGATTTGTGGATTGAGATTGAAATTTTCTATAAAACAAGAAGACCAGACCTTTGTGAAGATCTAATTCTGGATCTGTTGCAAGGCATCGCCTATACTAATGATCGTCAGATAAAGGAAAAACATGTCTACCACGGACTCGACAAACAAAACCCCAGATCAATCATCCGAATTGGAAAAATTAGTGGTTCAGAAGGTGATTATCCGCGCAATCCGAGATCTGGTCAGCACGAAAGCTAAAGAGATAAATGAAGCAGAGAAATATATTCTTTCCGAATGTTGGGTTGATGATGTTTCTATAGCTGGTTTTGATGAATCGTTTGTGGATATTGTGAGAGAGTCTATAGACCTTTCGCCTGTCCAGAGAAAGTATGTTGTGAGTAAGATTTTGAGTCTAATAAAAAACCCCCCTAAAAAGGGGGGGCGATAATATTGCGCTAGCAGAAATAGGAGTAACTGCTGAATGACAGCCTTTCACAAAACAAGAGAAAAAGCAACCCCTAGTAATTACTTGATCAGTTAATTACTTGTCTTATTTACTGGAGGGTTTTGTTTGTAATTTCTTGATCAGTTATTTTCTGATCAGTTAATTACTAGGTGGTTTTTTACCAGAAAAATATATTGCAGTCAAACAATAGGAGAAACAAATGAACGAAACCGAGGAAATTGTAGCCCTAGCAAGCAGAGATGCAAGAATAGAATGTCCTTCCTGTTCCGATGGAAGGAAAAAAAAGAACCAGAAAACTTTATCAATTACTTTGGATGGCGATTACAAGTTGTACTTTTGCCATCACTGCGGATTGTCTGGGCGAGTTAAGTCAGATCCGTTTTACGCTAAAGATTTAGCCCTTGATATTGAACAAGTTAACAAGGCCAATCAAAGCGTTGTTCCGATTCCTACCCAGCTCAAAACAGACAATGATTTGGTGGGTCGCTTCTTTTCATCAAGAGGTGTAGATGTTGGTGATCTGGATGCCCTTCCAGCTATGACAACAGGGAGAAAATATTTCAATAACGTGGGGGAGGTAGATGCCGTTGGGTTTGTCTATGGCGATGAGGCGATTAAATGGAGGGCGGTAGACCACAAAGCTTTCACCCAAGATGGCGTGGCTAGAACCTTTTACAATATAGAGAATGTAGATGAAAAATCAGATCAGCTAATAATCTGTGAGGGTGAGGCAGACACGGTTGCTCTCGCGTCTATCGGCATTAATTCGGTGTCTGTGCCAAACGGCGCACCACAAAAGGTGAGTAGTAGAAGGGTAGATGCGACTCAGGACGCAAAGTTTAATTATTTGTATGAAGCAAAAGATCTGTTGAACAAGGTAGATAAAATTATTATCGCGGCTGATCGTGATGCCGCTGGAGAGGCACTTGCTGAAGAAATAGCGAGGAGAGTGGGTCGAGCTAAATGCTGGAAGCTGGAACTGCCCGCAGAAGTCAACGATGTCACTGACTTGTTAAGGACAAGCGGAAGCGAAGCTGTGGTGTCTGCCGTGGAAGCCGCCGAACCGTTTCCTTTATCAGGTATCTATTCGGCAACGGACTATGCCCCAGAGCTTTCAGAGATTTATGAAAAAGGAGTGGGATCTGGAATGTCTACAGGCATACCGACCCTCGATGAGCTGTTTACGATAGCCGAAGGTCAGCTTTCCGTAATCACAGGGCTTCCTAGCTCAGGTAAGAGTGAGTTTGTTGACCAGCTAATGATCAATTTGGCGAAAAATCATTCTTGGAAGTTTGCGATAGCCAGTTTTGAAAATCCACCGAAAATTCATCTCGCCAAACTCTTGGAGAAAGCGGTGGGCAAACCTTTTTTCGAGGGATCTAGAGCAAGAATGACAAGATCCGAAGTGTCTGAAGGCATGAAGTTTATCAATGATCACTTTGTTTTCATTGAATCAAAGGACGGAACGATGCCCACGGTTTCCTTGCTAATAGATAAGGCAAAACAGGCATGTCTGAGGTTGGGTTGTCGCGGTTTGGTGATTGATCCTTATAACATGTTGGATATGGATACAGAGAGAGAACACGTTGCCATCTCAAAAATGCTTTCAGAAGTGACAAGTTATTGTAAGAGTTCGGGTATGCATTGCTTCTTTGTAGCTCATCCAGCAAAAATGCGTCCGAGGGATGACGGCAGTTACCCTATAGTTGGCGGCCAACATGTGAGTTCAAGCTCGGCGTGGCATGCCAAGGCAGACCTTGGAATTACCGTACACCGTGGTGACATGGGCGTAGAGATTCACTGCTGGAAGTGTCGATTCAAATGGATCGGATCACAGGGAATGGTCAGGCTGGCTTACGATGTGCCGACAGGTCGATACTACGATTCTGAAATGGCTGAGAAAAGTGTCAAAAAAGAGGCTCTTTCAGCACCGCCACATTGGATGGATGACTGGGAGTAAACTCCGAAGATGGCGGAAACAGCAGCGTGTGGCTGCGTAAAATATCATTGTGTTAACAAGTTAATATGGTTAAATACAGCAGGACATAAACCCCCTTGTTTAAATCACTAGATTTTTTGAGAGGAATTTGGTATGGGAAATAAAGAAGAAATTGCCAATACTGATCTAGGCACACCAGAGATACACAAAAGAAAGTCTGTTATGGTTGAAGGCGGCTCTGTTCCAAGAGCTAGGGTTATGAATCAGACAACGATAGATTCTTATCTGATGGCTGGATTGATTGACCTACAACAGCATCTAGCTGGTGAATATCTCATGGATAAGGCAGTAAAGGCCGGAATCTTTTCAAAAGGAAGTGGATGGCGAACCGAAATAGCTTCTCATGGCAAAATGAATAATGTTCCAATGGGAATGGAGCCTTATCGAAAGACAATCAGGTCAATCGTCAAAAGATATAGCGAACATCATGCCTATGTTGTAAATGAAGTTGTGTGTCACGACTGGGATGTCAGGGACTCTGACCATAACATGTTAACACTGAAGGAGTCCTTGAACTGGATTGCTGACACTAGGATGGGAGGAGGTAGAAATCCTTTAAGTGCGAGGATAAAACCAGAGAGGTGGAGGGGCTAATGAATGCTCCTTCCCCCCTCAATTTTCGGTAACTCACGGATAGAGTCGGCTGTCTGTCCGTGATTCACTTCAGAAGATAATGGAATTTCCTGACCAGAAAAGTCTTTGAACCTGACCATGAAGTAGCCAAAGTCTACATCTTCTTCTAGAAAAACAGAATGCTCACCTAGATGGCTGAATTTAGTAAATTCTTTTACGTCAATAGCCATAATGTAGAGCCATAGAAGCGGAACTTCCAGCCAAGAATGCCTCTCGTCATAGTGTAAAACAAATTCCGTGGGATATTCATCGCCATCAATCTCGATTAAAATCACAGAAATACACCAGAAAGTAACAATGTTAACAAGCTAATGAGACTGCCAGCTAACAGGATTGCTATTTCATCACTCATCACAGCTAGGCTCCAAGTCATAGATGTCAGGCCAAATTCCATTACAGAAATTGTCAATTGCAATTTGTTCTTCAATGATTTCCATCTGGTAGTCTGACTCCCCAGCCAGACCAAGCACAATCAAGACCACTGCTATGCAAAGCGGCCAAGTGAAACAAACTAAAAACTTATACATCATTCATCTCCCCTGTTTTAAATTCTTCAACCAACAATTCTTCTGGAAGTTCGGGATTTAAAAACTCATCAATTTCAACACCATTGTAACTCCCTACCAGTTCAACTTCATGTCCACGTTCAATGTGTTGTGTCCCCCTGATTTCGTGGTGATCAGATACCCCATAAACCTGACTGCCTTTCCAGTTGATGTCTTCAAATTTAACATAAATTGTAATCCCGACTAAGTGGGATTCTTCGGGATAAACTTCTCGATCAATTTTTGTGTGGTTTTCTTCACCGCCCCAATTGACAAAAACCATAGCTCCGCATTTTGGGCAACTTAGATTGGTTTCAATTGGACGTTCTTGATCATCGGTGTCGTGGTCGCCGCCCCAGATCAAATTTTCGTTGCAGTTGTAGCATTTCATTTTTTCTCTCCTAACTAGTTGGTATGGTTAAGACCGCTTTTTTGTGACAACACGGTTTAGCGGATAAATATTTACTTCAAAATTATCCTCATCAAATTCGTCTTGTGAAGAGACAGCAAATTTCCATGCGTGGTGGAGAGCAAATCTTTCTGCAATCTCCTGAGTTTCAAATGTACCAAACGATGTGTTTCCGCAGTTGACTATGTCACGGACTGTGACAATGTACTCCGGTTTGCCTGTGATGCTGTCATCGTGGTAAATACCTTCTTCTGACTTCTTTTCAAATGGAATGATATTGTCGTTCATTTCTTTTTTCCCCGACTAGACTTGATTTCTGTTTCCGCAAACACCCTGTCGATGATGATCGAGGCGAGATTGTTCAGCTCTTTCATAGGCACGTTGTGTAGAAATTCTTCCATCAGAACCTCAGCCTCAGTTTCGCGCTTATTGGCATTCTGTTTCGCCTTCCACTCCGCGTCTGCTTTTTCTCGGTCAAGCCAATCCTGTTTCCATTTTGGAATTTCAATTTCAGGAACTTCAGGGGCTTCTAATGATGATGTTAACTTGTTGTCATCGTCAACTTTTGCGGTGTCGTCTACGGGAAGTTTTTGATTATTTAAAAATTCAAGAAGTCCTTTCTTGTCAGTAGGCACTTCAACCTGTTCAAATTTGAATTTGGATTTTCGGGTTTCAGCCTGTGTGCCAACCCATTCACCTCTGCCATTACTATATAGTCTCATTTTATTCGTACCCCTCCCACTTGTAGTTTTTTTTATTCAAGGACTTAATCGCGTCCTCAATCTTATTGAGAGTCTCGTACATAGAAACCCCCTCCTCAACCCACGCTTCCAAAACATCAAGAACATCATCCTCGGTGAACCCCCGATTGATCGCATTCTCGCCCATTGCAAGCTCATAGATTTTTTCAACAAACCTCTCACTAACCATTTTTATATCTCCAGTTATTTTTCAATCAAATCATCAACAGTTAAGCCGTTGGTCAGTGCCTCGATAAGATGGCCGTTCATATGCTGATCAATGTAGTAAAAGATCTGCTTGCCATCCTTGTCGCGCAAAACATTCCCATCGTCATCTTCTCGGCAGAAAGTTAAGTGCCACACTCCAATATTATTGAAATCATCCATCCTAACTCTCCTTGATCTTGTGCTTGACGTAACCTCTGCGAGAATCTTTCTTCCTGTCGCGGAAAACGTGGGCGAAACAAACCTTCCTCGCATGCTTGGCAACCAAGTTGTTCACCTTCTTGTCTTTAGCCATGACGATCCCCTTCCAGTTCATTTATGGCAAATGCCTTAGCATCTTCCAGATTGTTAAAACTTAAACAATTAACCATGAATCCTTTTTTGACAATTCTATTTCCAGTTGGGTGCGGAAACGTGTGACGCTTAAAGCTAACCAAAAACACACTCGCTCTTTTTTTCTTGATTGATCCTATGTTCGCGCCTACATTGTCAGAATCTTGAATTCCCCAGAAACCTCTTTTGCTTAACTTGTCATAGAACACTATTGCCATCGTTTCGCTTCTCTTCATGTCTTTTGACAAAGTTTACACAGATTGACGATACCATGCAAACTATTTTTTGACGCTAAGATAATAACGTGACTCGAAACGAGGTCGAGCAGGTTAATCATATTAACTAGTTAACACAGTAAGAAAACCCCTGAAAATTAAACGTGGACAAAATATTTATTATGTTAAATTGGGCTTAAGACGTACCTTTTTGGGCTTAAGACGTACCTCTTCAAAACTCTGGACAAAAAAAAGGGGCTTTCGCCCCTAGATTATTGAGCAGGATGTAGCGGTAATTTGTGCCGAAACTTTGCGAATGCACTGATAATATTATCTGGTTCTAGCTTGTAATTTTTTGCAACGCATTTCACAGGTTTCATCCTGTACTTGTCGCAATACACATTTC
>Ga0080013_1001741_pt1 | contig 27744 bp, 50 predicted proteins | sample ETNvirenome_6_85_FD_69236 | JGI IMG/M metagenome (GOLD analysis project Ga0080013, IMG submission 69236) | Marine viral communities from the Pacific Ocean - ETNP_6_85 (SPADES assembly) (version 2) | ecosystem: Environmental > Aquatic > Marine > Oceanic | place: Pacific Ocean | collected 2013-06-19 | reverse complement strand
CTTCCCGCTTCCGTCGGGAACTGACAGTCCGGGGCGACGCGAACACAGTCCGAATGCAGGGCTTGGTAGAAGATGTGAGCGAGGTCAAGGTCGATGTAAAAGAGGTCCGCAAAGACCTCCATCGGCACCTCGAATGGCACGCGGGGCTGAAGGGCTGTCCCGTTAAGATAGGAGACCCATGATAATTCCCACTAAAAACAATAATGTTCGTCTTGACTTATTGCATCCTAAAATGATTAGTCGTTTAGAGCATTTTTTTGCTGATGCCCGTATAGCAGGTAAGGTAACAGTTATTTCAGGTTGCCGCTCTTATGCAACACAAATGAGATTTTATCGAAAGTATTTAACCGGGCGAGGTAATTTAGCAGCTAATCCTGATAGACGTTTTGGGCCAAGAGGTCCTGATGGATTAGGTATTTGGCGTGGTTCATGGCATATGCAACAGCTCGATGGTTATTGTCATGCAGTAGATTTTGCTTTGATTGGCCGAGGAAATATTTCTAAGCCCGAAGTAAATCGAATAGCTACTAGTTTTGGTATTGTGCCTACTATTGTTGATAGAGAATGGTGGCATCATCAGTGGCGCAGTGCTGCAGCCGAAGAGTTTCCTGCACCAGCAATTGACGGTGCTCGATCAGAAAGAGAAAAAATTTCTTCCATGGATTGGGCTGGTATTGCTACTGCGCTAGCAATCCAAAAAATGTCGGTACGTGTCAATCCGTTACGAATGAGGTCTTCTGGACCCGCTGTTAAGACTGTACAGTTACGTTTAGGTGAAATCGGTTTTGATTCCGGTAAGCCTGACGGAATTTTTGGGCGTAGAACATTTTCTGCTGTACGTCGTTATCAACGAGCCACTAAAGTTCTTACCGCGGATGGAATTGTAGGCAGTAAAACGTGGGACGCCATGTGGCAACCAGACGGTGATATTTCAGATTTGTATTCATAATGGAAGGCTATCGCGTTCTCATTGGGAATCTACAAGATGCTACGTGGTATGAGGAGATTCCTGTAACTCGAATCAATTTTAGCAAAGTTCTGAATGGGACTGGTAAATGCGATATTTCGACCTCACCTAATCCAGAACGTAGTGCATTTAAGGATAAAATCTCATCTGACTTATTAAAGCCTGGCCGATCAACGATCTATATCGAAAAAGACGGTACCATAGTTGGAGCCTACATTCTGTGGGAAGTGTTTGTTATTTATCCATCTAACAGACTTCGTTTAATTGGCGAAGGTTTTTGGTCGTATTTTCGCAAACGTATTATTAACGAAGATGCTTTATACACCAACACAGATCAATTACTTATTGGTAAAAATCTTATCAACGGTGCACTAACGGCCATGGGTCAACTTGGGAAAATTGTTGGCCTTAGTGTAACGGGCACGTTAATTACTTCCGGTATATTAGTAGACCGTAATTATTACGGCTATCAACGGCGTATTGTAGCCGAAGCTGTTGAAGATCTAGCAAACAAGGAAGATGGATTTGATTTCGATATTACTTCTACCTGGATAGCAGGTTCGAACCCTCCAACTATTGCAAACGAATATCAACAGTACTATCCTCAAAAAGGTACTGTAGGTGATATTGTATTTGATTTGGATGCTAACCTACTTAGAATTTCAAGGCAAGAAAAAGCCCAAAAAGTTGTCAATAGAATGTTTATGATTGGTGGCGGCACGGCTGAAGATACGGTATTAACTACCTCATACAATATGGGAAGTATGAGCGCCGAAAATTATCCTTTGCTTGACCATAAACTAGTCAAAAAGGATATTACTGAAGTGAGCACGTTGGTAACGTACGGCATGAGGGAACTTGCTAAACGCTCCCAGTTGTATGAAATTCTAACAGTCGAATTAGATCCACAGAGTGTTGAAACTCGGTTGGGCACTTTTACTACAGGCGACATTGTGCGAGTAAAAGCTGACAGAGGATTTATATCGATCAACAAATACTATCGAATACAGACGTACGATGTCTGGGTTAACGAAAGCTCTAATGAAGAAAGAATTTCCGTCAGCCTATCTACTGTGGAGGCTACAATCTAATGCCGGGTAGGGTGCTCTCTGATTCTGTTGTTGACTTGTTAACAGAAATTGATATCCGTTTACAGAACTTAGAATCAGCTGGATGGATAGTTCCTGCGGGCGGCGCTTTTACGGTGAAGGATAGCAGCGAACGCACTAGAATAATAATTGGATTGATGTCTGACGGAGAGACCGGTATACGTATTTGGGACAGTTCGGGCGTCCTCCAATTTGACGAAACCTATTCATAGGAGTTGCAATGTCAAAAACACTTAAAACACTAAAGCGTGATGCTGAAAAGATTGTTATTACATTTGTCGAAGTCTTTTTAGCATCAATGATTGGCTCAGGAATTACCGGAGTAGATTTGGCCACAGCGGATATGGCTGCTATGGCGGGTCTAGGTGCCGCAATGTCATGTGCGTACAATATTGTGCGACAATGGAAAAACGATCTTATATAGGTTTGACTTTTTCTAATATCTCGTTTCTAACTTTCATTATTGACTGAAACGTTAAATCAGTAACTGCTTTTCGTAACTTACTGTTTGATGGTAAGCTCGAAATATAATACAACATATGACTTGTAGCATCATTAGCATGGGGCGCATTGGGTTCGTACAATCCGATGCGCTCCAGCTTTTTCTTATCCCACAGGCTCTTAGAAGAGGGTGGTTGGGCTACGGGTTTAATGCGCACTCCTCGAGACGAGCACCAGAATTTGATGGTACCTATTATTTCGACTGCCGTGAGGTCAGCATTAGGAATTCTTCTATATTGGAACGATTCATAAATTAGGCCTTTAATATCCTGTTGATCTAACCAGTGCCCAAGGCCTACGGCATCTTTTGTTATCTGAAACATTTCGAAATAGCTGCGTAGGTTCGTTAAATCGCCATGATCTGGTTCAATTGTGTACCTACAAACACCTGTCGTTTTTCCTGGGTCTAAAGATATGTAAATCATCTGGGTCTAACCCCCTAGTCTAGTTTTAGCTATATTCTACTGGAGTCTAGTTACTTCCCCTAGCGCTCTAATAGATTACCCCATTATCACCGTGGATATCTTAAGAGACTTGAGTCTAGAGCTGTACTAAAGCGCGATTAGCGCTCATCTTCGAGGAGATCAGCGAGCTGAGCCTCAAAACGGGAAATCTTCGCTTTTAGTTCGGCGATCTTCTTTTTCCTGCCCCCCGTGACTTCCCTTATGAGTAAATTGTCCGAATCAAGATTTGTTCGATCACCATCAACAAAGTAGACCCTTTCATGGGCCATTAGATCCCTACCGAGTTTTTCTTCCATAACTATGTGATGCGTTAAACGCCATTCAAACTCGTCGGTCTTTGTGTAATGGTATCCATTGGGTGCTACCCGGGTCGATCCAATGTCTGATTTCTGTCCCCTCATGTGAGCTCCTCTCGCCACACGCTGATGTATAGGTAGTTGTCGGCTACGCCGAAACATGTTCCTCTGACTCTGATGCCGTTGTCCCAATAGAGATCGAACTTATCTCTACTAGACATCAATTCCCGGCAGTTCTCGTGGGCGTACTTGATCGCAGCCTTTAGGGGACCACTGTTCACGTCGGCTAAAAATTCATCGCGCCCCTCCTCAGGACCGACTAGGCTTTGCCGATCGTGCAATAAGTCGACCTTACCTCCTTTGAATATCGCCCTAGCCCCCCACATATGGTCAGTGGAGGAATCGAATCCTTCCTTCTCGCATCCTAGTCCCCAGGTGATGTCACTCATACCAATTCTCCCCAACTAGGACCAATTTCTGTATCAGCTGGAAATGGTACAAAAGTATCAAATTCCTTAGCTGCCGTGTCTTCCATGATAGCCTCCATTTGAAAAGCGACCTCTTCTGCCCGGTCTGGTTTACACTCCACTAGAATTGAATCGTGTACTGGAAGTCTGATTTGTACTTGAGGCATTTCCTCTCTAATTCGTATCATCGATAACAACGTCAAATCAGAAGCAATACTCTGGGGCATAAAGCCGTAAGCTTCATTTAGAACGTCCTTTTGATTCTCGTGTGTGATCAACCAGAAACGTCTACGTCTTCCAAACAGTGTTTCCAAAGTCTCCGACTTGTGAAGCACTCTTTCTTTGATGCTCTCCCGCCAAGCAACAACCTGTGGAATAGCCTCAAAGAATGTATCGACATATCGTTGTGCTTCGGCTACTGAAATTCTGAATTCCTTAGAAAGACTGTAGGCCTCTCTACCGTAAGTCAAACCAAACACTACTGCTTTGGCTCTAACCCTTTGATCCTTCGTAAAGGTAGGTCCGAAGAATCTTGTGGCCACCTCGCTATGTAGGTCACGGTTCTCGCTGAACACTCCTTGCAAATATGTGTCCTGCGCTAAACAAGCAACGACTCGAAGTTCTGCTTGGCCGTAATCTGCTTGAACGTAGACTGATTCTTTTTCTGGAATGAATAGTTTGCGAATCTTAGACTCTCTTGGTACGTTCTGTAGATTAGGATTTCTACACGCCAAGCGACCAGTTACTGTTCCATGAAGAAGGAATGTCGGATAAACCCTATCCTCAATTAGTCGATTTCTAATTCCTTTTACATAAGTGCCGTATAATTTTTGTTCCCTACGATGGCGGAGCATCAGTGAAACGAAACGATTCACATTAGTATCCGTCTCCGTTTTATCTCGGATGTTCTTAAGCGTCTCTTCGTTCGTAGACTCAACACTATGGTTTAGTTTCCACAGGGCCTCTTTGACTTGTTTAGGTGATCGGGGATTCTCTACCCACTGCTTTAGTGCTTCCTCGGTTTCGACGAGTTCCTCAAGATAGCTATCGGTAAGTTCGTCTAGGTAATCCATGTTGACCTTAATGCCGTCTAACTCGAGCAGCATCAAGTCATTCGCAATTTTGACTAAGAAGTCGTGCAACTCCCTAAGACCCTCTACCGCCAATCTGTGGGTATAGTGCTCAAACAGTTCGTGGGTAAGTGCCACGTCATAAGCGTTGTATTTGTACAACAGATGTCGTGGTATGTTGGCGAATGATTGTCCTCCACTAACGTACTGTTTAATTTCTAAGTCATAAGCTGGAGCGCCTAGTAGTTCTGCAGACAGATACTTCAGCCCGTGTACGCCTTGCCTTTCGTCAAGTGCGTATGAGGCGAGCATAGTATCAAAATACACTTTGCTACTCTTGGCGATATTAAGTCGATCTAGGACTTGTAAATCGAACTTACCGTTATGGCAGATAATGCCTTCGTGTTTTTCGAGCATGTTACCTAGGACTGCCATTACTTCATCGTTTTGGCATATTTCTTCTGCTAATACCCAAACTTCATTAGACTTGCATGACATTCCGATACATAAAAGAATGTCGGGATGACTAAAATCTCGGTCTTTCTCGACTCCTACTTCGATATCTAAAGTGACATGTGCTGATTGCTGCATTAGTTCAATAACAGACAATGCTAGCTCTACGTCAGTAATTGTAGTGTACTTAGGTTCTGTCCAATCTTTAATGGGGGCAATGATTTTGCCAAAGTCGGCAATGATATCAGGAAATACGCCATTGTTGCGAATAGCCATAGCAGGATGATAGGTAGGAATAATTTTCGCTTGCGGATATTTTGTCGAGCATTTAGGTGGCCCTGATCTAGCAGTCGTCACGTTGACTTTTTCACCCATGACTTCTTCAATAGCAGTTTTGCCAAGAGCTACAATTATGTCTGCACGTTCTAGATTATCGTATTGATTGGTTATATGAACGCTTTCTAGATTGTAATGACGTAAAACGTGCCTCAATATACGTTCCGCTGGTCCTTCTAAGACATCGCCAACGACTACAATTTTAGGAAGCCCACATTCTGTACTGCTCAATGTTGTCACGAGCTAACGCTTCTCCCTCCTCGGTAAAGGTTTCCTGTGTAAAGTACTTTCTTGGTCTTGGTTGCCAGGGTTCGTCGATACTGAATCCCATCTGAGCCATATAGGTCGGATAAGAAGTATCGATTCCTCTGGCCAGAGGCAAGTCTGCTAGAAGTACAACTTCTTTAGGCCAACCTGAACTACCGAGAAAGTGTACGGCCTCGAATCGTTCGGCTATATCAGTACCCATCGCATAGACGATATCAAAACGTTCGTAGCGAGATACTTTCTGACACAGGTGTCTCGGGATAGCAAGCACGCTGATATACTCCAAGTCCATCAACATGAATACGCTTTGAGCTACTTCGGCCCGATCCCTACCCTGCACTACGCCCATGTATTTAAACCAGTCATGGTCTAAGGCAAAGGGTTCAAATTCTTGCGCCAACTGATATGATGCTGCAGCATCACCTAGAACATCGGGTACAACAATTTCGTCTACTGCTAAAGTTCTAGCTATCGCCATTAAATCGGCGTTTTTTATTAGCTTACCTTCGGCAGCTCCATTGTCTAAAATCTTATACCCCGAAGTTGCTTGGTAGAACAATTTGTAGGCGCTTCTTTTTCTTGGTGTAATATGCTGGGGCAAAATTAAGTGATAGTCTCCCTCTGCCAATTCTGTGTTAGCTAGGGGTGGAATAATTGCGACTTTCATTCTGCTTTTTTAACCTCCATTTCGAGAGCACTAATCTTGAAGTACAAGAACCTAGCATAATTTGCTAAATCGACAAGTTCCTCTTTTGCGTATTGCCAAATATCATTTTCTATAAAACCTGTTTCACCATATTCTTTGACGCCCATTTCAAGGCGATCAATAATCATGGCATTAAATTCATCCCCCCACGTCGCCAGCAAATCTTTGGCAATTGTATTCTCGTTTAGCTGCATAAAATACCTCCATGTCCATACCGGCAATACCGGCAATACTCAACGTGTAAATAAAAATATCCGTAATTTCGCCTGCCATGGCGTAATATGTATCTTCGTCTTCTAAATCAAGGTCCCCCCTTTGCACTTTTTTAAGTATGTTAGCTAACTCACCAACTTCGCCGCACAATGCTAGAACATGATGGGCAATATCTTCGGAAGTAGCAGCAAAAAATACTTTGCTATCCACTTCGACTTCGTGTTGGATTTCTTTTAGGTATCTACTCATTTGCTAAATCCAATCAGTTGTAAGTATTCTGTGCGAGCAAGTCTATCATGATCTGCAAAACACCCTGTCATAGAAGATGTCGTAGTTAATGCACCACTAGTCTTAACTCCTCGGATAGTCATACAAGTATGTGTGGCTTGCATAACGACCGCTGTACCTAGTGGATCTAAGTGGCTAGTAAGAAAATCTGAAATAGCGTCAGTAAGATCTTCTTGCGTCCACAAACCTTTGCTCATATATTCGACTGTTCTAACTAGTTTTGATAATCCGGCTTGCTTTTTTACTGGGACGTATCCAATGTGGGCAGTCCCCATAAAAGGAGCAATGTGATGAGCACAAAGAGAAACAAAAGGAATGTCCTGTACAATAACCATTTCATCGTTGTTGGATTCAAAAACGGTAAACTCAAATTCATTGGAATGCGCGAGTTCCCAAAGCATTTCCACATAACGTTTTGGAGTCTTTTCGACATCTGTTCTTCCTTCCCAAGTATTATTAAAAACGGTACTAAGCAATTTTTCAGCTAATTCGTACAATTGATCGTTAACTCGATCAGTTGGCTCAGGATTTCCGGGGTTAAATAATCTATCCATTTATACGCCTCTTTCATTTGCGGGCCAAATATATTTGTGCACCTGAACGTTTAATTTCCAAGGTAAACCGGCATCTAATAACCACTGCACTAATTCTGCTTCTTTTACTCGATTCCAAGCTGCACCCACCCAGAATTGAGCGTCACAGTTTTGCATAAAAAGATATTTCCAAGTTTCTACGGCCTCATCAAAATCATCAAGATTTGTTACAACGAATTTGATACCATCACGACGATCGAGTTCTAAGGCGTTCTGTTCTCGACATTCAATGCTCAATTCACGATCTTGCTCCTCCGACCGGAAGTAATTAACGTGGAAGTTACTTTCACCGGAGCCTTTTAATTTCCAGTCCATCATCTTAGGCATTTCCCAAGACCAAGATGGAAAGATTTTTGAGCCGTTTGTAAATACTTCTTGACTGTAACGCCTTTCAAACAAGGCCCAATATAATTGCTGAAGCTGTACGGCGGGCTGAAGAAAGGGCTCTCCTCCGGTCCAACAAATATTCCTAATGCCAGTGCCGGTAGTTTCTTCAATACGCGCTATCAGATCTTTAACCTCAAACTTTTCCGCTTCTGCGCTCCAAATAGAGGGTTCAACGGCGTGGGGAGTATCACAAGGCCAGCCGGGGCAACGCATATTACATCCAGCAAAACGAAGGAACGTAGTAGGTAAACCTGTATTTACGCCTTCACCTTGAACGCTGTTGTATATTTCGGAAACTCTAAGTTGTGCCATTTATTACTCCTTCCACCCTACTGCTTCTTTCCAATATTCTGCGTCGTCGTATTCGGTATTGTCTAGATGAGTTAGTCCTGCAAGCGCAATTGCTTCGAGTCGCTCTACACACGTGGAACAACGTCCGCAATGATTTGTTACACCTTTGTAGCATGACCACGTGTACCGAAAATCTAATCCCAGAGAGTGAGCTTGAGTAGCAATGTAATCTTTTTCGATATGAAGCCAGGGACATTCGATTTTGAAATCTTCCGAAATAAAACCTTCATTCGCTACCATTGCCAACTCCTGAAGTTTTGAAATGAACTCCGGCCTACAATCAGGATAAACCGGATGATCTCCCGCATGGACGCCTAAATACAACCTTGTGGCTCCAAAAGCTACAGCAGCCCCGATCGATACGTTAGCCATTATTGCATTTCTATTCGGCACCACTGTGGATCTCATTGTTTCGGCTGCATAGTGTCCTTCGGGTACATCTATATCCGAAGTCAAGGCGCTACCAGGAAGTAAAGTTTGAATACATTCCAAATCAACGAGATTCCAATCAACACCCAAACGAGTACAACTGTGAGATGCATATTGCAGTTCTGTTACGTGACGTTGTCCGTAATTGAATGATAATGCTAATACTTCGTGCGGGCGATAATTATGCTTCGCAACTTGATATAGCATTGTGGTTGAATCGAGTCCACCGCTTAGGACTACGATCGCTTTATAATTGTCTTCCATTATTTATTCCTTTGCTGTTGGGTAGAGTCTTTCTCCTCTACCAGCTCTTATTCTTTTGATTAGCCCTCGCTGTTCTAATGTTCCAAACACTAACTCAACATCTCGAGAAGTCAAACGATACCGTTGCATTATTTGCGAACGCTTTACACCAGGAGATCTAACAACGGCGAGTTGAACCTTTTCGATTACACGTTCCTGAGTCGTTTTGCCTAAATTATGTATAACTTCTGCAGTGTACACTATCCATTGTTCGATATAGTGAAAGGCTTTCAAAATATCACTTACTTCTACCACAATTGACGGAGCTAGACGTTTAGAGGCAGATAATAGTAAGGCGATTTTTAGACCACTTTTTGCTAATCTATCGTACGTGGGAGTAGTAATATCTTTTTGAACCGATTGCAAACCCAGTTCAACTAGCTTTGCTTCGAATTTGTTGTACAACACCCAAGCATCAGCTGTTAGCGTCGCTTCCCATACTTTTGGAAGATGAATTTCATTACCTACTGTCGAAATATCTGTTGGCGTATAATGATTTTTTACTTTACGCACCGTATCGACTAATTCGTCCCGTTTTTCCAACGACGCAGCTGTGGGTGGACCTAAAGGCTTTAATTTACTGACATCACTTTCGGCACAAATAAGAAGCATACGAGGTAAAAAACCAGAACTAACATGATCGTAAGATAAAAGTGCTTGTATTCGTTCTTTGATTCCTCCAGCAAATAGAATCAAAATGGGATCTCTAACATCAATTGTTTCTTTACGCAAGACTCTTTTTTGACTTCTACCATCGTACAGTTTAGTTAGCATTTCTAACATGCCTGCATAATAGTCACGCTTAGTCATCATTTCGAGAAGTCCAGAGAACTCGTCGCGTAAGAATATCGAAGGCCTACGTGGTCTCATCGACATTGAAGTAAGTAGACCCTCAATAGAACCATCTGTAGCTAAGATAGCATCGGGATCTATCTCACCTAGAAAATCGATTGCCATATCCATAGCGGTTGATTTACGTGTTAATGTTGTATCGGCTAGAATCATAAACCACAGGTTCGGATGCATCGTTCCGTAACTTGTAGGTAGCGCTATATTACCTGACAGTAGTGTGCTTAGAATAATTAGTGCGCCAGCTTGATGATATTGCCATGCGGCGTCTCCTTGCTGTCTAGCCCAAGCAACATATTCTTCAACAAAACCGCCGTTTGCCGCTACAAGATCACGTTCGTGTTCACTTAGTAGTTCAGCCTGTAAAGGAACTTCATCATTTTCGTTCGCATCTTCGGCTTCATAAGGTTGACGATCGGCTTCTTCGTGAGTAGCATTTGCTCGTACAACATCTTTCCAGAGCATGATTTCAGAACGTCCGTCCCGCTTATACTTATTGCACGCCGCTTCTCTAGCAATAACGAAAACTTCGGGGGCAGTAAATCCTTCTTCGAGCAACATCAACTGTAACTGCCAAAGGGCTTTAGACCAATCCGTAAAAGGTTCTTGTTCGAATAAAGACCAAACTCGAGGATTGATAGTTAAACGATGCTCTTCGAGTAAATCTTCGGCAGAAAGTTCAGGAAGTTCTTTGGGGAAAGGCAGTTCTAACTTTTCTGAATGAGCTACATCGGGATAATCAGAAAAAGATTCAGGTGTATATTTACGCTCTGGGCGGGCAATCTCAACAGTTACATCCCGCAGACCCACAGTGTTAGCATATTTGTGGTTCAAAGTTAAAGGTACGCGTAACAGTTGAGTTAGATCCCAACCTGATTTATCCATTCCTTCAGATTCATGGAAATAGGCAATGCGCTTACTAATAGTTTCGGCATCCGTGGGATGAATAGGTTCTTCAAATCTCCACAGGGCCTGGAATCTATTTTTTGATGTTTCGAGCACAATCGTGGGTGGAACCAACATCTTGTCATAATGACAATCGTCTAAATCACCCCAGGCAGCTGTTACTAATTGTGCGTATTCTTTTTTCCTTCGGGCATGAGAAAATAATTGTGGGCAAAACCATACGTCACATGTCACACGTAATCGCTGACTGTGTTCTAAGGCGTCGTCAAGTTCTTCGGGGTAGCGAAAAAATTTCTCGCTAAAAGAGCCGGTTCTAGCGTTTCTAGTTGCTACACAAAAATGGCCTTCTTCTTCCCCGAATATAAACTCATAGACTGCCCTCCGCTTTGGGTCCATTCAAAAGGGGGCTTTCTATATAAAGGAGCTCCCCCCACAAGTGTGTTAGCGCCGTACGCACCGCTGCTTGTAGGGGGAGACTCCAGATTTTCATTTACGGAAGAAGCTCAGCTTTTTTGCTGGCCTGAAACTTATTGGGATTATAGGGCATAAATCTTTTGACTTCTGCTCGAGTTTCGCCTTGGAATTCTCGGGCTCCCACTGTTACAACAACGGACTTACTCACGAGATCGGCAATCTCAAAGTCTAATGACTCCCTTGCGGCGTCTGCTTCAACAACACCTGCTGCAAGTAGTAGCCCCTTCAAACTGAAAAGGGCGTGAGGCAATAAGGAAGTGTTAGTCCACAACTTACGATTCTCGTGGTCTCCTTCTTGGACGGTTAGCTCCCAGTTGATGTACTGCGCTCCGGGGTTATTTGAATTTGGCCCCGATTCTCGCATTTCACCCTCAGTAATCTTGACGTGATACTTTCCCGGAGGAATAGCACTAAAATCACTGTCTGGGACTTCGGCAAAGTTTACAGTTACCATGTTAGGCTCCAGTTACTATGTTGTGGATTGTCTTCATGTCAGGTTCTTCTAGCACGGGCGGCAATGAATCAGAGCGATCCTTTGCTACACAGGTATCAGTTCCTGAAGTTAGCATCAATCGCCGCACGTCTCCCTCGACGACTCGTATGTACATATAGCACACGATGTCAAGGAAACCAGCAACTTCTGATGCTAGTTTTCCGCTAAGATAAGGTCGACTCAGGGTTATCCCTGTTTTTTGATCCTTATCTGTTGCAGACAATGCCGTGAAGATAGTATTCACGGACAAATCTCTAAAGGCTCTTACGAAGCGCCTAATCTGTTCTGAATTTTTACCCCATTCTCTGATACCAGGAACATCGGGATCTCGATCTGGGTCACCCATAACAAGATCTCGCATGATGTTATACATGCTAAACTTTTGGATCTCTGTTAGGGAATCAAGTACAATCGTTTTATAGCTGTCGGCACTACTAGCAATGTCGTTATAAACATTAGTCATATCGCTCCAACTAGCCACGCGCACTACATCGACTTGAGGGTATTTATTGCGTAAGGACATTGTGCCCCCTTCTACGTCAATAAATAGCACTGGGGACATAGCTTCTACTTCGGAAGCTGATCCTGCAAGAACGGTTTTACCTACGCCAGGATCTCCGTATACAAGCATATTGACTACTTGCGGCCGTTCACTGACGGGCTGAACCTTAAGTCCTCCCAATGTGTTTTCGGTTAGTACTTCTGTTGTTGTCATTTGTTCTCCTTTATTCTAGTATAATATAGGCAAAGTATGTTCACAAGGATCAATATTTTTCGGTGGTATAACGACCGCTCTTTTCTAAGATCCATTCAAAATCGCTGCCGTCTAATTTTGCTAAACAAGGAGCAAAGAAAGCACAGCCGTTACAATTGAAACGGTTTGAATTAGGATAAATACGAACGTTTGGGTCTAACATATCTTCGGCTTCGAGTTTGATTAACTGTTCGACTATATCAAGTTCTTCTTGTCCTCGATATAAAGTGGTTCGCCGAAAGAAGATGCTCCGCTGTTCGAGATGTTCTATGTACTCCGTGTAAGGGTCCTCAGATAGTCCAAGTTCCGCAAGCTTCTTACGAAACATTATTGCGGAAGTTCTCTGTGACTTATTCTGGCTCATGGTACCGTTTTGATTTACCTGAGGCTCTTTAGGTACTGATTTACGAAGTTCGTTTATAATTACGCCTTCTACAGGAATGCCGAGCTGTTTACGAATTGCCCAACAATAAGAACTAACTTGCATGTCTAAATCCATATAAGCCGTATTAGTAAATTGTGCGGCCGTTTTATGATCAACGATCCAAATTCCTTGTTCATTTTCGATAATCAAATCAATTCGACCTTGATAGCATGCATTCATGCCCGGAATAGGCACTTCGAACTCGACTTCACTTTTGACGGGTTTGAAGTTATCGTGCTCTACAGACCACAGGAAGTAATGCTCGAGCATGCCCTTCCCTAGAATTTCGCGTTCAGCAAAGTCTTGCTCGGTCTCTACAGCGAGACTAGGTTGAGCTAGTAATATCCTAGCCCTCTGCTGATTGCACGAGTCTGTGAAGGCTCTAAGCGCAAAGCCTTCTCGCTGCGCCCTGGGATAGTGCAGCCGATCTGGGTCGTAGAATATTTCTAGCGCCACGTGAACGGCTATTCCGAAGTCTAAAGCTTTGATACCCGGAGTATACCTGTAGCCTTGACGCATAGGAGATTCAAAATCCCACTGCGTTCTACACCTCTTGAACCTACCTCGATCTGATGTTCTGATTATTGATCGAGTAGTTGTTTGATCCATGCCCATTTCTGCCCCAATCTTTGCATTCGGCCTAAATCTACAGTGTTCTCTGCTATGATGTCTATTACTTGAACAGCGTTGTGCTGCCCAATCCTGTGAAGTCGATCCTCCGCTTGAAGGTTCGTTGCGGGCGACCAACTTCGGTCAAGAAATACTACTTTATTAGCCGCAGTCAAAGTAATGCCTACCCCACCTGCTCCAATAGAACAAACAAGTACCTGCGTGGAGCCTTCCTGGAACTCCTGAATGACCTCTTCTCTGTGCCTTGTTTGTCCCGTAAGAGCAACAGAACCTGGAATATGTTCAAGAACAAGATCAACCATTTTAACGAACTGTGTGAATACTACGATCTTCTCGGCAGTTGAAGCGACAATATCCTTTAATACATCCAACTTAGCGGAAGGAGTTTTTAAGACTACTCCGTCGTCTTCATCCATTTCGGCATAAGCTAAAGCGAATTGCTGTAATCGAACTAATTTGGCAATTACTACTGGAGCTATCACGGGTTGATCTTCATTTTCTCCAACCCAGGCAATCATTTCGCTCTTCATTTGATCGTAAGCTCGACGTTGTGCTCCCCTAAGTTGCACGGTTATATCTGTGTAGTACTTATCTGGTAAGTCCTTTAGAACGTCTTTCTTTAATCGCCGAGTTATAATAGGTTTGATCTCTTCTCTTAATACGTCCATATTTTTTGTCCCCTTGATTATGTGATAACCGTGGGGATAGCCGATTTCATATAGGATGTATGAGTTATAAAAACGCCAATAACTTCGGTAATCTTTCGGATACATCCAATGAAGAATAGACCACAATTCGTCGGGTCTATTGATAATGGGTGTACCACTTAATCCTAACTTGTACTTACTTTTGATCTGTTTCAAAGCTTTGGTTTGTTTAGCCTTACGATTCTTGGCCTTATGAATTTCGTCCCCGATAATGTGATGCCATCCTACTTTAGTTAGTTCTGGCATTAAACGTAAGACCTCCCAGTGCAGAATATATACGTCTGACTGGTAGTCCATCAAATCGTTTAGAAACTTAGATCGATTCTTACTGTCGATTACGCACGTCTTGAGGTCGCTTAAATCCTCAAAGTGCCTTCTCCAACCCCCCAAGGTTGTCAGGGGTGCTATTACTAAAGTAGGAGCATTCGTGTAATCTTTTTGTCGTCTCCGATAAATGTCCAGAGCTATAGCTTCGTAAGTTTTACCCGTACCCATTTCATTCGCAATAAGGTGGTGTTCTTTATCAGACTGAGTTATCCGACTACAATCTTCAACCTGGAACTCATATAGGTCTGAATGAAACTTAGTCACTAGTAAACCAGTTCGCAACTAAACTCGACATTATTTACCGTGATAACGATAGGCGCTAAATTGACTGTTGGAGTTGTAGCCGGCGCTATCGTTGTAGTTGTCGGCGGCACTGTAGTCGTAACTACCGGCGACGTGGTTGTGGTCGTAGTTGTGGTCGTAGTTGTTGTTACTGGTGGACGTGTTTCGACCGTATGAGTCGGTGGATGAGGTAATGGCAGAATTGGTGCAGCCTGCCAGACCCCAGCGGTACCTAATGCACACTGATGACCCCAGTTTGTATAAGCCCCAACACGTTCAGACCACCACGGGTCGTCAAAGCGAAGCGCCTCGCCTGATTGATAGTCCAAATACCAAACACGTTCGTATAACGGTCTTGGATCCTCTGGATCACAGGGTGCGTACACTTTATCGTGATCAGCTGACGTAGGGGTTGTTGATACTAACACTGCGACTACAATCGCTGCTCCAACTGCTACCTTTATCAAACTCCGAGAAGCTTTCTAAAGACCTTTCGCACAGCGTGCTCAACGGCCCGCTCGAAGCTGAGACCTATTCCACAGGTACGTTGTTCAGACTCTTTCTGTCTGCTGTACTCGTCGAGCAAATGGGTAACTTCGCTTTCTATGTCGACGTCACTGCTGATCTCATTTCTGTCCAGCCAACTTTCGATTGCATATTCGACATCGGAAGTTTCGATCTCAATTTCGATCGACGACTCGACATCGCCTAGAGGTATGGTTACTGTTTGTATGCTCATTGTGCTCTTTCTCTGATTGGTATCTCGTTGTTTCCCATGACCTGCATAATCCAACCGCGCTTTTCATCCTCGCATCGGCCGTTTCTGCAAGTCCAGGTATATATAGTTGAACCGTCTGGACGGTTCTCTTTTCTTGTCATCTCACCTGGCTCACGACAGGTGGGACATCTTCGGGCTGTATCGTATCGCGACTCAGTCACTCAATCGATCCTCCACAGCCGTAATGCGGTTACTCAAATCCCTTAACATTTGATCCGTTTGAGCGGCCTTACTTCCCCGATAAGCACCAGGTATTTGACAGGCTGCATCGAACAACTCCATCGTAGGTTCTTGGTTGAGCAACCATTTTGAGGGAGCGGTGCCCCCTCCTCGACGCAACTGACGTAAACAATCCATTGCCTGTAACATCCTCATTACTTGGGTGTAATATGGAACGGACAAATCGTGTTCTTTGAACAAATGCGTAGCAAAACCTGTCCAGACTTTATTACCGTCTTGGTCGATTTCAACTTCCGCCTTCATTGCGTTATAAATGGTGGATACATGCTCAAATAGAGCCGGAGGCACCATAGTCTCCGGATTAGGCATAATCAAACTCCTCCGTTAGGTCATAGCATAATCTACGTCTTGAGTATATTGTGCTTGTGACTTTTAGTAAGTCGTCGGTGTCTGTTATAAAAATGTTATCGTTAGTAGCTGCTTCTAGCATGTCTTCAGATTCTGCAAGGTAATGTTCCATTAAATCGCATAAAAGTTCTTTTTCAGGCTTTGTTAGCCAATGTTGCGTGGCTTGGTCTTTCCAAGGGTTCCATTTCATTATACTCCTCGTCGATGATACTCTCATTTCACTACTATTATATAGAAGTCCTCTCGTGGTAATCAAGTAGTGGTCCTAAGGCAGAAAAAGAGCCCTCAGCTGGCTGGAAACTGAGGGCTCTTTTTCTGCTCGGGCGGACAGAGTGTTACTCGGCGCTGTTTGAAGCGGCGTCAGCCTTACGTGCAGCTAGGTCCTGAAACCACTTGATCGCCTTGGCTTCTTCAACGATCACTCGACCGTCAGTGTGCTGCTTGTGTGGGAACTCTTTCCCTGACTTGACGTAACCGTAAATCCGCTGGGGACGAACTTCGGTACCTGACAGCTCGGAAAGCTTTTTGGCCAACCCTGTGGGAGTTAGCCAACCCGAGGGAAGATCATCCTTTTTGGAAGTCTTCGCTGGGGCCTTCTTTTCGGTTTTAGTATTTGTGTTTGTATCGGTCATTGACTGATATCTCCTTGTTACTTAGTTACTCGGGTACTTTATTATATCACGCCTCAAAGTTCATTTCCACCCTACGTCGGATGCAACTGACCAAAGGGGCGAATCCTATGATCCACATAACAAATCCTATTGGCGGGATGATAAAAGAAATCACCACAAATGGAGTTGTTATGATGGCCCATACTAGACTAACGGTGAACCATATCCACCACGTACGATATTCTTTTTGAGACCATTCCTTTTTAGGTCTGTCTTCTTCGAGAACCTTGTTGCGCTCCCAAAGAGGAAGATTATCGATGTGAATGTCATATGCTTCGTCCGCTAACCCTAGCTCTTCAGGAGTGGGTGGCAGTCCCACTCTACGACTTCCGTTTCTACTTCGCGTTCCTCCCAAGCTGTGGGAACTCGCTCGATTTCTGTTATAGTGTCAACAATGCGTTTTTCGCACACTGACTCGCGTGAGGACCAGATTTCATATTCGATATCACCAATCGAAAGAAATACTTCGAAATATTCGTCAAGGTAATTTTTACGGATGTTATCGACTTTGTCGCTGTTCAAAGCCGCCTTGACTAAAGCAAGGAAAACGTCCTGATTTGCTTCATCACCATAAAGATATGACGAAACTTTGACTTCGGGCTTTCCTGAAGGAAGTGCACCGGGATTACTTTCGATAAAAATGGCAAGATTCCTAAGATCCTCCGCCATTTTAGTTGCTAGTTCGGGTTTCAATTTCTTTTGCTCCTTTGTGCTTGTTTGTTTATTATAACTCAGGCCTTGTAGTCCCTTTCAAGGACTAGTTGAGCGATAATCCCCCCGCTGTCGACCACAGCTGAGGATCGATTAAATCGAGTAGGAGAGCGTCGACTACTGTAGTCGATAAAGGAGTAGCTCCCCTATCATCGCCTCCGGTAAAGACCGCTACTCCGAATAAAGTCATATTTGCGTCGTATGGCTTGCACCAAACTCTGCGATAATATCTCGTGGCCAGCAGATTAGGAGGTAACTCAAGCGATATACCGTCTTCATTGACCCACATATCGGTGTGGGAATCAGAAGGTAGAGGCACACGTTCAATGTAGCCACCTACCAAATCTTGTAGCACCTCAAGCGAAACGTCTTCATAAGGTTCTACGATAATGCTGTCACATGAAACTATTACGAGCAATCCTTCTGGTTCAGATTCATTACCGTTAGTAATGGATGAAGAGGTCATGTGATCGTTTCGCTTAGATAAAGTTCAAAAGCTAAACCAGGTGTAACATCACAGGCTTCTACGAAATGAGAGTCGCACACGTAAGCCCAGGGCCCCATATTCGTTTTAGCGTCGTACTTAGCTGGTCGAGTGTATGAACACATCTGACAAAGGGGTATTTCACGTAAGGGTATTTTTTTATATGTGTCGTCCGTCATTCTGATCCCTTTGTTTGTCGGTACATTTGCCTCATTTTTTCCATTTCGTTATTGAACTGTTCGAGAGTACCCCCGTGTTCAACAAACGCAATCCCAGGGTCACTTGATTCAGGTTCGAACCTACACATTGACGTGCAAGTTTCTTCGATCTCAATGGCAAAAATTGGAACGCCAATTGCGAAAAGTTTGTCGTAAGCCCACTCTGCTATGTATTCGGAAGTTGGCATATCAACACTAAGAGTGTCGTTCAAATGGTGATGGTCTAGAAACTCAGAAACCAGAGGTTTTACTGCGATCTTTAGATCGGCATAATCCATAAGCATGTTACGCTTTGGGCCGTCAGTGAAAAGAGAATCACCTCTTACTTCAACCCACATAACCCACGAATGACCATGAAGCCGAGCACACTTACCATCGTGATCCATTAGTTGATGCGAAGCTTCGAACTTAAACTGTTTACGTATGGTATACATTTTCTTCTTTCTAATACTATTATATAGCAGGATCAAAGGCCCATGCAAGGATTAGTTCTCTATCCAACAGCTTCGTGACGGATTCCAATGCCGTGTACCGCCGCCTTCGTAGAGCAGCCACGCGGCGACAGCGACGTTAGCTTCTGGTTCAAATGGATCAGCTCCCGGCCACCCCGCCGACTCAGATCGCTCCGTCCAGTATTTCGCTAGGTGCTGGAACCAGCCGATCGCTAAAGCCGAAGAAACTTCGTAATTTATCGTGTGATGAGGTAATGCACTCGACTCACAGAAGGCCACTTTTAGTGCCCATTGTTTATCTTCCGGGAGAAAATATTTATCGACCAAACCTTCTAACGTTTCCTTAGATTCCCACAGGGGGGCTCGATTGAACTCAGGAAAGAAGGTGTGAATAGCTTCCTCTGGGCCACCAAGAAACTGCATGTGCGCTTCACGTGTAGCTGGTCCATAAGTTCCGTCTACAGGGAATACGCCGAGTACTTGTTGGAGGAACTTTATATCGTCACCTTTTTCGTTCATACTGTATGTACGGCGTGTGACTTCGCGTGTCGCCGCTAATCGAGAAATTTCGGAAGGTAACGTGGTAGTGGTTGTTACGATGTTCTCCAGCGCTTCTTCGGCTGATGCGTAACAAACCCAGGGTTCCCCTTCTGGGAAGTTACAGTAAGAAGTGTTCGTTTTATCTGTAGGTATAGGCTCTGAAGTAGTAAAAGGAAGCTCCGTGGTTGTAGTTGTAACTGTAGTGGTTGGACTAATAACTATTACGTTTAGAATCATTGCTGAGCCAGTATCTGAATCTGACAATGGCTCGCCACCGCTCACAATGCGTAACTCTATTTCTTGTCTTGGCTCCAGGGCATCCCAAATAAGTGTAGGCGTTGGTAGTACGCTCTCCGTGGCGGCAACTAGTTCTATGTCGGCGTATGGAGCAGGTTCGGGCGAAGTCAGCCATGAACCTAGTAAAGCGGCCGAACCAACGCCCAATCCCTGTGCGAGATATTTCGTCTTCCTCCGCATTCATATGGCCCAGTCACGATCGAAATAGGCTCTTTCGGCAGCGCCTTCATAGTCATAGTTGCAAACCGTACATTCGGTACCGGGTTCCCAATCTACTTCTGCGTCCTCGATCGCTTCTTTAGTCCAAACGAAATCATCTTCGCCTGGTAATCGTGTTTCCTTACATTTGACGCACACGAAGTCGTCAACAACCTTGTTGCCTTTGCAAACGGGACAGGGATCACCGTAAGTACCTTTTATGTACTCTTGAAGGAACTCTTGTTCTTCTTCGTAATCACCCATGAACATCCTGTCAAGGTCAGAACGGGTCATACCCCCTTTCCACTTGTCAACCCAACCGTTACCATTGCAGCGTTCGCAAACGTGTCTCACTTCTTTAAGGAACCTGTTTTTTGGACGCTAATCTCGTCGGTTCCCGTTTCTGGATTGGCTCGTTGGCCGATCCATACCTTGAAGTTTCGTCTTGTTGCTGCCATTCTGATACGAGCCACCATACCGCGACGCTCCTGTACAAAGTCGACACCTCTTGTCAATAACCAGGGGGTGCCATCGAACCAAGTGTCATAGGGATAATATTCTCTACGACCACGATGTGCCCAACTGGGCATTTGTTCTAATTTTTCTGCCATGATGCTCCTTATTTAGTCGAAAAAGGGAGTGGATCGTCGGACCTGGACAGACAACGATCCACTCCCATCTACCCGACGCAGGGTAGACCTAGTTCGTATAAACAACTTGACCCCATTGATGGATAAGTTCGCCTTCTACGAAAGTCCAGCGCCATCTGTTCCCATCTTCACCTACCCAATGGAGTACTGAATCCGGAGTAATCCAAGGTGCAATGGCCGCAATAAATAGTTCCTCTTGACCTTTTTTACTGTCGTAAGCGTGAATAACCAAGTTCCCATCCCACTCGTACGTGTCGTAGAAACCAAGTTGGGCAAGTATTTCTTGGGCGTTAACGCACGTCTCGGGATAGTTCCAATCCATCCAAGAGAACCAAGCGAAGTCCCGTTGTCCCCCTTTCCACGAACCGCCGGCCTTGTCGTCGTCCGGTAAGTGGTTCAACTCGCACATGGTATTATAAGCACTATCTAGATACCCGGTGGGAATCTTTATTGTTCCTGATTCGATCTGAACATTATAACCCATCAGGTATCTTCCTCCTCATCCCACGTAATCTCGAGAATGCCGGAAGTAATGTTGAAATCGATACAAACTTCCGCAAAGTAAGCTTCCATCTCATGAGTCACCTGGCGTCGGGAATGTTCTAGTTCACTTTCTAAGGGCATGGTACCTTCTTTTTTTTGGGCGAGGGGTGAGGATGCTCCCCTTTGGACACCCTCACCCCTCTGATTGTATTAGACCTTAGCCAATGCAGGCTTGGTCTCCGCGTTACCTTTAGCGGTATTTTCCGGCGCTAAGTTGCGCTGGTAGTAGGCTTCGAGGTACGCCTGAGCATCCTCGGCCTTGATCATCCACTTCCCCTCAGGGGACTTGAATGACTTGACCGTGCCTGCTTTACGCACCGAGTAGCCGTACTGTGTTGGCTTTTCGGAATAGCCAGGTACCCCTTCAAACGTTTCGTTCATAACACGAATCAAGCGGTACGGTGTCAAGTCATCTGTGACCTTGATCACCGGCTTCGTTACCTTGGTGTCTTTCATGCTTCACCTCCTCCCAACGTGATAGTCAACTAAAGCTATATACGTATTATAATGTAGAATCAAAAGCCCTTTCAAGGATTAGTTCAAGAACCTTGTTTGTACTTCTTCTTGAGTCTGATCGGTCGCGCCGGCAGTTGAGTAGGATCAAGCCTAAAGTGGCTTGTTCCGGCCATCCCTTTTCGACCTTCCCAATCCTTAGAGTCCTCCTCGTAGATCGTAAGTGTTCCGCCCATCACCTTATAGGTAACGTTCAAATAAGGGCCTCCACCAACACCCGTGAAACGAACTATTTTACTCATGCACCAAGTCCTGAATCATTACGATGCCTCCTTTAGTAGGCGTACTCTTACGAAGTTCATAGAAGAAGAACAGCCATGGCCAAACGCTGGAGTAACCTTTTGTTCCGGGTCAGCCAGCATTATTTCGTTATATCGGGCACAATAATAGGTCCCTGGTGCATCGCCACCCAAGAAAATACACGCCTCGTCGTGATCAGAGGCCTGCCCCCACTCACAGGGGCCGAGTTTACAACAGTAACCCGATCGAATACACGGATATTTAGGGGACAACGGGCCACGCCTCCTGTGGTGTAGCACAACCTGTTCCGTGTACGAACTCTTCCATGGCTTCGGAGTTACCACAATCCGAGCAAACGTACACGGATGTGTCCTCTGGCCTTCGGGTCGTGCGACTCAAAGCGTTCGCAGCCCACGGTTCTCTCATTTCGAACTGATCGCACCGAGGACAGAAACCTATCTTCCGTCTCGGATCTCTAAGTGATTCTTGCACGTTCTCTCCTTATTTCCTTGGTGATTTGGCGGTAGGTGGGGTACAGAGGCCCAAGCCACGAAAGTCGAATGCGGTTGCCCCAAAACGAGAGCATGTACCATGGATATTCGCACGGCACAGCTGAGTCGAACGGCTCATCGCCGCAGCCATCATAGGCGTAGCCGAAGCGTGGACCGTTTTTCTTCCACCAACGGTAATGATCAGGCTTCGGAATCATTGGCCCACTTCTGCAATGCGTCACGGATAATCCGTGCCTGAGTTCCTCTACCGAAACACTCTCGGTATTCGATACCAACTTCGTGGGCTACCCAACGATGGAAGGATAAGGAATAAACACCCTTCAGTTCGTCCACTGGTGTGCCGGTAAACATATCCCCCTCGGAATAAATCTGGAACTTACCAGCACCACTTTGGTGCGTAACTTCCAGCTTCTGAATGTCCTCGGGGTCGAAGCCCCGTTCGATATAGTACTTTGGATCCATGATCGTATGACCATCCCCATCAATGGCTCCGTCTTCCTCGAGGTTTTTACGAACCAATTCCTTAGTTATTGGCAACTTATTCCCTTTCATCCATTTCGGCTATTTCTTCTAGCGCCTGAACCAAGCGGTTTATGTTCTTTTGGAACTCGATCAGCAGGGGAAGTCCGACTTCACCCTCTTTATGGATCACCCTTATGGCCTCAACGAACATCCGAAGATAACGTCGTTCGTCGTAACGTCGGTCCAGGAGGATCGATCGCTCCATTTCCTCGACAGAGATCCCCTCCTCACAGTAGCCGCACAAGATATCTGGTCCCCATGAGGAGCCGATAAATATACCGTGTTCGCAGCGCTGGGCCTCGTCTTGCAGATCCCCGTCGTATTCGAGGTATCTTGGATCCTCAGTGCCGTCTTCGAGTTCAACCGGCCTCGTCATAATAGTTCTTTTCCTTCCCGTACATCTGTTCCTTCATGTCCTCGTAATCAGCCTCAGCAGTTATAACTGCTTTTGCTAACCTGTTCGGTATGTCTTGCCCCGAGGTTACGAACTCCATGTACTCTTCAAGGTAGTCATAGAACGTCAGTTTCATCAGTTCTAAATCGGTTGCGTCGGGCATATCTAGGTGGAACCACCTTTCCTTTTTCTTTGGCTTATAGTTATATTATATAGCAGTCCTAGCGTACCAAGCAAGGGATCAGTTATGAAACCAAATAGAACTGCGCCGGGGGGTCGCGGGGACACAAACCGAGGTACTAGGAATAAAAGGCCCTTACGTGAGGGTCCGCAACGACGGGTTCTGTGTCTAGGAATAATAGGTCCTTACGTGAGGGTCCTTATCGAGCACCACGATAAGGTGCCGAACCTAGTGTCCGACACCTTATCGCACCAGTGTTAGTCCGAATGAACCAGGTTGTCGATTACGTCCCGAAGGAGTCGTCGCAACTCTTCTGTGTACTCTTCGTACCAGATTTCGTACGCAGGACTATCTTCGTCCGTAGGCACCGACCCAAACTTATGTTCGAGTAAGTACCCTTTTACGTACGATTGTACGTCTTCGTCGTCTACCAACAGGTGCGTTAACTTTTGCACGAGTTCGAAGCGTTCTTTCATCGTACTCATAATGTGTTCTCACCTCCTTACGAATCTAGTTTCTTTCTCTGATTCTATTTTCTAGCAGTTCTCGCGCACCATTCAAGAGACCAGTTCGAGAACTGTGCGAACTAGTTCTAAAGACGAACCTTTTATCGAGGTCCGCTTCGAGATCGATCTGCAGCTCTTTGGAGTCATCCTCGGACATTTCTTGGTCCTTGTTCTAACCCCGGCAACATTCCAGGTACGGCCCAGACCCTATAATCCTCGGCCAGATCCGCAATAGCTTCGAAGTTGACGATCTCTTCGAATACGTGATGGGTACTGTAGTCCTGACCGTCCTGCGCACGAGGAGCGCTCTTGAACATCTGTACGTCTGCGTCGGTCATAATCAGTGGAGATGGATCCAAGCTCGGTCGCTGTCCTTAGCGACCACTTCCGCTACCCAGTAGTCCCAACAGATCTGGTCCGCCAACTCATTGTCCCCATCCCACATTCCTGGGCAGCTCATGTTCGGAAATAAGTTGATGCGAAACAACCCTGTTCCATAGAGGACGCCGCGGTTCTCGAGTTCAGGTGGTCCATGTTGGAGTCCCTCTTCATGTTTCGTACAGCGGCACGAAAGAAAGGACTCATTAGGTGCTTGTTCCTCGCTCATCGGGTGTTTATCCTAACTGTTTTAGCACAAGTCGCACAGACATAGTAACTAATCCGCTTCTCGTGCACCGTTACTAGCTTAGCGTCTACCCCACACCAGGGGCACTTCTTGAGAACGTCGTCCTCGTCGTACTTATGAACCATTGGTTTCCTCTTCCTGGTTACGTAGTGCGATCAACATGTCGTACAGGTCAATGTACTTCATGAGGGGCTGACCTATCGGCCCCCGTGTTTCGAGGAGGTTCTGCAACTGATCGGCCACTGAACCTCGATTTTCGAACTCTTCTCTCCAACCCATTGGGTCCTCCTTAGGACTCTATATACGGAACATTTGCGTAGTTGCAACCCATTTCAGGGTACTGGCACTTCGAGACTACGTACCCGTCCTTGAACACGACTCGGATGCTGCCATCCTCGTACATTGTGTTCGAAACAATAGGTCCATGGTCCCGAAATACTTGGTCGGTTGGTGCACACCCTGTTAGTAAGAGTGCGGCCAATATAACCGCGCGGTACTTCAACTGGTTTCACCCCCTCTCATCGAACTTGTGCCAACAGCTATCGCACACGTACATCCTCGTTACTGCACCCCGGATGATTTCTCGGTGCGCTGCCGGCATCTTCGGCCATACGTCCTGAACCAGTGCTCCATCCTTGTACCGATAAAGCTCCTCGGTCGAAACAGATATAGCGTCCCGTTGGTTGCACTCCCCGCACTCTGCTTCCAACAGGGTCGACGGACGCAAAAGAACCCTCAAAGCTCTAACCTGTTCGAGATTCTGTTCCCGGAACAGATCCTGTTGGCCCTTCATTCTTGCTCCAACCAGAACAAACGACTCGCTTCGGCATCTCTGATCATGTCCAACCGAGTTTCGAATCGGTGGCCTTCACAACAACTCGGCCAAGCGTCCCCACCAGGGCACTTACCCGTAACCCGATCAACGTCTGGGGCGCAGTACGGCGTATCTCCGTACTCGTCTCGAAGCCACGCGTTCCTTTTATCGGACGCGAATGGATCGATCCCCTGTTCTTTGAGTACCTCAAGCAGTCCGACCTCTTCAATGCGGTCCTGCTGCTTTTGGGCCCATTCTAACTGGTTCATTTCTTCTCCTTCGTACTAAGCGATTTCTCCGTACTCGCTGATCCACTGTCCGTCAATCTTGGTCCACAGGACGGAGTTCTTACCCTTCGGTGCGTTAGCCGCACATGTGCCGCAACCACATCGACGTACTTCTGGTCGTGTTTCGGTCTTCTGCTTCAAGGTTCCACCTCCTTCCTTTACCTCTGCTCTTGATTCTATTATATAGCCGATTCAATGGACCATGCAAGAGACCAGTTCCAGGGTGGGTTCCCACTAGTCCTGCTCCGGCACTAGGCGAACCCCTCCCCCTTACGTGAGGGTTCGCATCGAATAGTTCGGACGTACCAACTTTGCGCTGCAGGGGGGCGTTCGGACCATCGAACCAATATAAAGAACCCCTGGCGTACCAGGGGCCCTTGTTTGTGGTGCGTAACCTACTTCGTTACGGCGACCAGTTTGTTTTTGAGTGCGAACTTCTGGATCCACTCTTCGGCGTCCTTGGGTTCTACGAACCACTTACCGTCGACCTTGCGGCCTGGGATCAAGTTGTTACGCACGTAGTTGTAACCCATCTGTGTGGGGTACGAGGCACCGAACTGTTGGTTCAGAAGCCGTATCACTGCGTACGGGGTCATGTTCCTCCTTCCTAAGACCATAGTTTTGCTGTATGGTTATATTATATGGCAGTCCGCGAGCACCATGCAAGTGACCAGTCCTGGGTACTAATAGCACTAGTTCCAACGCTAGAACGCGGGGCCGGACCCATACCCGGGCAAAATAGCACCGTAAGCACTATTAGGTTCTTTAGGTCGTATAATAGTTCTATATAACCAAGAACCCCAAGAGCTTTAAGGGAACATTCGGACCCTATGGTCCTGGGACCCTAAAAAAGGTGGTTTGGGTTATACCTTGTAATACACGGGTTGAGTCCTCACTCCCTCAAGGTGCTTAAGGGGTCAAACCCCGCACGTGAGGGTCCGTTGGGAACCCCTGTGAGGTCCGTGGGGGGTCCGCAGATGAGAAAGTCCGGACCCCTGCAGCTCTTGAGGCGTCCGTGGGGGGTTCGGACCCCATAGGGGCAGGTTGGGGTCATTTATGTAGAACCACTATGAAAGGCCCCCAGCGAACCGGGGGCGCTCTATTTATGTCCTATCGGGGTCGAAAAATACGACCGCTTCGACCGTTCCGACCCAATCAACTTTGGTTACCAACCACGCCCAGGCATCTTCCCTGGTTACGTACTCATACGGCCACCAACCTTCATAGGCGTCCCAGAGTTCGATTTCTTGGTGTCGGAGCGCGTTCTCGTACTCCCACTGCCGGTCAAGTTCTATCTCGAACTTCTCTTGGCACCAATCAATCAGGGTCCATGGTTGTATGAACCCCTGATCGAACGGGTACTCAAGGAACCCACTGTGGTTCTTGTACTCAAACTCTTCCCAGTTCGTCATGTTTCTCACCTCCTTAATGCGGTATAGTTATATTATATAGCAGTCCCGCGGGACGACGGCAAGGGACAACGTTCGAGCGAGTTCTTTTTGGGCTCCCGTGGGGGTCCCAGCGGACCAAATGGTTCGGACCTTTTCAAGAGCTCTATGGGTGCGTTCGGACCCTACAGAAGAACAAATAAAAGGCCCCCGGTCCTCTTTACAAGGGCGGGAGCCTTTATTTGTTCTGGGAAGCCGAGGGCCTAGCTTGTTACCTTCAGTCCGTTCTTAGCAACGAACTTCTGGATCCAGGCGTCGGCGTCTTCGGACTTCACGGTCCACTTCCCATCAACCTTGGTTGCGGGAATCAATCCGTTGCGGACGTAGTTGTAGCCCATCTGCGTCGGATAGTTGGAGCCGGTCAGCTGGTTCAGCTTCCGGATGACGGCGTACGGAGTCATGTGGTACTCACCCCCTTTGCTTGCTCCTAGCTTCATGATTCTATTATATAGAAGTCCCTCGCTGGGACTCCCGCACCTAAAGCGGACTAGTTCTATCTGGACGGGGTGTCCACACTTCGCGATAG
>Ga0080013_1001740_pt1 | contig 27757 bp, 30 predicted proteins | sample ETNvirenome_6_85_FD_69236 | JGI IMG/M metagenome (GOLD analysis project Ga0080013, IMG submission 69236) | Marine viral communities from the Pacific Ocean - ETNP_6_85 (SPADES assembly) (version 2) | ecosystem: Environmental > Aquatic > Marine > Oceanic | place: Pacific Ocean | collected 2013-06-19 | reverse complement strand
CCGTACAACAATTACAATTTATCCAACTGCTAATTCTACAGCAGCAAGTAATTACGTTAGTATTTACTATGTAGCAAGACTGCAGGATGTTGGAGCTTATACAAATGCAGTAGATGCTCCTTATAGATTTATACCTTGTATGGTAGCTGGATTAGCATTTTATTTATCTCAAAAATTTGCACCACAAAGAACACAAGAAATGAAGATGTTATACGAGGATGAATTAGCAAGAGCTTTAGCGGAGGATGGATCAGCAGCGAGTACGTACATTACACCGAAAACTTATTATCCAAATATATAATGGGAAAATTTTCTAGAGGTAGATATTCATTAATGATCTCTGATAGATCAGGTGCAGCATTTCCATATAGAGAAATGGTTCAAGAATGGAATGGTGCATGGGTACATAATTCTGAATATGAACCTAAGCAACCACAAATAGATCCAAGACCGCATGGCGCAGATGCACAAGCTTTAGCACATGCAAAACCTGCAAGAGTAGAATTTGCAGTAGAAGACCTTTTACCAGACAATCCTTTTACAACTACAGCTGCTTCAAAAACTTTAAGTGTTTCATTTCCAAGTAATAATTTTAATGAAGGAACAACTTATGTAACATTTAGAGATATTAAACAACCTGTGGGGGGTGTTGCAGTAGCAACGTTAGAATTAACTACTACATTGAATGGAGCAATATCTGATTCAGCTACTACAATTACTTTAACTGATGCAAGTGAATTTCCTACATCAGGATATATTATGATTAGAAAAATATTAACTTCAAGTGATACAACCAATCCACTTCTTGTTGGGACTTATCAAAATGAAGTTATAGAATATACTGGAAAATCAACTCATGATTTAACAGGATGTACAAGAGGCAGTTCAGCACCTTATAAAGGCTTAACACCTCCTAGTACTACAGCAGGCTCACATTCAAGTGGAGCAAAAGTATTTGGTTCTTATTTAGCGACAGCTGTTGGAACAAGTTATACACCTATAAGTCCACCAGGAACAGAAACTCAATATAATTCACTAACAGTGCCATTAGTTTCTAATGCTAGCAGCGCTGACACAGGAGGCGGTTTTCAATGTACAATTGGACCCGTTAATGATAGAGATTAATTATGGCTGGAATTAGTTACAACACATTAGTTACAATGATCCGAAGTTATACGGAGGTAGATGATACTGTATTTACTACTGATATTTTAGAAAACTTAATTTTAAATGCTCAACATAGAATATATAGTGATGTTCCTGTTGACGCAGATAGAGTTGAATATGAAGGAACTTTAGCTGCAGATGTTCAAACTGTAAGAGTACCAGCTGGAATGACTTTTGTAAGAGGTGTTGAACTTTTTAATTCTACTTCTTCTAGAACAGGACGAACATATTGGCTACAAAAAAGAGATAGAACTTTTATAAGTGAATATGTGGGAGAATTAACTGGTCCTGAAGGTGGATCTACAGGGCAAGATACTACAGGGCTACCTAAATATTATGCTATGTTTGGTGGAGCAACTGGCGATGGTTCTACTACCTCAGGAAATATTATAATGGCACCTACACCAGATGCTAATTATTTAATAAATATCCATGGAAATATCATGCCAGACACTTTAGAATCAGGTAACACTACTAATTATATTAGTCTCAATTACCCTCAATTGCTTTTGTATGCCTGCCTAGTCGAGGCTTACGGATTTTTAAAAGGTCCAACGGATATGTTGACATTATATGAGAATAAGTATAAACAAGAACTAGAAAAATTTGCAGGAGTGCAAATTGGAAGACGTAGAAGAGATGACTATACAGACGGCACTGTTCGTATACCAATTGAATCTGCGAATCAATAATTAGGAGATAACTATGGCAATAACATCGGCAATTTGTAATAGCTTTAAAGTAGAAATCCTTAAAGCAGAACACAATTTCACTGCTACAACTGGTAATACTTTTAATTTAGCTTTATATACAAGTTCTGCAACTTTAGGGGCTTCGACAACTGCTTATGCAAGTACGAACGAAATCACTAATACGTCAGGATCGGCTTATTCTGCTAAAGGAAAAGCACTTACAAGTGTTACTCCAACCTTAGATTCCTCAACTGCAGTGTGTGACTTTGCAGATGTCTCTTGGACATCAGCTTCTTTCACAGCTAATGGATGTTTATTATTTAATGATTCGCATTCCACTGACGCTTCAGTTTGTGCGGTAGCTTTTGGTGGAGATAAAACTGTATCGAGCGGAACTTTTACAGTTCAGTTTCCAGCAGCAGCAGCAACGACAGCGATTGTACGTATAGCATAAGGAGGAATTCCTTATGGCGAATACTTGGAATAAATCCGGTACAACCTGGGGGTACAACTCTTGGGAATCGGATACTGTTACAGGTGCATTAACAGCTCCATCAACTTTAACTTCATCAATAGGATCGTTAGAAGCATACAACGAACAAGGCTATGGTAGAGATCCTTGGGGTTATGAAAACTGGGGCGAATCAGCACATACAGTAACACCTACAGGTCAATCTTTAACATCTTCAGTAGGATCGTTAGAAGCTTTCAACGAAGAAGGTTGGGGCCGACAAGAATTTGGTAATTCTGGTTGGGGTGTAGAATATTCAGTTGCTTTAACTGGATTAGGTTTAACATCTGGTCTAGGATCAGCCGAAGTACAATTACTTGTTCCTATTACAGCACCATCAACTTTAACATCTTCATTAGGTACACCAGTTACAGAAATTGGAGTTCCAATCACTGCACCATCTACTTTAACATCTTCTGTTGGAGCTTTAACAGAAGTCAGTACTAATGCTGGTTGGGGTAGAGATAATTGGGGTCAAGAGCCGTGGGGCGATAGTGATGAACCAGTTATTACTTTAACAGGAATAAGCGCAACTTCTTCAGTAGGAGAAGTATCAGCATACAACGAACAAGGTTGGGGTAGAGATCCTTGGGGTTATGAAAACTGGGGTGAATCAGCAATGACAGTTGTTGTTGATGTAGAATCCAGTGGAGTAGCAACAGTAGCTGTGGGATCAATTTCTCCAACTGAAATGTCTATTGGCTTAAGTGGTCAAAGTGCAACTTCATCAGTAGGAACACCGGGATTAGTATATGGTAGTGGAGATTTAAGTTTATCTGGAATTGGAGCAACATCAAGTGTTGGAGCTCTTGATGATATAAAAATTGGAGTTCCTTTAACAGGAATTGGAGCAACTTCTTCTGTAGGTGCTATTGATCCAGCAGATGTAATGGGTCTAACAGGAGTAGATGCAACTGCAAGTGTTGGTGAAATTACAATTACAGAAACTCAATTAGTTATTATAGGTAGTGCTGGTGTAGGAACAACAGCTGTAGGATCTATTACGCCGGACGATATGATGGTTGGTTTATCAGGTGTTTCTGCTACTTCTTCTGTAGGATCTCTTTCGCCAGCAGATGTAATGGGATTGACAGGAGTTTCAGCAACTGTTAGTGTAGGTCAAGTTGGTGGTCCAATAGCATGGAAAAAAGTCTCTCCTACACAAGGTGGTAGTTGGTCAAAAGTTTCACCACCATAATAAAAATATATGATATTGACAATAGGGTTAAAATAAAATAAAAATAACAATAAGCAGGAGATAAATTATGGCTTCAACATACACACCTTTAGGTGTTGAAAAAATGGCTACTGGTGAAAACGCCGGTACATGGGGAACAAAAACTAATACAAACCTAGAAATTATTGAGCAATTTGCTGGTGGTTATACTACTCAAGCTGTCTCTGATTCAGGTGATACTGATCTTTCAGTTTCTGATGGTTCAACTGGAGCAACTCTTGCACACAGAGTAGTAGATTTAACTGGTGCACTTACAGGTGCTAGAAACGTAACTATTCCAATTGACGTACAGCAATTATATGCTGTTAAAAATTCTACAACAGGCTCACAAGCCGTTACATTTAAATATGTAAGTGGTACAGGAAGTAGCGTTACCTTTGCAGGTGGTGATACTTCTACAAAATTAATTTATGGGGTAGGTTCAGGATCAAATCCAAACTTAGTTGATCTAGGAATGGTTAACTTAACTGGTACTCAAACTTTATCAAATAAAACTTTAACAGCTCCTAAAATTGCAGATGCAGGATATATTGCAGATGCTAATGGAGCGGAACAAATTATATTTCAAACAACAAGTTCAGCAGTAAACGAATTAGAAGTTACTAATGCTGCAACAGGAAACTCTCCTATTTTAGGTGCAAGTGGAGAAACTAACGTTGGTCTTCATATTAAACCAAAAGGATCAGGAGAAACTATTTTTGGATCTGGTGGAGCAAATGCTACTCTTACAACAAGTGGCGCATATGATTTAATTTTAGATACCAATGCAGGAACTAACGCTGGAACAATTACACTTACAGATGGTGCCAATGGCGATATAACTATCGCTCCAAATGGTACAGGTGTAGCAAAAGCTGTAGATGCTGGAGATAACACAGCAGCAATTAAAATTGCTGGTAAAGAAACTATGTGGATCCCTGCTTCTGCAATGTATGGAGCATCTACTAATGGTGCTGATGCACAACAAGTTGAAACAACAGCAACAAGACCTGATATGAAAGTATTAGATTTTGATGCAAGTACAGCTGAGTATGCACAATTTTCAGTCGCTTTCCCTAAATCATGGGCAGCAGGCACAGTAACATATCAAGTTTATTGGTCACCGAGTTCTACTAATACAGGAGACTGTATTTTTGGTTTACAAGGAGTTTCTTGTGGCGATGATGATACTATTGATGTTGCTTTTGGAACCGGTGTAGAAGTCACAGATGCCGGTATAGGAACAGTTGAAGATCAACAAATTACCGCAGAAAGTGGCGCAGTAACAATTACAGCAGCCGCAGCTGGAGAACAGACTTATTTTCAACTATACAGAGATGCAGCCGATGGTAGTGATACCTTTACTGGTGATGCAAGAGTATTAGGAATTAGATTATTCTTCACTACGGACTTAGCTAACGACGCATAAGGAGTAGCTGATGAAGGATTATAGAATAGATCAATTACAAAACTTGGTCCAGGGTAAAGGATCGAGAAGACAATCAATTAGACCAAAAACTAAAAGCTTTGGATATCAAGTCCTAGGATTTGGAGCCGGAGGAGGCCCAAGTTTTACAGTAGCTGAAGGTGGAACAGAAACTACAGATGGTAATTATAGAATTCACTCTTTTACAAGTGGTGGTACATTTACAGTTACTAAAGTAGGTTCAGAAGCAACTGTTGATTATTTAGTTATCGCCGGTGGCGGTGGCGGAGGCGGCGGTTACGCTGGCGGAGCTGGTGGCGCAGGGGGTTACAGATATGCTTCTGGAACTTATCCAACACCTAGTGATGTTTCAGCAGGAACAGCTATAACAGTAACAGCTACGGGATACCCTATCACAGTTGGTTCAGGTGGATCATCTGGAGGATCAGGTCAAGGTAGCAGTGGTGGTGACGGAACTAATTCAGTTTTCAGTACAATTACATCCGCAGGTGGCGGAAAAGGTGGAGCTATGCCAGGTTCAGCCGGCGGATCAGGAGGATCCGGAGGCGGTGGAGGAACTGGCGGCGGTGGTGCCGGATCAGGTAACAGTCCATCAACAACTCCAGCACAAGGAAATAATGGTGGAGCAGGAAACCCATCTAACGAAGGAAGCCGAGGAGGCGGCGGAGGCGGAGCTTCTGCAGCAGGCCAATCGGGTGACGGCGGACAAGGTGGCGGAGCCGGAGATACAAATGCAATAACTGGTACAGGAGTCGGTCGTGGTGGCGGCGGTGGCGGTGGTCATCGAAGTGACAGACCAGGCGGACCAGGACCAGCAAATGATGGCGGAGGAACTGGATCACCAGGAACTGCACCAGCAGAAGCTGGAACAGCAAACACAGGCGGCGGAGGCGGTGGTTCAAGTTGGGCAGGAGACCCACGTAGACCTGCAGCAGCCGGAGGATCGGGAGTAGTTATTTTAAGGTATCTATATCAATAATTATGGCTAATTTTGCAAAAATAGATGATGATGGAACAGTACTTTCAGTTGAAGTAGTTGCTGATAGTGATGCTCCTACAGAAGAAGCTGGAGTTACTTTTTTAACTAACCTTCATGGTTGGACTAATTGGAAACAAACTTCTTATACTAATTCTTTTAGAAAACAATATGCAGGTAGAGGAGATAAGTATGATTCTGTTAAAGATAAATTTATTAGACCTAGACCTTATCCATCTTGGAGTTTAGATGAAAATGATGACTGGCAACCGCCAGTTGTTGAGCCAGGTACTGGAGAAAAATTCCCACTGTGGAATGAAACTGATCAAAGATGGGAAGATAAAGATGGTTCTATTTGGAACCCTGATACTTCTTCTTGGTCTTAATTTCCCTCTTTAAGATAAAAAATTTCTCTATCGTAAAAAAGATCCGGATGTATATCCAATAAATCCATATTCCAAGATATTATAGTTTTTCTTTTCTTATTTTTAATGGGAGGAGATCTATGTATAAAGTAACTAGGAAACAATATCATATCTCCTTCTTTTACATTTACACTAAAAGTCTTATCTAAATTTTGAGGAAATAGTATTTGAGTAGGTTCTGAATTTTTAGGAAGCTCTACATAATAAGCCCCAGTGTAATTTCTGGCATGCCCATGCCATCCATGAGTTTGTTTATGTTTATATTGTTGAAACCATAATCTAGATATATCTACTTTTGTATATCCCATATGAAGAGCCTGTTTAGTTAAAAACTTTTTAATCATAGGACCATATTTTTTTACCCATGGTCTACTAAAATCACCAGAGAGAGGCCAATCTGTTTTACTTAAATCATCAGACATTGTAGCTGTCATATTTTTATAGGCATCTCCTTTGGAGTCTGCCAGTGCTTTTAATAAACTTTTTTTAATTTTTTTATGTAAAGGAAAGCTATCAACTATTACGGGGGTATATATAAAAAATTTTTTAAACATTAGAAAAAGGATGTGTTGAAAGCAAATACTGTTTTTGTAGATTCTTTTTTAATAGGAGGAGAAGAGTGCAATAAAAAAGCAGGAAAGCTTAATACAGTCCCTGTTGAAACATTTATATTAACATCTTCCTTTGTAAAAGGATCTCGTATTTTTGTTTTATTTTCCCCTAATTCTAAATAATAAACATTAGTATAATTAGCTTTTCCGTGTGTATGCCATTCATGAAAATTAGTTTTTTTATATTGTTGAAACCAAATATTATGTATCTCATATTCTTTAACAGAAAGAAATTTTGCCATTTCATTTAAATGGTCTTTTAGTTCATTTATAAAATAAGAATAATTAATATGACTTGGTTTAATATCCCAATCAGAATTATATATATCTCCGTAACTATTGACAGGGCCTTTATTAATTTCGTTTAAATAATGTTTATTGATGACTTCATAATTCTCAAGTTTATTTAAAAAATAAGGAACACTTAATTTTTTTGTTGTCATGGTTTTGCTTTAGCAAAAGTACTTGGTAGCCCAGGATGAGGTCTACTATCAAATATGTTTTCTGCTCCTCCAATTGTTTTAACATTATTATAATGTAAAAAAACCTGACAGTAGTTTTTCCCTGTATAAGCTTCTCTCCAATGTTGTAAGTCGGCTCCTCTATAAATTAATAAATCTCCAGGTCCTTGAATTACAGGAATTTCTTTTTTTCCTGATTTTAAATATATTGGCCACTTAGTATTTCCACCAAGATTCATAGTACAAGATATCTCACAGCTAAACCTGTCTTTATGTTTTTCTAAAACATCTCCTTTTTTATATATCCTTGCGTAAGAATAATTAGGTGTTAACTTTAATCCTGTATTTTTTTCTACAATGGGCTGAACTAATAATAGTAAAGTTTCCATAGCAATGTCGGCATAATGACTGTAACTACAAGGAGCCTGCTGATCATTGTATGTACCCCAGTCTTCTGTATAGGGAGAGATATATTTTTTTTCTGTAAAGGTATCAAAAACTTGTCGTTTTATTAAAAAATAATTATAGACAAACGTTGCTAAATTTTTAGGAATAGCTTTTTTAACAATTCCATAACCTGTTTTTTTAAAATTATTTACTGCCATTCGTTTCCTAACATCCAAACTACTAATGAATAACGTATGCCTTTTGTAATGGGTTTAACTCGATGCCATAAATAAGAAGGGAAGACAAGTATAGATCCCTTACTTGTTGCTTCTGTAACTACGCTTTCATGTTGTTTTTTATTTCTTTTATCAGGATCATAGTTTCTATAATCAAATTCAAACTCTCCTCCTTTATATTCACTAGGATCATTTAATAAACAAGTCATACTTAGTTTACGCATTTTACCATTGTAGTAATCGATCCGGTGATTTTTATTAGGTTTTAATTGAATCTCACAATCTTGGTGCCAACCATAATGTTGATTAGGTCCATATTTAGTAAACTGAGTATGCTCTGGAGTTTCTAAATGATAGTTCCACCCAGCATTTCTATTGGCCGCATGGATGTAAGGAGTAACATGATTGTATATCCAAAGCTCATCTAACCACACTACTTCAGAATTTCTTTTTTTAAACAAGTCTTTTTTGTTTATTTTCTGACTAGGATTCTGTTGTTGCTTTCCTGTTATACCCAGTTGTGCTTTGTGTTCAGACGCTCTTTTAATTATATCATCACACACATGATGAGGAAGGGCATCTTGAAAATACCAATAGCTAAATTTTTGTTCTTCCATCAAACTATCTGACTCTTTATTTTAATTATAAACCTGTTTTCCTTACTTTTGTTTGGTGAGATTTGATATTTAATACTACTATTAAACATTATAAATTTGTCTTTCTCTAAAGGGATATGCCATCTTTTATTTAAGTGTCTATGATCATCATAAAACAATGTTACTTCAGATGTTTCATCAAGCCCAAAAAGAATAGTATAATCAGGAGAAGCATATAAATTATATTTATCTATATCATATATAGTAGGGTGTAGTTCTCCTGGTTTAGTTAAAAGTAATTCGTATCTGCTTGGAGTAATAACAATTGGAGCATCTAGTGTAAGTTTTGTTAATCGATCCCTAATATATTCAAACAACCATTGCATGTGTACATGATGATCTAACGGGACACCTCTAAATCTTTTAGATTTTTCTAATTGTTCCCCTTGCATCTTTTCAAGATGCTTTTTAATTTCATCAAATTTAATTAAAGATTTTTCAGTTTTAAAAAAACCTACATACAAATCTGAGTGAGTTAATGCTACTTTATCCATATTTCTTTATAATTTCATTTCCGTAGACAGCCATATCTATATCAGGATGTTTCATTAAAGACAAGAGATTATTCTTTGAACCCATGATCGGCTTCCCTGCTATATTTAAACTGGTATTTAAAAGAATAGATTCTCCTGTCAGTTTTTTAAATTCTTTTAACAGATTATAAAAAGGTTTACTTTGATCTATATCAACTGTTTGATATCTACAAGTATTATCCACGTGTTTAATACCATACAATTTAGAGTTAGTTATATCACTGACATATAACATGTAAGGATTATCTATTGGGTTTTTTAAATATCGATGTGCGTCTTCTTTTAAAACAGATGCGCCAAAAGGTCTGTATGCTTCTCTATTCTTAACCCTATTAACAATTTCTCTAGCATTTTTATTAAAAGGATTAAACAGTATTGACCTATTACCCAAAGCTCGTGGGCCAATTTCTCCGTGACCTTGATACCATAAGACCAACTTATTTTTGCTTAAAGCTTTAGCAACTTGTTTTATTGTTGTAGCTGTAGGTTGTGTGGGAGGAGCTTCATCAATTTGACTATACGGAAAATTTTTAATTATAGGTTTATTTAATTGATGCTTTCTTCTTAAATATTCTATAGCCCCTATGCTGAGTCCTTCGTCAGCACAATAAGGAAGTATCTTTAAATTAGGAAAGTATTTCTTTAACTCAGTATTCCATATTACATTTTGTGCTACCCCTCCTGAATAACCAATAGAATCATTCTTTTTAAAAAATTTTTTAAAGTAGTCTACTATCAAACCTCCAGTTTTCTTATGAATGGTTGCTATCCATGAAAGCTTTTCAAGACCTGCTAATGTTTCGTTCTGTTTAAAATCAACAAAAAGACTAGGGCTAAATACTTCTCGTATATTTTCAAATGTAAAGTGATTTAATTTCTTATAAAAATCTGGATCTATTCTACCATAAGATTGAAGGCCCATTAATTTTCCAGCTACATCTTCAGGATGTCCTGCTTTTATCTGAAATTCTCTTTCCCCTGTCATTGAATAAAGTTGTCCTAAAGATTCATATTCACTTACACGGAGCACCTTAACTAATTTATTATTTTTTATAATAGTAACTCCTTGGTTTAAATCTCCAAAGCCATCAATAATTATATGACCTTTTATATCGTCATGCATAACTTCAGTACTTAAAGCATGAGCATAATGGTGATTAAGTCTTGAGGCTTTAAAAGGAGTATGAGGGTAGCTTTCTATTGCAGGGAAAAATTCTTCTTGGTTTGTAGGTAACTTATGTCTCCAAGGGTCTAAAACAATTGCAATGTCGTCTATATCCTTCTCTTTTAAATTCCATAATTTATAGACAGTTTCTTTCCAAGACCATAAGTCGTCAAAAGCATGGTGCTTTATTTGAAGGTCTCTTTCAGATTTGTAATAATAAAAGTTTTTTCCATCGTAAAAACTTATATTTGAGTCATGCTCACAAAGTCTAAGCCCTATTAAATTCACTTGATTTCTTTCATCTTTAATGTAGGATAATATATTCGTTTACTAATGAAAGTCAATAATGAAACTGTATAGAAATATCCTAAATAAGAAAGAAAAATCAGCTCTTTTAAAGTTTGTAAAAACCAAAGTAAAAAACTTAGGGTCAAATTTTCCAGGCCTACAAACAGACCCTAACCTACACACCTATGAGGAAATGAACATTCTTTTAAACAAAATTAAAAAGTATTATAAAGGATATTTAATAGATAAATGTTGGGGTAATTTTTCTACTGGAAATTATCTTAGCTGGCATGCCCATCGACAATTCCCATTGTCTATGGTATACTTTATTAAAAATCCCTATGAACTAGGGCCATTTTTTAAAAGAGAAGGGTTTGAGGTTTTAGTGACTAAATGTCCCGAAAATTCTCTAATACTTTTTGATGCGAGTTTACAGCATTCTGTGCCCTGTCATTTGAAAGCCGATAGATATTCTATAGCTTTTGATTTAGCTAGAAAATAGTATAAAACCCATATATAATGGAAAAACTATGTTACAAAAAATAGGATTTTTACCAGGCTTTAACAAACAAAAAACCCCCACAGGAGCAGAAGCACAATGGACTGGAGGAGAAAATGTTCGTTTTAGATATGGTACACCTGAAAAAGTAGGTGGTTGGAAATCCTTAGGAGACAAAAAATTAACGGGCCCTACTAGAGCCCTTCATCATATGGTTAATAAGGATGGTATTAAATATGCCATCTTAGGAACTAATCGAATTTTATATGCATATTCTGGAGGTGTCTTTTATGACATTCATCCTTTAGTTAATCCATCAGGTACAGCTATTACTAATGCATTTAGCACGAGTAACGGATCACCGACTGTTACTTTAACTTTTTCATCTGCACATAATTTTGAAGCTGGAGACATAATCTTCTTTGGAGAAACTTCTACATTTAGTGCGATCACTAATTCTGATTTTGGAGCAGCTGATTTTTGTGACTTAAAATTTATGGTAGCGAGTGTCCCTACTCCTACTACTTTAACTATAACAATGCCTGGGAATGAATCTGGTAGTGGTGCAACTACTTCTGGAGGAATTACTTATTACCAATATTATTCCGTAGGACCTGCCGACCAAGTTGGTGTCTATGGTTGGGGTATCTCTCAGTTCGGCGGTACCGTAACAAGCCCACAAACTAATACTTTAGATGGAGCTTTAGGAGACGATGCTTATGGAACTGGCGGATCAGGAACCAGTATTGTTTTAGATTCTATTTCAGGATTTCCAACTACAGGAACAAATTATATTCTAGTAGATAGTGAAGAAATTTCTTACACCGGAGTTTCAGGAAGCACGACTTTAACAGGAATTACAAGAGCAGTTAGAGGAACAACTCAAGCAGCTCATTCAGACGGAGCAACGGTAACTAATACCAGTGACTATGCTGCATGGGGCCAAGCCGCAACTACAACTGACAAAGTTGCAGAACCTGGTTTATGGTCCTTGGACAATTTAGGTACTACACTTATTGCTTTAATTTGTAATGGAGAAGTATTTGAATGGGACTCAGATTTAGTTAATGCTACAGGAACCCGAGCTACAATTATAACTGGTGCTCCGACAGCGTCTAGAGATATGTTAGTCTCTACTCCTGATCGTCACTTAGTTTTATTTGGAACTGAAACAACAATTGGAACTAAAACTACTCAAGATGATATGTTTATAAGATTCTCTTCTCAAGAGGATATCAACACTTGGACACCTACTGCCACCAATACCGCTGGCACACAAAGACTGGCTGCCGGATCACGGATCATGGGAGCGAAACTAGGGAGAAACACACTCTACGTATGGACAGATACCTCATTATTCACCATGCGTTTTGTAGGAGCTCCTTTTACTTTCGCCTATGAGCAAGTAGGTACCAACTGTGGGTTGATTGGAAAAAATGCCTCAGTAGAAGTTGATGGTGCAGCTTATTGGATGTCTGAAAATGGTTTCTTTAGATTTACTGGTAAACTAGAATCAATGGACTGTTTAGTAGAAGACTATGTTTATGATGATGTAAATAAAACTTCTAACCAAATGATTTATTGTGGATTGAATAACTTGTTTGGAGAAGTAATGTGGTTTTATCCAACATCGGATTCCAATGTTAATAATAGATGTGTCATATATAGTTATTTAGATTCAACAGTTAATAGACCTATCTGGTATACCAACGCAAGCTCTATATTCCCAAGAACAACTTGGATTGATTCAGCTGTATTTGGTTTACCCCATGCTACATATTATGATGCAGATACTGATTCTTCTTTTGATGTCAAAGGTAATAGTGATGGAGTAACTTATTATTATGAGCATGAAACAGGAACTAATCAAATTAAAATAGGAACTACATCTGCTATTGCAGCTAATATATTATCTGGAGATTTTGATATTACTCAATCTCAAAGAGAAGGTGTTACGTTTCAAGGAGATGGTGAGCATATGATGAGAGTGAGTAGATTTATACCAGACTTTCTAAGTCAAGCAGGCAATACTATTGTTGAATTAGACTTAAGAGATTTTCCAAATGAAACCGCAGCTAGTTCATCACTAGGACCATTTACAATTACATCTTCTACTAAGTATCAATCTTGTAGAGCAAGAGGTAGATCGGTTGCAGTTAAGATATCTAATAGTGCAGTAGATTCTAATTGGAAATTAGGAACATTTAGATTAGATGTACATGCAGGAGGACGTAGATAATGCCATTTCAATCAGAGAAACAAAGAAGATACCTATGGGCTAACGAACCAGAGATCGCAAGAGACTGGACTGAAACTTATGGAAGTAGAGTTCAAAAAAATAATGGCGGAATAATGAGTATCCAAGGAGGAGTAGAAAACTACGAACCATCACAAATGATTAATGCTCCTAGAGTAGCTAAATCATCTCCTAATCATCCTACGGCTCATCTTGCTTATATTACACCTGAAGAACAAGACATACTAATAGATTTAAATTTATATGGATCCTTAAATGGAAAACCAAATAGAGGCCCTGCAGGAATACCTAGTTTACAAGGAGACTTTGGAGGACCAGGAGGAGCTTACGGAGGTCATGAAAGCGGGGATGTATCAGGATCCAGAGACACTGGAACCGGTAATTATGAAAGAAGTACAAGAGCAGCCGATGTAGCAGCTCAAAAAGAATTTGACGCAAGTTATGGAATTACTGGGAGTAGTCCAAAAGGAATAATTGAAAAAGGTTTAGATTTTTATAATCAATATGGACTGATACCTAACGCAATAAGAGGTTTTAAAAACCTTACAAGTAAATGGGGCTCCGGTTGGGATACTACTATGGGTCCACGACAAGACATGGGATACAATCCAAATAGAGTGAATCCATTTTCTAAACCAGACGGAGGAGAAGGTATTTTACATGCTCCAGTATTGCCACACATGTATACTGATTATTATGCTGATGTGGATCAAAATCTTTATGATGATGATGAAACTGTAGATGAAGTAGACGAGTTTGTACAAAGATTTAGAGTAGGTGATGATTATAGACAACAACCCGGTACAACAGATACCCCAATTACATATACATAATGGCAAAGATAGTACAAACATTAACCCGAGCTAGTGAAGATTACAGACAAGACGTAGCTCAATCTTTAGTAAGAGATTTAGACGCCGTCTTAGAAAAATTAAACACTACCTTTCAAGAAGAATTAAAACAGGAGATAGAAGCTAGAGCCTTCTTTATGGAATAATGGCAGTAGTAAATCAATACAAATTTTATGGAGTAGATGACGATACAACCGCAGGTGCTTTAACTATGTTTGGTACAACGGACAGCGTGCAAAATCCTTTAGCTACTGAAACCTATATTATTAAATCTATTAAGGTAACATCAGCAGGAACTCCTACAGTAACAGTAGTAAATAATTCAATAACAGCTATTAAATCAGCAGCGTTAACAGCTGATACAACTACAGAATTATTAACAGTTCCTATGGTTGTAGAAGGTGGAACTACGCTTACTGTTCAATCCAGTAATTCATCATCATTTGATGTAGCTATTAGCTATCTAAACATTAAGAAGGAGATAACAACCTAATGAAAACAACAATAGTAGAAGGTAAAGAAATACCTTTATTAGAACCTAAAGAAATTATAACTACAATTTCTAATCTAAAAACAGGGGAAATTTATAAGACTGAAGAGGAGTGGAAAAGTAAGGGAGTGGATGAAAAAGACATCCGAAGAGATGTTAAAGTTATCATGCCAGACCTTGCTATGTTGTTAAAAACGTAGTAAACTAATAAACCCGATTAAATAAGACTAAATTATGGCAATAACAGATATTAATATTTCAGAAGAGCTTCAAACAAGCGCCCCTTCTATTAAGTATGAAGGAAATGAAGGTCCTCAAGACCCTAGAAAAGAACAAATGATTGCGCGATTGAAACAAGAATACATGCAATACGCAATGGAACAACAAGATTTAGGTGAACCTGTTATGCCATTTCAAGAATGGTATCAAATGGTTTACGAAGCTAGTAAGATGGGTGTTCAAGCTCCTCAAGATCAAACAAGAGAACCTGCAGCTTTTGGTGGAATTATGGATCGTTACACTCAGAGAAAACGTTATGGTCTTGGAAGTAAATTAAAAAAGAAAATTAGAAATATTATACCAAATGAAGTATCTAAAGTTGCAACAGTGGCCGCGCCATTTGTTGCACCATTCAATCCAATATTAGCAGGAACTATGGCAGGCCTAGGTGGTTTCGATCAACACGGAAGTATAAGCAAAGGTTTAAAATCAGGACTGATGACTTATGGTGGTGGTCAACTTTCAAGATATTTAGGTGGAGCAGAATTACAAGGTAATCCATTTAAAGCTGATGGAATTACAAGTGCTTTTAAAATGCCAGATGGTAATTGGTTTAGTAAACCTGTTGGAAGTGAATCAAGACCTTGGGATGATTGGTTTGGTGGAGATAAAAAATCAGTAAGCGAATTAGACGAAGTAAGATTAGATAAAAAAATTGATGTACCAACTGGTGCTGAAAGAACTTTAGCTGATCCTCATGAAAAAATGGATTTTATTGATAAGACTAAAGGAAAAAATTTAAGTTTTTTAGATAACGCTTTATCAAAAGTGGGAATGAACACAGCTGCAATGGCTGGTATAGTAGGTGCATCAGCACTAGCAGGATTATACACAGCTAAAAATCCAGCTGATGATTCAATAGAACAAATGCGAGGAAAAGGTTTAGATATTGAAAGTATTAGAACAGAAGTTACTGAAGCTATGAAAGATCCAAGTGGTAAATTATTAGCAGAACTTAGAATTAAATATCCTTTCTTAGGAGCTCAAGAAACTAAGAATGTAGGCATCATGGCTGAAGGTGGAAGAGCAGGATACTATCAAGGAGGCTTGTCTATTCCATCAGAATATACAATAGAAGATGCTAAAAAAACAGCAATGCAAGATAAACTAGGAGGCATCACACAAGTTATGAAACAAGCAGATTTATATCGTCAAGGAGACGTAGGTCAAATGTATGCAGCTCAAGGCGGAAGAATTGGTTTTTCAAAGGGAACACCATGGTGGAAATTCTGGGCAGATGACAAAGCTGCAGCTGCAGAGCTTACACCACAACAAAAAAATAAAATTAAAAAACAAAAAAGATTAGAAGAACTTAGAAAAGAATTAGACATGGCTCAAGGCGGAAGAATCGGAGCTCAAGAAGGAGGGCTCATGGACCTTGGTGGCATGGAAAAAGACTATAGAAAAGAAGGTGGTTTTGTACCAATAGGTAAAAAAGAAAAAGCTGATGACGTTCCAGCTCGATTGAGCGTTAATGAATTTGTATTTACAGCGGATGCTGTGAGAGGAGCAGGCGGTGGAGACATCGACAAAGGAGCAGAGATCATGGAAAATGTGATGAAAAATTTAGAAAAAGGTGGTAGAATATCAGAGGAGTCTCAAGGATTAGAAGGAGCTCAAGAGATGTTTGAAACATCGGAAAGATTAAGCGAGGTAGTATAATGGCTGTACAACAAACACAAGCGTTACCACCACAATATGTAGAAGATCTACAAAAGGATTATGGAAAACAATTAACGGCAATGACGACAGCGCCGTTGGATACAGGTAAATTTGCACCGCAAGTTGCAGCGCAAGATGCTTATCAAACACAAGCTTATAATTTAGCAGGTTCAGGTATTGGCGCGTATCAACCTTACATTACTCAAGCCGCAGCTTACACAGGGCCTGGAACTCAAGCTCAATTTATGTCTCCGTATCAACAAGATGTTATTGATGCAACTCTAGATGAATATGATATTCAAGCACAAAAAGGTCTAGCCGGTATCGGACAACAAGCAGCAATGTCTGGAAACTTAGGTGGAGGACGTGAAGGTGTTATGAGATCAGAATTTCAAAACAGATCAAACATGCAAAGAGCTTTACTACAATCAGGATTATTACAACAAGGTTTTGGTCAAGCGCAAAAAGCAGCTCAGCAAGCATACATGAATCAAATGCAAATGGCTGGAACTATACCACAACTACAAGCAGCCGACGTTACCGGATTGGGTCAAATGGGCGCGACTCAACAAGCGCAAGCGCAGGCTCAATTAGATGCTACACGAGAGCAAAATAGATTAGCGGCTTACGAACCTTATGAAAGATTAGGTTATCTTGGTCAAGGTATTGCTAGTATTGCATCTGGTGCACCAGGACAATATCAATCACAAGTAACACCTAACCCGACACCGTTGCAAACTGCGTTAGGTACTGGATCTGTATTGTCAGGAATCTATGGCAACATCATGGGGCCGTATAGAAACCAGAGTAATTAATCATGAATAAATTTTTACACAGACCTATGTTTAGAAAAGGTGGTAGTGCTGGTGAAGGTATTACTTCTGGGCTACAACCAAGAATAGGTTTTTCAGCCGGTTCAACTAAAGAGAGATTAATGAAAGCTATTGGTCCATCAAGATCAAGCTTAAATGATTTTTTAATTAACTTTGGTTTAAACATGGTATCTGGAGCTCCCACAGGAAACATACTTCAAACTGCAGCTACACAAGCTAAAGAACCTTATGCTCAATTTTCAAAAGACAGTAGAGCTGAACAAGATTTAATGAGAAAAATATCTCTTGAAGCAGAGACTTTAGATATTGGTCAAGAGCAAGCGTTAGAATTACAAAGATTAAAAAATCAATCAGCAACGAATGCATCTAACTATTATAAAAGAGCTAAAGAAGCTTTTGAATTAGGAGCTATTAATCCTAGCACCGGTAAGCCTTATGAATCTATTGAAGAAGCATTTAGTGTTCTTTCATTAGGTACAGGTGATGAAGCAAGAGCATCTGTAATTGATAGAATAGCTAATTTAACTACAGCTTATGTAAATCAAGGTGATGACTATGACATAGCTAAAAATAAAGCTAGTTGGGATATAACAATTAAAGATAAATTAACTGAAGTTGTTGATGATAATTTAATAGGCGGTAAACTTCCTTCAAATAAATCTCAAAAAGACAAATTACTTAAAAAAGAAAGTTCAATTGGAAAATATTTTTACGACGTTAGTGATGGTAAAGTTAAAAAATTCATGGGTATAAAAGAAGTTGAAGGTCAAAAAGGATATGACTGGGTAGACGTGGACCAAGAAACTTTTGAAGAAGTTATATCAACAGGTGATGAACTTATTGATAAAGAAAAAATTATAGGAGATACAGAGTCTGGAACAAAATTATCAAGAGCAGAAGCTGAAGTAGAAGCTGAAAAAAGAGGATTAATTTTAACTCCAATATTTGAAGAGAATGTAAGAGGTCAAATTTCAAAATTTAGAAGAGAAAATGAGAATGCCGTGAGCATTGTCGAGTTACAAGATATCATCCAGAAAGAACTAATGGCAGAACGTCACGCGCATTTAAAGGATAAAAGTTTAAAAAGCAGAGGCTTTTAAGGAGGCTAAATGGCTTTTGAACCATTAAACGACGCCGAAGAAAATAATGAAGCTTCGTGGTACGCCGCTGGGGCGGCCGGTTTAGTTTCAGGTGTATTAAAAGTACCTGAAGGAATTGTATCTTTAGCAGCAGAACTAATTGATCTTGGAGCCGATAGTAACACAGCTGTCGACGTAGAAAGATTTTTTGATAAATTAAATCCCTTTGAAGAAATAGCTGAACAACATGCAGTAGGAAAACTAACAGAAGCATTGGTTTCTATTGGTGTACCTGGAGCATATGGATTTAAAGTTGCAACTAAACTAGCAGACAAAGCTTTAAAAGCAAAGAAAGCTGGTACCTATGCTAAATTAAATAGTCCTAATGTTGTTAAAGGTTTAACTCAAGCAAACAGATTAAACAAAAGAGCAGGTGCAAAAAGATTTGCAGCTGGTGTAATGGGTGGTGCTACAGGAGAAGTGATGGTTGCTGATGTAGAAGACATTGGATCTTTCGGAGATATGTTTCAATCAGCTCCCACAGAATTAGATCGAGATGAAGATTTAAAAGGAGGCAAAGACGCAGCAAGAAAATTAATGAACCGAATTAAATTTGGTTCTGAATCTATATTATTGACACCTTTTGTATATGGTGTGGGAACTGGTGCTAAAGCTTTAGCTAAGAGAGGAAAAGATTTAGCTTATAGTAATTCTAGATTTGAAAGAATAGTGGATAAAATTGGTGGTGCATTTAGACCAAGACAAAATTTACCTGAAGAATTATTTTTATCTGAAACATATAAAGAAGCGTTAAAGGCTTCTGATTTAAACAGAGCTAATGAAGTAGTTAAAAATATTACTAGAGAAGTAGACAAAATGTTTCCTTCTATTCAAACAATGTATGACAAATCAACTCGTCAAGAAAAAACTAAATTCTTAAAAAATTTAAATGAAGTTTTGTTTGATGGGAACCTGAGAAAACCTATTGATCCTAAAAAAGGAAAGGAACTTTTTAAAAATATTAACGCTAAAAAATTAAGTGAATCTCAACAAGCAAATTTAGTGAGAGGTATTAATCAATCTCGTTCTGAGTTTGCAAGACTAATAGATCTAATAGATGATGTTAAAGTTCAAAAGAATTTAAGAGGAATTATGAAAGATAGAATTGAAGGTCTTGTAGGAAATACATATAAAATTTTTGAAGATAAAAGTATATTAGGATACAGAGCTTACCAACCTACTGATGAAGCTTACTCCAACGCAATAAATTTATTTAGAAGATACATTGCAAAAAATAATAAAGGAAAAGATGGTAAACCAAAACCTTTTAAACCTAACAGTGATCAGTATTATCAAGAAGCTAAGATGCATGTAGATGATGTTTTAGAACAAGTTAATAAAATGAAGAAACCAAAAACTCTTCCTGATTTTCAATATCAAAATTTAACTACCGGAGGACAAACTACAAAATCTTTTGTTCAATTAGTTGATAAAGGTGGTAAATTAGGAAAAGTTCAAATAGGAAAAGGAAGCAAAGTATTTAGAGAACTATTTGGTGAGTTACAAGACCCTAGATATTCTATCTTTAATGCTATGACTAACCTTTCTTCAATTGCAAGAACTAAAGGATACTTAGGAGAAATTGCTGCTAAAAATGATGCAATGATTAAAGCAGGTAAAAGAGGATTCTTCTGGGGAAGTGAAGCTGAAGCTAAAGCTGCAACTAATAGAGTAGCAGATGTAGTTGAATTAAATCCCATCATGTCACGAATGACTAAGGACGGAAATTTAACTAATCCTCTAGCTGATATGTGGACCACAAAAGAAATTGCAGCAGGTATTCAAAACATGAACCATATGCAAACAGGTTTTACTGGTTTTGTTAGAGGAAGAGAAGGCGCATCAACAGCAGAAAATGTAGCAAGCTGGATGTACAGAAGTTTATTATTGTTACCAAAAGGTTTATCACAAATTGCTAAAACAGTTTTATCTATACCTACACACATTAGAAACTTTATGAGTGCTGGAGCTTTTGCTGGTGCCAATGGAATTTTATTTGAAAACCCTGCAGTAGTAGCTAAAGCTTTTAGAGATGGAATAAATATATCAGGGCTTTTAAATGTAGGTACAAAAGATCCAGCTTTTGAAAAATTATATAGAGAATTAATAGAACTAGGTGTTGTAAACCAACAAGTTCAAATCGGAGACCTTAAAAATTTATTAAGAGATATAAAGTTTGGAGAACAAGTTAGTAATACTGATAGTGTTTTAAGACCTATGTTGTCTAAGCTTAGAAAAATTGGACAATTCTTTCAAGGAAAATATGTAGCTGAAGATGATACGTGGAAGATAACAAACTACTTTGTAGAGATGGCTAGAAGAAAAAAAGCTTACGCCAAAGCTGGAATTAAAATGAGTGATGATGCTTTAAAACAAGAAGCAGCTAACATTGTTAGAAATACTGTACCCAATTATGCTTACGTTGGAGACGTCGTTAAAACAGCACGGCTATTACCGGTAGGTAACTTTATGTCGTTTCCTTCTGAAATGATTAGAACAACTACTAACATTGCTGAACTAGGTTTAAAAGAAATGTCACACTCTAGACCAACAAGAGGTAGTGATGTTCTACCTATGGTTTATGAAATAGGAAAAGGATTAGTTAAAAATGATAACCCTATGTATGGAATAGGTTTTAGAAGATTAACTGGTATGGCTACTACATTAACTGTAGTACCAACTGTAACAGTTGAAGGAGCTAAAGCATTATATGATGTAACCGAAGATGAACTCCAAGCTTTAAGAAGATTTGTACCTGAATGGTCTAAAAATTCTACGATCGTTCCTATTCGAACAGAGGATGGTCAGTTAAAGTATATGGATTTTAGTCACAGCAATGCTTACGATGTAATAGGCAGACCTTTTAGAACTTTAGTAAATAATATTCAAGATGGAGAGAAAAAAGGAGAACAATTATTAGAAGGTTTTGTACACGGAGTCACTGACGCAGGCGCTGAAATAATGAATCCATTTATATCAGAATCTATTTGGACAGAAGCTGCAGGAGATTTATTATGGAGAAAAGGAAGAACTAAAGAAGGCAGAGCATTATATACTGATGAAACATCAGCCGGAGATAAAGCTGCAATTAGATTTAGACATTTAGGAAATGCATTAGCACCTTCGTATAAACAAGGTCAAAGACTATACCAAGCTGCTACTAAAACTCCAACTAAAAGAGGGCAGATGTTAGAAGTAGATGATGAGATAGCAGGTTTCATGGGCTTCAGACCTATTAAAGTTGATCCATTAGATAGTATGGGCTTTAAAATTTCTGAATTTCAAGAAGGTATGAGAAATGCTAGAAAAGAATTTACTGGAGGTATATTTGGTGTGTTAGCTGGAGGAAAGAAAAGTCCACAAGATGTAATTAATAGATATCTAGCAGCAAATGCAGCTAGATTTAAAGTTCAACAAGAAATGTTTAGAAACATAGAAGCAGCAGGTATTTTAGGAACTGAACCTTCTACTTTAAGAAGAGAATTTAAAGACAGACAAGTTAGTCCCAGAACTTTTAACAAATTAGAAGAAGGTATATTTGATCCTTACTTTCCATCAAGAGATATACAAAAAAGATTTAAAGAAATTGCAGAAGATATAGGAGAAGAAAATCCTTTTGCAGCAGTAAAAGATATTATACGAGCAATTTATAATCAGTTTAGAGAAATGGATTTACGAGATGAATTTGATATTGATGTAAGTGAATATGTAACTGAAGAAGAAGGTTTAGCTGACATACAAACTCCACCACTACCTCCAACACCAATGCCTGATAAAAAATTAGTAGCAAGTACGCCACAAAAAGATCCAATTACTAACTTGACAGAGACTGAAGAACGACTACTATCCCCGAGTGAAAAAATAATTGCGGGGAGAACATAATAATCATGCAACTATCGAAACATTTTAAACTCGAAGAGTTTACTAAATCAATGACTGCGACTCGGAAAGGTATTGATAATACACCAGGAGCAGGTGATATTAAAAACTTAGGAGACGTATGCTATGAAATATTAGAACCGGTTCGTGCTAGGTTTGATAAACCAATTACTATTACATCGGGCTACCGCAGCGAGGCGCTATGTGAAGCGATCGGCAGCAAAAAAACGTCGCAACATGCAAAGGGCCAGGCGGTTGACTTCGAAATAGCAGGCGTACCAAATATTAAAACTGCTTATTGGATACAAGCAAACTGCGACTTTGATCAATTAATTTTAGAGTTCTACAAAAAAGATGATCCAGCAGGAGGCTGGGTGCACGTATCGTATAATGAAAAGGGTGCGAACAGAAAACAAGTTCTCACTTACGATGGCAAACATTACGAAAACGGATTGCCCGAGATGAAATGGGAAAAAGGTGTTGTTGTAGAATAAAATTTTAGCGCGCGTCGCGCGTATATCCTACGTTTTCCTACGCATTAAACAAGACCAAAAAGGATAACCACCTTCATTATCACGTAATATAGAATCTCCTACATTACCTCCATTAAAGGTCCTGAGTAGAATAACTTCAAAATGAGAACTTACCGTGTCGGCAATATCTTGTGAAGAAAATGCTGGCGGAACTTGAGGAATCTTTGAAACCGAAAAAGGCGCTCTTCTCTCCCTACTGCCAATAGCACTATACCAGAGTCCTTTTGAATTAAGATGTTTTGCTACGATCTCTACAAAATGATTATTGAAATTATGATGAAAACATCCCGTATCTACAACAAATTTAAATTTTTTATTTAAAGGTTTTTTAAATATATCACCTACTTTAAACTTACTAAGAAAACTTTCCGATTTATTATTAGCTATTTCTATTGCTTTAGGAGATACATCGATTCCTGTTGTGTTAAAACCACGTTTTCCAAGTTCAATACACAAAGAACCGGTCCCACACCCTATATCTAAAAGAGTGGCGGGGTGAATATTATATATATTTAAAATATCTATTAACTCTTCTTGAGCAAAGGGTTTATCCCAAGGTATTTGCCCACTCTTATAACATTCTTCCCATTCTTTTTTTAATATTATTGTCATATTTTTAATTCAGTAGCATTTTCTTCTTCTCCTAAAAATCCTTTTACAAAAACATTAAAGGAAAGACTAATCCGAGTATTATATCCTTTTTTCTTGGTAACTAGATGAGATAAACTAGAAGGAAACATTATCACGTCTCCACTTTCAACAGGAAAAAACCAACTTCCGGAATTAAACGAATTCCATTCCATAGTTGGCAATTTAATTTGTTCATACTTATTACTTTCAAAGGTTATTTGATCACATTCTTTATCAGCATAAATATAAATAACTCCTGATAAATAAGAATTTGAATGACGATGAATATGATGATGTTCATTCCTATCAGTATAATTTAACCAGGACTGTGTAATATAAGGAGAAACAGTTTTAGGCGTAGAAAGAACTTTAGAAAAATAATCTTTTATAAATAAATTTGCTTCTTTTTTTAAAGTTTTAAAAGGAGCCTCTTCTAAAACATAGCTATTAAGACTTGTTTTATTTCCTTCATTCTTATAAACTTTCGTTTTTTCAACAAAAGATAATTCTTCCTTATTTAATTCTCTATTTAATTTGGCTCTATACACCGGAACAGGGAAAAGGGAGTCTATTTTTGATTCAATCATTTTTTATATATTTATTACCAATAAGACCTTCAGCTCGCCAAGGAGTAAGTACCCTGGTGTTAAAGGCTATTGCATATTTAGGTTTATCTTCTTTATTAATAGGTGAGCGATGTCGTAATAGGCCACTAAACATAACCAATTTACCAACTTTGGGTTTTACTTTAATTTTTAATTTTGGAAATTCTAACAATTGATCAACATCGGATAAATATAATACGCCCGAGAGTTCTGCTTCCTTATGACTATGTTCTTTTGTTTGATGACCTTTTTCTAATTTAAGACCCCATGCATCATACAACTCATATCTATATCTAGGTTGCTCAAACTTTACATCATCAATTGTTAAATTTAATATTTCCTGCATTATTGGTTCTCTAACAAAAGAGGACCATGGAGTCATATAACCTACAACGTTAGTCTTAAAATGATATTGACTTTCTTTAAATTTTTCTTCTATCTTGTTTATTAAATATTTAACCTGTTGTTTAGATAAGTTTATTTGGGCTTCATAAAAGAAAGTCTCAATCATAACTTTCTTCATAAAATGTTTTATTATTTTCTTTTTCATTTTAACTTAAAATCAAATGATACTATTCTTTTTTTAAATTTAATTTTATTTGGTTCTGTGTAGTGCATCAAAAATTGAGGTACTATCATTAAATCCCCTTCTTCAACAGGCGGTTTATATAATTTAGTTTGATCATTTTCATCACTCCAAGGTTGTATGTAAGTCGTAGGAGGTGAGTCTTTGTGCATATCTAAATATAAAATACCGGCATAGCCAATAGACCCATGATTATGGGGTACGTGATAGTTTCCTTTTTTATAAGTAACTGACCAAGTATTATATAAAGTAATAGGACAATTATATTTAGTTCTAATCAGATTAAATTCGTCTTTAAATATTTTAGTAAAAGCTTCAGAAAGTTGTGATTTATTTTTATTACTATAAAAATTAGGGAAAGGCATTTCAGGATACTTTTTTAATTCTTTTATAAGAGCCTTCTTTTTATTTTTAAAATTACAACATTTAATTTTAAAAAACTCAATATTAAATATAGGTGCTATAAAATATTTTATATCCACGATTTTAAATCCTCTCCTAAAACTTCTGATGCTATATTTATTTTTTTACGTAAAGATTTTACAATTTTTTCATCAACCGTATCTTCGGCATTAATGTCTACATAAGTAACAGATTTCTTTTGCCCGATTCGGTGCGCACGGTCCTCGGACTGTAATCGCTTCTCTAGGTCATATCCGTTAGAATAGTATATAACCGTGTTTGCAGCCGTCAGAGTAAGCCCATAGCCGCCCGTAGAAGGGGTGCCAACAAGAAACCGGCACTTAGGGTCGGACTGAAATTTCTCTCTATTAGGGTCTCTTTCACTTTGAGGCGTGAGCCCATAATAATCGACCACGGAACCCGGACCATGGACCTTAATTATTTCTTTAATAATATCTTTTATATCCCATTGGTAGTGAGCCCATATAATAGCTTTGCCTTCAGTTTCTTCTAGTATATCCATTAACTCACTTACTCTATTGTTAGGAATTCTTTGAGTAGTGCCATCATCTGCGGTAAAATGACCACATGTAATTTGATGAAGTCTCATCAATTGAGTTAAAGCATTAACAGTTGTAACTTTTTTTCCATTTAAAGTAGCTAATGCTTCTTTTCGCATTTGTTCATAAAGTTTTCTTTGGTCAGGCGATAAAGCAATTTGTCTTTTCATAAATATTTTATCAGGCAAGTCTAAACAATCTGATTTTAATACCCTATAAGAAAAAGGTTTAAGTTTTTCGGATAACTCTCCTAAATTTCTAAAACCAGACACTAATTGTATTTGTCTACCAGAAATATTAGCAGTCTTCATTACTGCATATCTTGCTCTAAATGCATAATAAGATTCAAAATCTAAATGCCAATGGCTTAAAAATTTACATTGAGAATATAAATCTAAAGGATTTTTAGTGACTGGAGATCCTGTCATTATCCTTCTATATTTTGAAAATGGAGCTAAACCTAAAATAGATTTAGTTCTCTTAGCTTTAGGATTTTTAATAGTAGTAGATTCATCGATAGCCATCAACGTATTATGAGAAGATAAAAACTTTCTGGCAAAAGTTACACCTTTCTGTGTACTAAAAGCTTCAACATTCATAATAAGAATATGAAGGTCTTCTCCAGTGTTAAATAAAGTACCTAATTTTTTTGATTGTCCTTTTGTGATATTGGCTTGCCATAAAACAGTCATTTGTTCTATATGGTTGGGAAGATGAGCTGGAAGTTCTTGACTATACCAAGTTCCTATTACTCCTTTGGGAGCAATAATTAATAAACCATTTATCTTTCCTCTATCATATAACATTGCCGCATTATCTATTAATACTTTTGTTTTACCTGTACCCATTTCCATAAAATAGGCATAAGTTTCCCTATTCCATGATTTTTCTAACGCAGTTATTTGATGCGCATATGGTTTTGTTTTAAACTTATAATTCATTTTTACTTTCTAGTTGACAATATAAGAGGGAAGACCTATATTGTCAAGCATGAAAGAAAATAATAAGTCTACTGTCCATGTAATTCAGGAAATACCGGGAACTAGAGAAGGTAAGCCTAAAATAAATATTATGGGAGCCAGCCAATATGGTGGTTTTAAATTTTTATTACCGGAACTTTCTCAAATTATTTTTTCTCCTGGTCCTTTAATTTACAAATTAAGGCAAGCTTTAAAAGATTTTAAAAAAGAAGATTATTTATTGCTTACAGGAGATCCAGCCATAATAGGTGTTGCATGCTCTATTGTATCAGATATGACAAGTGGCAATTATAAACTTTTAAAATGGGACAGGCAGGAAAAAAGATACTATCCTATTGAAATTAACTTATACGAGAAAGGAAAAATAGATGATTGATTTTGAACAAGATCAACAAAATGCACTGAAGAAGACAGATAACATTCAGTCATTAGCAGACCAAGTCGAAAGACTGGAACAACTTCAAAGAGACATACAGCTACGAGAAGATACTTTGAAGAACTTAAAGAAAAAATTTGAACATTTATCTGGAGAAGTAGTTCCAACCATGATGGCAGAGATGGGTTTATCTCATCTTAAACTTATGGATGGATCTTCTGTAGATGTTAAGCCGCATTACAGCGCCACTATTACACAGGCGAATAAAGAAGCGGCTTTTAACTGGCTTCGTAACAATGGGCTAGGTGATATTATAAAGAATGAAATTTCTGTATCATTTGGTCGTAACGAAGATACAAGGGCGGCAGATTATGCTGACCTTGCGAAGAGTCACGGGTTTCAACCGACACAAAAGTTGAAGGTGG
>Ga0080013_1001739_pt1 | contig 27797 bp, 46 predicted proteins | sample ETNvirenome_6_85_FD_69236 | JGI IMG/M metagenome (GOLD analysis project Ga0080013, IMG submission 69236) | Marine viral communities from the Pacific Ocean - ETNP_6_85 (SPADES assembly) (version 2) | ecosystem: Environmental > Aquatic > Marine > Oceanic | place: Pacific Ocean | collected 2013-06-19 | reverse complement strand
TTCCACCAATATAACTTGCTAAAGGAACGCCACCACCAAACATTTTTTTAGCGTATTTTTTATAAGACTGTACTTTTTTTTCAGTGCCAACTTCCGTTGCACCACCACCCCTAAATGAACTACTGACTGGAGCATTTGATTTAAAAACGCCACCACCCATATAACCAGTTAGATTCTTTCTTTTAAGACCCATATTTTTTTTAGGCATATCGCCCTCCATAAATTAAATATCCACATACTCTGTATTTCAAGAGTATATGGATCATATTACATTAAACTACTTCTTCTTTTTAGCAGTTGATTTCTTTTTAGCTGGAGCTTTCTTTTTAGCTGGTGCTTTCTTCTTAGTTGGTTTTTTACCACCAACATAAGCTTCATTAACATCAGGCGTAGAAGGATCATCAGCTACATAATGCCCTTTCGCATCCTTAGCCCTGTCTCCATTCATTTCCCCGCACTTACGTTCTGCATCTTCTAAATCAGGATCAGGACCAAAAACAGGTCGATAGATACCATCATTATCTGATCTTAGAACCATGTATTGAGCTGGGAACTCTCCAGTTTCAGAAATAACATACTTTTTAATTTTTGCCATTACTATCTCCGATTAATCAGAATATACTTTAGTCATTTCTAAAACAACAGAATAAGTATCTCCCGATGAGTGTCCTTTTGTAGTAAAAAGAATGTCTCCAGTTTTACCACTGCCTGCATTATTTGGAATACCACTAAAGTCTTTAAAGTCCATGTGTCCATTGCTGCTTTCAGCAAGTTCCATTAAAAGAACATTGCTGGTAGCATCAAGAAACAACTGAACAGACATGCCTACAATAGCATGGCTAACCCGCAAAACTCTAACTTCAGAACAGGAAACACCTGCTGAGTTAGACGATAAAGCAGAAACATCTACTTTAGCTACTGCGGATTCGCCAGTGCCATCGCTGACATTGGTAAACTTCATAATACAATTTTTTTCACCATCTTGGATGGTTTGCGAAGTTACTGCATCAGCCATTAGTTACCCCCTTACTCGAATGGAGTAGCTAGAGTACCATCACCATGAAGCATAGCCTCACAATGCCATACTGCTGCTGTGGTTGCCACTAAGCGAATTACTCCACCTACGAGCCAACCCTGTGCTGCTGATCCTAGATCAATAGTATCATCATCACTTGCATCGGGAATAAAAGTATTGGTATCGCCAGCAGTTGCTGGATCAAATATTTGAGCAAAACCTGAGAATAAATCACTGGAATTGTCTGTATTAATTTGTCCTGCGCCACTAAAGGTTGTTCCAACTATAAATGTATAGTTAAGACCTGCTGCTGCTGTAGGCAATGTTACAACAATTCCTGCTGCTCTATTTAAAGTATAAACAGTACCTGAATCGGTAGACTCAACTGAATGAGTAGCACTTGTAATACTTTCGATATTTGAATAAGCAGAAACATAACCTGTTGTGGTTATATTACCGCTAGAGTCAACATCTAAATTGGTTGTTACGGCTCCTGTGCCAGATGCGATGCTGATTTGTTCAAAACCATTCTCCGATCTAACTGGTCCGTTAAAAGTTGTGTTAGCCATAATTTCCTCCTAAAGGAAAAAAATCTATCGTCTTGGCAAGTCTGCTAGGGCAGTCGATAGATAAATTAAAAATACCCCTAGATATGAAAAAAAGGGAGACCCCGTAGAGCCTCCCTTAGTGTGCTTACGAACTACCTGGTGATCCGAAGATACCTAGTGGATCGGATACTCCAAAGGAATATCTTTCTCTAGCTTTGTATCTCACATTACCAGTATCAAAGTCACCATCCATAGATGTAGTCATTGGCGCTCTGACAAAATGCTTCATGCCATCAGGAACATCAGTTGTGATAAAGAAAGCATTAGTATCAGTTAAATAATGATTAACTGAATAACCTTCTGGAATCACACCATTAGTTTTGATTGCATTGATGTCATTGTCAGCACTTCCGACTTTATAGTCACTTTGCAGAAGTCTTGTAGCAACAAACTGAAGATCAGTTGGTACTATAAGCTTTCTTGGTCTCGCTGCAATTTTAAGACCTCTTTCATCAGTCCATTTGCTAATTTGAATTACTGCATCTTCAAGAGATGTTTCATTCAAGTCAGCGCCTGTACTAGGTCTATTGCTGTTTGTTCCACCACTTACAAGTGGGTGAGCTGTGCTAAATAAAGCAACACCATCACCTGAAGAAAAAGTAGTCGAGAATCCATTGTTTAATGGATACGCTGCTTTTACTTGTTTTGTGTAAGCCATTGCACGAGCAAGTGCTTTGGTGTATCTACCAGAGAGAGAAACGTATAGATTATCTTCCATAGCTTCCTCTGTGATTGAATATCCCATTGCAATTGTTTCGTGGGTGTAGCGAGCCACAAAAGATTCTTGTGCGGTATCGTAACTGATACTTGAACCCTCATCTTTTACGGGTGCTGCACCAAAACCTGACAACTTGAGTTCTTCTTCAAATGATCTTTCAGAGTTCTCTGTTGCATAGATTTCGGCATGTTCGTTTTCGTAATTGTTGTACTCTTCTCCGAATAGGGCATTAAGTCCTGGTAGGAGTTGATGTAGCTCTTGCGCTCTTGATATAGCTGCCATGATTTATCTCCTAGAATTAGCCTATTCCAGTTGCATTTAGCAACTGATGACCAGCGTTAAACATTACTAATACATCTGTGTACGCATCTCCAACAGCACTATCAGGACCATCGACAAAAGCGATAATCTTAACAGGTAGTGTGGCTGTAGTTGCTACAGTTGATATATCAACCGAGTTTTTGCTTCTCCCGATAGAAGTTGAACCAGCAGTTTGCACTATAGCACAGTTTTTTCCAAGATCGTCTTGGTCTGCTGCGCCATCGCATTGCATTTGCATGATTACATATGGATCGGTAGAAACATACGCCACAATATCATCCGCAGCAGTTGAAGCTGGGAAATATTGATTAGGCGTAAATTGACCAGTAGTAGGGTCGGTGTACGCACATCCAAGAAACACACCAATTGGAGTACAAGCAGTTGTGCCTGTATCTTTTTGGATAGTTGTATTTGGATTATCGTCACCCCATTTCACAAAGTCACCATAAAAAATTGAAGTGCCATAAGCATTCTTAATTTTATAATGTGTTACTTTATTACTAAAGGCTGCACCGACAATAGTACCAGTAGTGATTGCTCCGTGAGGAGTTGCACTTGTGGACATAATTGTCTCCTAATTAATCGTTAAAATTAAGACCCTAAGAGTCTTTACCAAAAGTGGTCCTCGATTTTCTTTCAAATACCTGTTTAGGCATACGAGGATCATTCTCTTTTAAATATACATTATCAACAGCTTCCATCTGAGTTTGTGCTTCATTGTTAAAATGAGCCTCTCTTGCTTCCGCAATCTCTTTTGGCATTCTGCATAATAATTGTCCACCAATTTCTACATGACCTTTCTTAGCCCATTCAGAATTGTAATCCATCATGTGTATTTGAAGCTCAGGATGATCTTCCAATTTACATGGCTCCCATCCCTCTCTAAGTCTTCTAGATACATTTGGATTATCAGTTTCTCCTAAAATAGCTGTCCTGATCCATCTAAAGACAATGCCTTCTTGAAGTTCAGGATTAGGTAGATTTGATGGATTTTCCCAGCTTACTTTACGCTGGACAGCCTCTCGGCTTTCTAACCCTCTAGGGGTACGCTCTTGGTTTTCGGATTGCTCAACAGAACTTTCCTCCACTTGGTCTTTCGTGTTATCTTGTTCCGCCATCTTAACTCTCCTTTAGTAATTGATTAGCATACTGCTCAGGTGAAATCCCAAGTTGACGAGCTAGGCTAACTTGAGTTTTGGTTAGGCGTATTTGCGTGGGTTTTTTGTTACCGCTATCCCTCGTTGCGGTTGCAACAACCTGTTGTGGCTGTCGTTTTGGAGTTCCTTCTACAACCATTTCTGAATTGCTATCTGAAGAAACACCGAAAAAATCTGGAAACTCTCTTTTCATTTCACTATCAATCTCAGCATAATAATCCTTTGGATTGCTTGCTGGATCGTGTTCACTCTTTTGATCGAGATACATGGCGTAAGAAGTCATCTTCTGTTGGAAAGGTTCTCCTCCCATAAACCATGTATTTCTTTTTGCCCATTGTTCCATATCTGGGTCAAGTTGACGCTGTGGAACTTGTGGTGGCTCAGGAGGCATATTTTCAACAATATGATTCTGAACTCTTTGGGCAGTTGAATTAGCTTGTTGTTCTGCTAATGTTGCTTTAGATAAAAGCTCTTGCGCCTTAGCCATTGCATCGGCATCGCCTTCCTCATAAGCCTTTTTAAATTCTGTTTGAGCATTTTGTTTTGCCCACAAAGCATTATTATGAGCCGTTTTATTTAATGCTTCACCGCCTTGCTCTACCATCTTTTGCAGTCTTGCATTCTCAGACATAACTGTTTGAAGTCTTTGAACAGCTTCTTTTGATTCTCTTGATGCTGCTTCTTTTGCTCTTCTTTCTTCGTGGTATTCGTATTTAACTTGATTAATACGATCAGCAGCTCTTTGGCTATAATCTGCAATTTCTTTATCTAAATCATCGTTATCAACTTTTTCATTGGATTCTTTAGATTTTTTAGGTCTGCGATCTTCTTCAGGAGTGTCATCAATAACTTGTACTTCTAAATTCTCATCAACAGACGAGTCAATCTCTGTACTTTTACCAAAAAAACTATCTTCCTTTGAAGTAGGCTCAGTATTCATTACTGGTTCTTCATTGATTATTTCAGTCTTACTCATGCTCTTACTACTCCTGTAGGATCATCGACAACTGCTTCTACAGTGTCATCGTTAATTAAACGAAACTCTTGTCCATACATTTTGATACGAGTGCCTGAATAAGCACGAAACAAAACCCAATCTCCTTTTTGACACCAAGCGCCAGAAGGAAATCTATTTGGGTCGTTATAGCATTCATCTCCAAGTTTGAGAACATACCCGCATATATTGCTTAACTCTTCATCTTTAACAGTTGAGGATGCTTTTATAATGCCACCATCTGTTTTTTCTTCAGGTTTAGGCATTGCAACAAGTATTCTCCAGCCTTTAGGTTCGGGAAGTTGACTTTTAACATCTTCATCAACCACAGGGCTTTCAATGCTTTCTGGTTTGGGTATATCTTTTAATGCTTCATCTTTCATATGTTGCACGACTTATAGGGAGTCGAGTTCCTATTCTAAAGCGTTCTTATCTAACCAATCTAGAACTTCACGCTCTGCGAGGGCTAATCCCTCTATTATGCCAGCCATCTTTTGATAATCGCTGTAATCTTTACAAGCTCCTGTCGAAACATGATCGGCATGTTCATTCATAATATCTCTAAGCCTTTTCTTTAAAAATCCAGAAAGAGATAGCCCTTCCATGTTTTGTGCTTGCTCTTTGATATTATTTTTCATTCGTAGTGCTATCTTTTGCGATTTCTATCCCAATGTCAACACCTTTTTGATAATCTTCTCTGGCTTGTTTGTCTTTAATTTGTTCGGCTTCTAGCAAATCGCTAGCAATACGCTGTCCTATGTTTGCACCTGCAATTTCTGCTTGTGACCCAATTCTTTTCTTTTCTATCTCAACATTGGCACTAGCCTTCATTGCATCGAGTTCTAGCCTAGCTTGATCGTTCTGAGCTTTACGTTGCAACTCACCTTCTTTAATTGCAAGCTCTCTTTCTTTCATTTGAATCAATGGGTCTTGCTGCTGCTCTTCTATTCGTTCTTGTTCAGCCTGAGCTTGAGAGGTTGCTGATACTCGTCTGGCTGCTTCTGCAACAAGACTAGAAATTCGTTTTTCTACATCTGCTGGCAATGGTTCACCCTCTGGTGGCAACTCAACACCCATTTCCATTTCAACTTCTTTTCTAAATTGCATTGTTAAATGCTCATTAATATAAGCAGAAGCTGCTGCCATAATAGCTGGGGCAGATGGTGATTGCTCAACCAATCCCATAATCTCTGGATTTTGTTGTGCAGAAACAATTGTTTGTATATGCGCTTCGTGATCTTGAGTCATGTGTGCCTGAACAGGAATACCATTAATTAGGTTCTGAACCGCAGTCACTGGATCAACAGCAGGCACTTCTTCTTCCATAGGAACAATGTCTTCTACATTCCTTATTCCTAATACTTCTAACATCTGCCTATGTAATTCTTTTAAGTTATACATATCTGGAGCTGATTGTGCCAACTGCATTGCAGCCTGATACTGCATAATCCTTTGTGCCATTGTAGAAGCATTGGGATCAGACACTGGAAGAACATCTATTCTCTTATCAAAATCTTCTGCCTTAATAAACTCTTCCTCATCCATTTCATAAGGATATGCTGGATCAGTAAAGTCTGTAATGATGTTTACAAGTATTTCAAACTCTCTCCGCATAGAAGCATGGAGCCTTGCTTGTACTGCACTCATTACTTTCATGTTTCGCTCAAGCAAAGCAAGCGTTGTACCAACTGGTGCTTGATTATTCATATCGGATATTTTCATATCTGAAATGCTAGCAAAACGCCTACCCTCTTCTACAATGTTCTGCAAAAGTTGATAGAGTGTTCCTGACGGCTCTTTGTAAGGTAAAAAGGTGATATTATCTCGTATTGCACCACCAGGAACATCTACATCTCTAAACTCTCCAGGCATTATTGGAGTATCATCTCCTTTAATTCTAAGCCCTCTAGCCTTTAATCCACCAGGCAAATTAGATAAAGTACCTGCATCAACCAATTGTCTAAGTATTGATGTTGCAGATTTAGCCAATCCACCGACCATGTGTATCAAACCAAAGCCATAGAATCCTATTCCAGGCAGGTATTGATAGTGAACAAAGTGCATCCTTCTTAGTTTGGCTGGATCATCTTCGTAATAATTTCTTCTAATGCTTAGGACAATACCGCTTGGGTAATCCATTGTAACCACATAAGGCAAAGCAATACCTGTTTGCTCTCCGCTATCATTTGTGTCTTCGTAACCAATCAGGTCTAAATCAACCTGCATCTCAAGAATCGTTTGCCTATCATCATAGTTAAATGTAGGAGATTCACCCGTGATGTCATCATATTTCTTGGCAACATCTGAATAATTAGTATTTGATTCAGGCAACTCTATATCTCTATAGAAACCACTGACTTGCATTTTGCGTACTTCGTTTGTTGACTTACGCATTAAGTGAGTTGCTCTTTGGCACGTTTCTAAATCACTTGCACCATAATTGACAATCACTTCTTCTGCTGGCACAAATATAGAGCTGGGTCTGCCTAAGCTAGGATCATAATAAACTTTACGAAACGCAGAACCCGCTAAAGGCAAAGAAAATAACATCTTCTCTGTTTCAGTTCTATACTCTGTCATTTCATAAGTAAGAAGATAATTTAAGTAATCTTGTACTCTTTCCGCTTGTTTTTCTTTATCTTCAGTAATCTTGCCAACAATCTTAGTCCTTACTGGACCCTGTGCTGGAAACATTTCAGAAATAGATTGTGATTGAAAACGAATGACTGCTTCACTTAACATTGGGTGAAACACCCCGCAAGCACCCGCCCACGGCTCAGTTCGTTCTTCTATCTTTAATCCAAGCTGGTCAAGACCTTTTGTGTAAGTCTCTTCCCAATCCGATCTTGAGTCTTTGTCTCCACTGTAAGCATTGATAAGCTCATTACCCAGCTTCTGTAATTCATCTTCATCAATGTACTCTGCTAGATTAGAATTAAAGTCCTCATCTCCAACGCTTTGAGCATTGGGATCAAAATCAATAATCATGCCCCCATCATCAGTAGCAATTTCTACCGACTCTGGATTCTCAATGATAATGTCTAAATCTTGTGGTTCCTGCTCAATTGTACCTTCAATAGGCGTAGCAGGTTGTCTCTCAATAGCCAAAGTAACTCCTAATAATAATTTGCAATACGATTATGTTCTAACGGCTCATCTTCTTCATCTGACTGCAAAGAAATGAACCCACCTTGTCTGTATCTTAACAGAGCTTGCGTACTGCTATCAACTAAATCATCGTGTTCCATATTTGGAAATCCAGCAAACTCTTCTACAACTTCTTCAGCCCATCTGGTTTCTGGACACCACACAACCCCTGAAGCAAACAAGTCAGACACCGCATTGACTCTTGATATCTTATCATTACCTCTACTAGGTGTGTACTCTTGTACTGGAATGCCCATTGCTCTCAATTCAAAAATCAATGGCATACCCGCAGCCTTTGCCTCTACAATAAAAGCATCGGGCTTATAATCTGTGTATTTTTCCATTGCTTTTACTTTTAGCTCTGGAAACTCTAATCTTTCTTTATATGCGTCTAAAAGGATAATATTGGGTGCAAACTTTCCTTCATCTTTATCTTCTCTGTAAAAAACACCCCATGTAGTGCAAGCTGAATAGTCAGCTCTTTGATTCTTCATAAAGGCTGTATCCCATGACTGGATAACAAACTCACAATCAGGAGGGCTAATACCTTCCCACACTTGCCACCATTCTCTTTTAACCAACGCCCCTTCTTCTGAAGTGGGGTCTTGTTGGTACTGAGCCATCCATTTACTGTTGGGAAGCTCTGATCTCAGTGCATTGAGTTCTTTCATACTCCAAAACTCTGCCCACAAAGGATTGCCTGAAGGCATAATGGCTGGAAGCTCTATCAATTCCCACTCATCTGCACCGCCACGCTTTATGCTGGCATCTACTACTTGACCCGTCAGGTCTTTATTGTGCCATCTTGTCATAACCACAACGATAGAACCATTCGGTTGTAAACGCTGTCGTGGACCAGAAGTGTACCATTCGTAAGTACGATTAAAGACATTGATGTCGGCACTTGCACCCTCTTGTTCTGAATGAGGATCATCAATCACCAACAGATCAGCACCTTTACCAGTAACCGCACCACCCACCCCTATAGCAAAATACTCTCCACCTTTGTTGGTGTTCCATCTTCCTGCTGCCTTGCTATCTGATTGCAAGCTAACATCAGGAAATATTTCTTTAAAATCTTTGCTATTGACTAGGTTTCTAACCTTTCTACCAAAACCAACCGCTAACTCGGCAGTGTGTGCAGTCTGAATAATCTTCTTATCGGGGTATTTACCTAAAAACCATGCAGGCAATAGATAAGAAGCAAACTCACTCTTGGTATGACGAGGGGGCATATTGATAATTAAACGCTTTAGTTCGCCTTTAGCGACTCTTTCAAACGCCTCAGCCATTATCTCGTGGTGTTTTCCGTGAATAAACGCAGCCCACATCTCTCCAACAAAGTGCATAAAGCTATCTTTACACTTGTCTCGGTTGATTGACTTCTCATACTCCTCAATCAAGCCAATGAACTCTTGTTGCTGTGAACTGGGTAAACTTTGAATCTGTTTTAATAAACTTTTATTCATACTTAGTAAGTATATACCCAATAAGTAGATAACTTACTAAAATAAAAACTTACTAAGACCATTAGGTATAAACTTAATAAGTGTATACTTACTAGTATTAGGGTATATCTACCTCTGGATTATATCATTTTGCATGACTTCACAAAAAAATCAACATAAATTTAGAAATAACCCTATGGGGGGTATATAGTCTCTACGCCTTTTCCTATAGAAATTACATATACCATACAACCAAAGCTAGCAAAATGCAATAAACATAGGGGGGGGTCATAAAAACTACTCATATCCTGTGCAGATCACTATGTATATATGATCGTCAGGTAACTGTAATATATTTAGGGGGGAGGGGGGGTCTGGAGTAATTTGGGGTTTTCTATATAAAAAGGGGGTGTGTCTGAGCCTAGCCTTTAAACTACCCTTCAGACTGATCTATGAGCCTTGTAAGACGTTCCTCTATGTCTTGCTCTATGTCGCTAGTGTCTCTAGCTTCCTTAGTCTCTACAACGTCTGAAAACAGTGCTACCGATTTGCCTAGTAGCTCCAATGCCCTAACTCTGCTTGCATCACTCTCACTGCTTTGACTCTCTTTGTATAGCTGATCTATGACATAGTTCTTCGTCCGTAGGCTAGAGGCTATCAAACTGCTCTCTTTACGCTCTATAGCCTTTTGTATGCTTATTGCTATCTTAGGGTTTGCAACAAGCTTAGAGGCTTCTACTTCGACCCATTTAGGTATCTTTCCTGTCTTGGTTAGCTGTACATCGTAAACCTTTGCATAGGCTTCTTTATAACTGCCTAACTTACCCCTGACTATTTCATTCACAAAGGAGCGTTGTTTGATGGTTAATTCGGGGTCTTTCTTTACGACTTTTAGATCGGGCTTCTTGGGTGGCTTGTTCATAAATAATAATTTACCAGTTAAAGATAGTCATTACTATGCTTGCAATCTGCTTGCAGTAGTCTATATTGGGTATATAAATTAACTTTTAGGAGAGAGAACAACAGAAAAACTGACCCCTTAAAACTGACTGGAGGCTTACTCTTTACCCTCTATCACTCAACTAAAGAGCGTACCCAATGACACAGTGAAAACTTAATACTGGAGAGGTGGAAAACGAAACACCAAGTAAGTCTGAAATAGAGATGTGTGTCTCTACTGATGATTCCCAAAGGATGAATTCAGCAACTAACTATTTAATCTTGGAGGATTAAATTATGAAAGAACTAAATACAACTGCATTTGAAACAGTGCAATCCATTGTCAAAGACAAGCAAGCCAAAGAGATAGAAGGAGTGCTTGTGGATATGTTTACAGCGAGTGCCTTAGTGCAAGCTTATGAACAGGTCAATGATTCTAATAAGAGAAGAATTGAAACATCTAATCTAAACCAGTTAATTGATATTTCACATATCATCATGGGAGGTGCAAGATGAGACTAACTAAAGCAGAAGTAGAGGTTGGAGACACTATCAAATGTAAATCATGCAGTGGCAGAGGATTTTACTCTATGTCCCCAGCCACGGACAACCAAAACTACAACGACCACTACCAAACCGATCACCCTTGCACAGGGTGCGATAAATTCGGTTATCTCATTGTTGAAGCCATTGACAATAAGGGAAAGCTAACCCTCGTTAAAGATTACGATGAGGGATGGTATGAGGAAGAATATTATTAAAACCTTTTGAACCAACTGATGATTAGCTGAGATGCTATGAAACTGGATAAGAGATTATCCAGTATTGGTAATTAACAAATATGGAGGAATATCTAATGAGTGAAGTACAAGTGGTCTATTTAGGCATAGATGAAATTTATGCCTTAGAAGAATTGATTGAAGGTGTTGATCTAACTGATGAAGATGTAGACGAAGGAACGAGGGAATCCCTAGAGATTGCTAGTAGACAACTTTATCAGTCTAGGCATTACCGAAGTCACTACGATGCATCTTGTTTTGAAAAATTAAGTTTTGAAGAACAAGAAGCGTTGGAAAAATTCCGAAAAGAAACCAACTGATGATTAGGTGCAATTCCTATGAAACCCAATCGCAAGGTTGGGTATTGGTAATTAACACAAATATGGAGGATTAATAACCATGAATAAATTAACTGAAGAACAAATAAAACAATCAAATGAAGCTATTGAGAAATCACTGAACATAATCAAAAACTTTAATGTCCTTTGGGGTATGGTCGAAAAACGTCTAGGCGAACCCTACAATTGGATTGAATGGAGGCAATCAACAGGGCTTTTAAATTCTTGTCTAAAAGATCATCACGAGGTTCTACGAGAAAGCTTCGTTAAGTATTGTGATTTTACATATGACGAGGAATACGATAAGCCTCACTTTATTGAATCCAATGTGGGAACTTATGACACCGACTATCCAATAATCTTTTTCGCAAATATTGTGAATGGGGAGATCATTGGTAATTGGGTTCAGCCTCACCACTTTTGGGATTACTGGTCATTCAGAGATAGCATCATCATTGATACTGGATCAATCCCTAATGTAATGCCATTGGCATTATGTTCTATCGGGCTAGAAGAAGTCTTTGAGAAAAACAGCTCTGAGGATGATCCTTTAGCCATTTGGGAGTATTGTCGTGAAATCTTTGAGCAAGGGCAAGAAGTTAGAAAAGATGCCCCTTTGTATGCTGAGGGAGGTGAAGGATGAGCCAAATAAAAATAGAAAAAAATATACCCGAACCGATGAGTAGTAGAGGAAGAAGTCTTTTATCTCTTGATGACCTACTAACCATAAGAGAGATGCAAGTAGGAGATTCTTTTTTAGCACCTAAATCATGGGTATACGAAACCCCAAATAGAAAAGGTCTGATTCAGCTCAAACCAGCAGTTAGAAGTGCTTTTGTGAGGCTTGGCTATGAATGTAGAGCTGGAACTACAACTGAGGGTGATATTAGAGTTTGGAGGACTAAGTAAAACAATAATCTCTAATCCTGAGCAAGATTTTAAACTGCTCAATTCACCTTAATCATATTCATAACGAGTGTGATTAATGGGAATTAACCCAAACTAACTTGTAAATAATTGGAGGAAAATTATGAAACCAAGTGATGCACTACGGATTATGAAATCCGTAATAAAAGGTGGCAACTCACCTTTCTTAATTGGAGGAACTGGAATCGGTAAATCAGCAGTGGTTGATGTACTGACTGAGTATCTAGCCAATGATAGAAAGATTGTTGCTGATTGTATTAACCCTAAAAAGAATGAGTATGGAAGCATATCGTTTAGGTTGGCTCTATATGAGAGCGTTGACTTAGGCGGTGTTCCTGTGCCTGTAGAGGTAGATGATTCTTTTGTTCAGAGGAGAGCGTTTTTAGGCAATCTTCCCATTAGTGGTGAAGGCTTATTGTTCTTTGATGAATATGGTCAAGCCTCCCCTTCTGTTCAGGCAGTCGTAGGGCAATTGATCTATGAAAGAAGATTAGGAGAGTATCAGCTTCCTGAAGGGTGGAAGATAGTCTGTGCTTCTAACAGGGCAACCGATAGGGCTGGCTCTAATAAACTGCCTTCTCATGTTATCGGTAGGACAAGCTTAATTAACTTTGAGCATGACACTAACGACTGGATGAACTGGGCTATGGAAAATGATGTTCACTTAGATGTGATGGCTTTCATACAAGCCATGCCAAACTTTTTGAATGTCTTTGATCCAAAAGTCATTACCCCTCAGCCCTCACCTAGATCATGGACTCGGTTATCAGATACTTTGAAAACTGAACCATCTAGAGATTTGCTTCAAATGATCTCAGAGGCAGATGTAGGAGAGGAGGCTTCAATTGAATTTACGTCTTTCTTATCTCTTAAAGATAAAGTGCCTGATTTAGATGCAATTGTGGGTGGCAAAGATGTTGAGGTGTCAGATGACAATGGATTGATGTATGCGACCTGTGTTGCATTGGTCACTGTTCTCAAAGAAGCCAACAAGAAACAGGTTGGTTCTTTCTTTAAGAATAGTCTGAAGTATGTCGAGAAGTTTCCGACTCCTGAGTATGGGATTTTCTTTGTCAGATCAGTCATTGGGGCTAGACCTGAATTGATGGATACTGCGACCTTCTCTAAATTCAAAGTAGACAATCAGGACTTGGAGGTTTAATCCTGAAAAGTGACGGGGGGGGTAGAATGCAATATTATTTACTGGTATATGTTTTCTGCCCTCCGTCACTTTACTGTAGTGGGATGTGTATCCCGCCTGAAGATAACGAAAGTTTGAAACAGTAATTTATCTAATATTTTGGAGGAAAAAATTATGGATAAGAAAGCAATAAATAATACTTTAGCTGAAAATACGACTTTGGTTCGCCTCACTGCGAAACATCCAAGCGGATTGAAAGTGGATAAGTATTTAAGGGAGGAATTAGCCAATGACAATGAAGTTGTTGACCCAAGACTCCTTAATGTGTCAAAGCATATCTACGGAACGAATGTTAATAAGTATTTTAGACGTATTCTGAATCAGTTTAGAAACAACTCTTATTATCCTTTGACTGTGGCATGGTCTGACAACTCTACGGATGATGAGGGTCATACTGTATCGGGGTGGAGACTTTGCCCCAACAGTAATTTACCTCACCTTCAGGAACAGGTGGATAAGGCTAAGATCGAATGGGATACAGAGGTCAGAAGCTTTATGAAGAATTATCCTAAAATGGTCGAAAGTGCGAAGACCAACTTAGGGGATACTTATAATGAAGATGACTATCTTCACACTGAAGACCTAGAGAGAAAATTCAAATTTGATTTTGAATTGGGTCTAGTGCCTCAGATGTCAAAAGATATCCGACTCAATGTTTCTAGTGAACTGAGAGAGAAGATAGAGAACGATGCTGTTAATAGGGCTAACAACAATATTAAGAGTGTGTTTAAGACGACTGTGGAGGCTCTAGTGGAGCAAGTGGATCATGTTTCAGGAAAGTTAGATGAGTATGACCCTGATGACAAGCAGAAAGGCTTTTTCAATAAGAGCAGTTTTGACAAGCTGAGACAAGCAGTAGAAGTATTGCCCTCTATCAATTCTGATATCTTGGGCAATGATCCTACAATAAACAAGGCTCATCAAAAGTTAGTGTCGGTATTTTCTACTATAGATTCTGTAGACACTCTTAGAGGTGATACATCCAAACGAAAGAAAGTAGCTAAGGATTTATCGGGTGCAGTAGGTGGACTTAAAGGAGGCTTTTTAGATAAAGCCTTTGGAGGGTCTAAGGATGACTGAACTAGATAAAATCATTAAGGCTAGAGCCAAGTTAATGAAGGGTCATGTAGGTATGGCAAGTATGCTTCTGCATCTTAACCTTGTTGAGGTGGAAGCCAGTAAGTGTGAAACCCTAGCCACTGATGGAAGGAATATTTTTTATAATCCTTCTTTCGTGGCTGAGATTTCAGAACAAGAACTTAAAGGTGTCTTGGTTCATGAAGCCTTGCATTGTGTTTATGAACATATGCTTAGGAGAGCCACTAGACATCCTAAAGTTTGGAATATTGCCTGTGACTATGCCATCAATACCTACTTGGTTTATGACCTGAGAATGGAACTGCCTGAAGGTGGTTTAATGAACAGGAAATACCATAGGCTTACTGCTGAGCAAATATACCGAGACTTAATCAATGATGAGGAGGCATTGAAAGATGCCCTAGATCAGATGGGAGAGGGTCAAGGTGAAGGCGAAGGCGAAGGCTCAGGAACTCCGACTGAGGGAGAGGGAGGTAAATCAGGTCAGAAGGTAGGAGACATTGATTTAGATTCTATTCCCAACACTGTAGGAGAGGTATGGGATGCAAAGTCAGAATCAGGGAAACCACTGACTGCAACTGAACTCTCAGAACTCAGAACTGAAATTCAGAGGGCGGTATCAATGTCCGATAAACTTCAGAAGGCTATGGGAACGACTGGTTCTTATTCTTTCAGTAATAGCATCAAAGAACTGAAGGATGCCAAGATCAACTGGAGAGATGAACTCTGCGACCTTTTAGAATCAACTGTTGCCAATGTGAATACATGGTCAAGGCTGAACAAAAGGCATTCATGGAGAGGAGTCTGTCTACCGAGCAAAGCTAGATCACCTTATGGTGGTGAACTGGTTATGGCTGTGGATACTTCGGGATCGGTTTCTCAATCTGAACTCAACATCTATGCAACTGAGGTGCAAGCTATGGCTGAGGATTGTGGACTTGAGAGGGTTCGGGTCTGCTATTGTGACACCACTGTTCGTAAGAATAGAGATGGTGAATGGTGGGATGTCTTTGACTTGGATCAAGGTGATGAGGTGAAACTCATAGCAAGGGGTGGAGGTGGAACTGACTTTACTCCTCCTTTCAATCTCTACAATGATTACACCGATGACCTAGAGAATGTAAAAGCATTCATTTATTTCACCGATGGGTGGGGCAGAGTCAAAGCAGAGGTCGAGCCTGATGTTCCTGTAATATGGTGTGTCACCGATAAAAGCCGATACTCCGAGAGGCTTCCTTTTGGAGAGGTTATTTATGTGGACACCTCAAGCTTGTATTCATAGCTTGATTTCTAAGGGTAGGGTATTTTGGGGTATGTTATGCCCTTACCCTACTCTTAGAATTGCCTCTAGGCTCAAATGCTGAAGCCAACTGATAAGGAAAATGTGTGTTTTCCTCTGACGAGAGCAAAAATGCTCGAAATCAGTTAATTAAATAATTTACTTAAATGGAGGAACATTATGAGTAATAAAACAAAAACAATTATGTTTGGGGATTTCGATAAACAAACTACTGAAACTTTAAGCAACATCATAGATTGGGAACTTAATGAAGAAGGGATTGAGCCTTATTCTTATGCTTTCCATATCGAGGTTGAATATACGACAGAGGAGGCAAGTGATGAGTAATAAACACGAAATGAAACGAATGGATTGGGAGATTAAGGAACTGAGAAACCATGTTTTTTATCTCAATAACATTCTAGAAAATGTGAAGGAATGGTTAGACCAAGAAGCAGAAGGTCAAGAGGTTATTGATGAGTATGAAGGTGGTTTACGACCTAAATGCACAGATGGATCAGACGACATAATAGAAGGTCGGGTTGAGTCTGCTAATGCTTTACTTGAGCAAATTAAAAAATGGGAGAGTGAAAATGAGTAAAAACAAAGAAGGAGTCATTAAGCTTACTTCTACAATGCTTAACAAAGCCATCATTGATGCCAATAACAGTGTCAGAGATTTTGCCTTGTCATGCGGTGTAGATTTTGCTGACATGGAGTGCGGTGAAAAGCATACCATTGAAGCTAAATTTATTGATGGCACTGAAACCAAAATAAACCTGTATCGAACTAACAATGCGAGAGGCGATAGAAGAATCTCTATTAAGGGAATCAAGGCTCAAGCTGAGGTTGGGGATACTGTCAAAATAAAACGTAAAGGCAAGCAAGTCTTGTTGGAGGTGTCTGATGAGTAAGAGAAACAAAGAATACATATTTAGTAATTTAGTAATAATAACAGAAGAAACAGAGGTTATAGCTAACAGTTATGAAGAAGCAGTTGATATCTTTTTAAGTGGTGGTGGCACTACTGATGAAGTTGGTTCTAATGGAGGTGATTGGGAATGTATTTCTAACCCTGATGATTTAGAGGAGGTGTCTGATGACAACTAAAAAGATTGATACTGCCATTGCCTACATGTGGACTCAAGAACGACTAATTGAACGTATAAGAGATTGGTTGCAAGATGAGGCAACTGATAGTGGTGCAATCATTAACAAATGCACCGATGGTTCTGATGACATCATCGTTGGTAGGCATGAGTGTGCGGTTGGATTACTCAATCAAATCAAGAGGTGGGAAGAAGAACTGTAGGCGGAAAATAATAAATAGCACATCCTGTTTGGTCGTAAAGATCAGGTGGGGTGTGCTTTTTTTTTGCCTGTGTCTTTATGGTGGTGCAAATACTACAGGTGGGCGCAACATCCTGTTGGGAAATAATAAATATTTACTGGTATATGATATTTGTTGGCTTTCGTTTGATTGTCCTTATTAACTGGTTTAATAAAATATTTATATTCAGATAGTTTTTTAGCCGTAAACACAACATATAGTGGTTGGCTCTTTTGTGGGATACAACATCTAGTGGTATTTCTCTTGCAATATGCAATCAACTAGCCTATATTTCTAGTTAATCATTTCATAATGGTTATCCTCCAATCTAATACATATATGGTTAGATAAATGGTTGGCAATCTTTAGGTTAATTTTTTCATATTTTATCCTACAATGTTTTTCCTAGAGATTGCCTTTCCAAACCCATCTGTGGTTGCGCAACAACAAAATTCCTTTTAAAAATCAAACACTTGCATATCCTTTGCTCTTAAAAACAGGCAAAAAAGCATGGTTTTTGTATCGTTTTTACCCATTTTTCCAAATTAGAATGTTCCGAAATCCTTTTGTAAATCAATAACTTAGGGGTGTCGTGGTATAATATAAGGGTAGCTAGAACAGTGACAGTAGCGATCTTTAACAATCAGATGCCAACGAGCAAAAATTAAATGCAAATTTATTTGAGGATATCATTATGAATAAAATAAGAGACTTCCAAAGGAAGCGAGTATATGACTGGGAATTATCTCAATCATGGATGAGTAAGATCAGTTATCTTACCGAGCAACAAGTAAGATCAGTAATCGAAAAATTAGATAAGGTCTTTAAAAGAAAAACCAAGATCAAATTTAAAAATGGTTATGGTTGTTCTTTCGCTGTAGGTAAGTCTGAGATACGCCTTAGAAAAGAATGGGCTATGAATTATGGAGTGATCCTACATGAATACGCTCATCTTTTGGCAAAGGACTTACATGGTCGTCAATTTGTTTCAGCCTATTGTAATCTTCTTAACATCTTTCATCCCAAACAACCAAGCATCGATGAACTGTGCCAAACAATGTATCAGTTTAGAGTTAGCCACGATTGTTTTGATGAATGGAGAAGGAAACATAAACTCAGCAGAAGGCATAAACCTTTTGAGGCTGTTCCAGAAATCGCAATCGTTGAGGTTGAAAAACCTAAGAAGAAAAGGATTTCAGCCAAACAAAGATGTCAGATGTTGACAGAGGAACACGATTGGTTGCACATATACCACGATGATTGGATCGAAGGTGAAATAATTATTGAGGTCTATGACAAAACCCTTGTTGATGAAGAAAACATGGATCGCCCAGAGTACTGGTGCTATGGTTGGAAAGAGGCAAAAGAAGAAGCTTTAGAACTAATCGAAGAACACGAAAGTCAATAAGCCTAAAACAAGAAACCCACATCATTTATTTGGTGTGGGTTTTTTTATGCGTCACAACATGACGTTTCTTGATGGGTTTTTTGTATCAAAATGTCTGTGAGTCAACAAATATATATGACTGGTAAATATTCTTATCAGAAAGAGGAAAAATATAAGCACCAATACTACCACCAACACTACCACCAACACTGTTCCACATGGAACATACAGCTTTCTTTTTGCTTGCATAATGCCTATACTATTGGAATGTTTGCAGTCATAAGACACACTTACGAGATAGATAAACCCAAAGATGGAGCGCCATCCTCTCATTTTATAAGCGCGGAATGGAAGCATTATGTTTGGATTTTTGAGAAGGAAGTGGATGCTATGGCTTATGCGATCACTTTACTGGATGATCCCTTGTTAAAAGCAAATGAAGAATACTTAGCCCATGCCATAGAGAGTTTGAAGGAACGTAGATATTGGCAGACAGGGAGAGAGAGCGTAGCAATCGGGGAGGTCTTTGATGCCCCTGATATTATTTATGGAGATGATAATGAAAAATCTGTTCATTAGGTGTTCGGAGGAGGTTTACGAACTTGCTCATGCACTGGCAAAAAAAGAGAGCCGATCTCTTAATAAACAAATTATACATATGGTGCAGAATGAGGCTGAGAGCAAGGGCATTCAAACCAAAAAGGAAGAACCCAAGCATGACTTCTCATACGATGCGAATGGTAGTCCAGTGGATGAGGAAGCTAAGACTGGCTTAACAGGGCTTCTTCAAACAAAGAAACAGGAGAGTCATAGCTAATATAGTAATAGCTTGATAGGGCTTCTGCACACTTCTTCATTACTTCTATTTGAAAAGGCTTCGGGCTTCTAGGTGATTCGACCATCAACTTCCAAAAACAATTTTCATGCTTTGTACCGCATGACTCTCTTAGGTATCTCTGAACTTTAATAAGGATGCAACTTCTAGGAGTGGGTGCAATATAGTATCTGCCAGTAGAGACTCTTTCATCAAATGAATTACTATTCAGGTGCATCCCCTTTGAAACCAAGCCTAGATATTTGTCACAAACGCTGTGTTGCCTAGTGTTCAATTCTTTCTGTAGAAATAGAATATCAATGAGGTGTTGGTCGTAAACAATGGCACGACCAGTATTACTGTTTTCATACTTAACAATTCCTACTAGGTGTTTATCATGCAATCGACTATTGCCGACATCATTGACATGAACCTTAGATTTCCCAATCGAAATTGTCTTCGACTTCTTCTGCTTCACTATATCTACCATTGACAGGATTGAATGTTAATTTTGTCATCCCTGTTTTACTTTGCCAACCCCAACGTGCCTTCCAACAATGAACCTCAACACTATCCTCTCCTCTGTGAATTGTCAAACCCATGTCTGCTTTAGAAAACCAAGCATAACTTTTTGCAATATCTATTCCTGTGACGATGTTCTTCTTTCCATCCTTTTGAAAAGGCTTCGTTGGATGTGCCACAAAGAAGCAAACAATGTCATGCTGTTTGCAGAACAACTGAACTTTTGTGAGCATGTCGCTGACCATATCAGTTTCTAATCCTTTATGAGTAGTGTGGATAAAGTTAAAGGGGTCTATGACTAGAATCCTACAACCTGTTCTCATTACTGCTGAACTTGCCTTCTCAAGAATAGACTCAATCGTAGGCATTCCACCATCCATGTAATCTTGAAAGAGGATGTGTTCTCTGATCCAGTTTTCAGCGTAATCTTTTTCTTGTTGATTCATCCTTTTGTTTTGTCCTTCAAAGAAGGGTCTCCCTGTGAGGATTTGCGCGAGCTGAACCGAATGCAATGAAGGGGGTTTTTCGAATGAACAAAAGCATGTCTTCCATCCGTAATTTTTTCCAACATTAACTATTAACTGGTCTAAGAAACATGACTTTCCCTCTCCAGCATGACCTGATACAACATAGAGCATACCAGTCTGAACTGTAAACAACTCATCAACTGAGGGAAATCCTGTGCTGACTCCACTCGGAACTCCCTGTTCATATAAAGACTGGAACTCATCTGTGTAGTGTTCAATATCATTGAGTCCATGAAGGGGTATAGGGGGTGCGTTTAGTATTGCATCCCTAACAGTTTCTTTGTTTGTGTTGAGCAACAAGTCATTTGCATCTTTGTTGCCCCTGTAATCAACTCTGTAGCATCTAGCTTTGTTTAGTCTTCTGCTTAACTCATCTGCTAGGACATCGCCTGATGTATCGGAATCGGTAGCCAGTATTACTCGACCCACGTTTTCAAACTTCTCTCTCTCCTCCCAAACGTATTTGAACCGACCATCCTCTGAAGGGTCAACTTTGGAATCTGAAATCTTTGAAGGTGCGCCATTTGGAACTGAGTAAACCTGTATGTTTGCATAATCAGAAAAGCTTTCCAAAATAGCTAAACAATCCATCTCGCCTTCTGTTATTACTATCGTATCTGCAATCGTTTCTAAACTGTCATTGTGAACTTGTCTACCCCATAACTTAGTAGCGTTGTTCTCCCACCAAAAGTCTTTCGTTCCGTTGGCACTTCTGTACTTTACTGCTTCATACTTATCTGTCGAATCGGCTAGAGGGAAGGTAAAACCTATGACTGGTTTATTATTTTTCTGCAGCAGCACTGCGCCAGCTCGATCCGCCACTTCAACACTTATGCCCCGATCATTCAACCACTGAACCGCCTTATCAGATGTGCCATTGGATTTAATTTGTACTGGTTTCTTTGGCTTAGTGCCATTGGTTTTTTGATTCATTTGTATTACATTTCCTTTCGTTTGTATTAGCCCCTCAACTCCGCAATGATGACAATAATAAATTATTTTCTCGCTATCAACACTAACACTCAATGGCTTATCTCTACGATTTTTTTTGCGTGTGTGCTGACAACTAGGGCATGAAATTTTGTGTTGCCCTGTTCCCTTGCTATTGGTTTCTGCATAGATTGTTTGGTCAATACTCGACCTAAAATTTTCCTGTTGACTTAACATAGTTATCCTCTTAGTATGTATATACTTACTAGTAAGTGTATACTTATTATTATAAAAACTTAGTAAGTGTCTACTTACTAAGAACACCCTCCACAAAAGATTTATCAATGAGTTTTGCTATCTCATTGGATATCTTTTTCCGTGAAATTATTGGGTATTCAACAATGTTGTCTACGCTCTCTTTGATCTTATCGCTATCAATTTTATTTCTTTCGCATAAAACAACAAAGTCTTTGGACTTGAAATATGTTAGTGCCTCTAGTGACCTATCTTGATCCTTACTTGCTATGTCTCTCACAGCTTGCTTGATAATAAGGCTATCTATTTTCACTAAGTCTTTGTCCATGTAGAAGATACTAATTTGCTTATTATCTTATGTCAAATATTTATTGACACCACCCTTTAATAAGGGCATCATCATCCCATCGTCTAGAACAAAAAGAAGAAAGGAATGACAAAAAAAACAAAAGAGTATGCACCAACAATACGAAGCAGTGGAGGATACGATGATGACTATTCTGTACCTACTGCTAAGTGCAATCCCGAAGCAATAAAGAAAGCAGTTGAAACCGAGAGACACTACAAAAACAAAAATTCAGTTGAGGCTATAGATGAAGATGTGGTGGCACTTAATGATGAGATAAATAAAATGTCGGCTGAAGGAACACTAGAGAGAGCAAAGACAACAAAAGGCTTTATACGATACAGGATTCAGAAACAACAACAAGAAGAAGAAGAAAACAAAACACCGAATGAATGGAGAAAAAAATGAAGTTTAATATCGAGAAAGGTATACCGATACCGAGAGCTGGAGGAACACCAAGAAAATATGATTTGCCATTAGACGAAATGGAGGTAGGGGATCATATAAAAATAGAACTACCAAAAACAAAAATAGATGCAGAGAGGAAAATCCTTAGCAACTTTTGTTTACGTCACACTTATAAAAACCCAAGCAAAAAGTTTTCAGTAAGAAAGCTTGAGGATGGTGTTGGTATATGGAGAATTAAGTGAAGTACACCAATCAGCATAACGTACCCGAAGAAATAATTAGGGCTGTTCATAACGACAGTTATACTCGTGGCAATTCTATTATTTCTGTTACTGGATTGTTGCAACCTCCTCAAATTAGATTACTCACAGAGAAGAACTATGAAGACATGACAGTAGATGTCTCTGACGAGATATGGAAGCTTCTAGGTCAAAGTGTTCACACGATATTAGAGCGAGCCAATGAGGACAACGAGGACACGATTACAGAGCAGAGGATGTATGCCAGTATCAAAGGGTGGAAGATAAGCGGTCAGACAGACAGCATTTCAGTCTCAGAGGGCATTCTAAAAGACTATAAGGTCACTTCCGCATGGAGCATTGTTTCAGCACTTACAGATGGCAAGCCCGAATGGGAGCAACAACTCAACTGTTATGCTTGGCTCAATAGAATGGAGCGTGGTGTGCATGTTAAGGGATTAAATGTTATTGCTATTGCTAGAGACTGGAGCAAGTTTCAATATCAAAGAAGCGGTGGCAACTATCCAATATCACCAGTCTCAGTTATACCTATACCCCTTTGGGATAAAGACAAACAAGAAGCTTTTATTGAGGAGAGGGTGGACTTACATCAGAAGTCTGAAGCAGAATTTTTAATCAATAAAGTCTTGCCTCCATGTAGTGATGCTGAGAGGTGGAAGAAGGGAAACACATACAGGGTTATGAAGAAAGGAAGAAAGTCAGCAGTGAGGGTGTTGCACTCACAGGAAGAAGCAGACGAGTATCTAGAAAAACAAAAGGATACCAAAGGTTTAAGTGTTGAAATTGCTAAAGGTGTTTCAACTAGGTGTGAAAGCTATTGCGGTGTTTCACAGTTTTGTAATCAATTTAAGGAGGAAGAAGGGTGAAGTTTATCGTTAGAACATATGCAACATGCGAATATGCCTATGAAGTAGAGGCTGATAGTTTGGGTGAGGCAGAGGATAGATATTACGAAGGTCATGCAAAGGAACTCAATGAGGGCAACCCCTTAGACATAAAGAATGAGCAAGTAGATTTTATAAACAAAGTAAAAAATATGGAGAGAACAAATGGATGAAATAAAATTCAAAGATATATGGGAGACACTCTACAATGTGGATGTTTCTAAACACACAGAAGAAAAGATGAACCTAACTTATCTTTCTTGGGCGAGAGCGTGGATGCTTTTAATGGAGCATTATCCACAGGCAGAATATGCTTTTGTTGATTACGATGGACTACCCTATAGAACCTTACCCGATGGAACTGCTGAGGTAATAACCCAAGTGCAGATTGAAGGACATACTAGAAGCATGGCACTTCCTATCATGGACTATAAGAATAATGCTGTAGTCAACCCGAATGCTAGACAAGTAAATGATAACCGAATGAGATGCCTTGTTAAAAACTTAGCCATGTTTGGTTTAGGCATGAGTGTTTTTGCAGTGTGGGAAGATCACCTCCCCGATGAAGATAAAGACAAACAGCCTGTAGCAAAGAAGCAACCAAAGAAAGAAGAACCCAAAGAAGTATCAAAGCCTGAACCAAAGGCAGATGATACGAAGACCGAAGCTTGGGCTGATGCTTTCATAGAGGCAACCGAGAAAACAATGGTTATGAATGAGTCAAAAGAGGCACTTCGATCTTTTATGAAAGCAAATGCAAAAGACTTCTCTGACCTAAAGATATTTTTCCCTGAGCATAGGGATAAATTAAACGATGCTATCAGCAAATATGCAGATACATTACCTGAAAAAACCATTAGCCAAACGGAGGAATAACAATGGCATATGAAGAAAGACTACAATCTGATGGACAGATTTACACAAACAACTATAAAGCAAACGACAAACAGCCTGATTGGACTGGAAAGGTCACTCTCACAAAGGACTTATTAAAAGCCTTAGTGGGGCGACTGAGAGAAGACAAGGCTGACAGTGTTGAAATGAGGGTGGCTCTATGGAATAGAGTCTCTAAGAATGGAAATGAGTATAAGTATGCAAGACTTGACTTACCTCAAGAGCAGAAAAAACCTGAGCCTCAACCTGAGCCTGAGCCTGATTTCAATGATGATGATATACCTTTCTAGATAACCACTAAAGACTCTTTTGTGGTTTAAGTCTTAAAAGCGAAACCACATACATAAACAACGAGGGGTAAAAATGACACCATTAGAAATTTTTGAATACGATAAAGAACAGTCTTACGACTATAACTATACACAGTGGAAGCTTATATCAGATGATGAAAGAATCCACTCAGGTCAGAAGCCATACACAGAAGATATGGCGAAACAAATTTTCCACAAGATACATTATTTAGGATACAGGAAATAGAGGAATTAGAATCTAAGAAAACTATTAACCAGTCTAAAAAAATAATATTTTATAAACCAAGCAAGAACGGGAGAACCCATGATTAATTACGAAGGATACAAGCAAATACTAGGAAACGTAAAACAGATGATACAAGCAGAACCATTAACAGAAATGGAGAAAGACAGCTTGTTATCAAAGATCAATAACTTTGAAGATGAGCTAGACGAGATGCTTTCAGGAAGGGTTGCAGAACTTGAAATGTATGTAGAGCATTTAGAGAACAGAGTCGCCAATAGTGAAAATACGAGCATAAGACTACGATGACTAAGATATGGAGAAAAAAAGAGTGGGAAGAAGCTGAGAAGATTAGCCCCTCTTATTATAAGAAGGGGATAGAGGTCACTGATTTTATACTTTCTAATGATCTCGGTTGGTGCGAAGGGAACATCATTAAATATGTTCTTAGGCACAAAACAAAACACAAAGAGAATCCCAAACAAGATTTAATGAAAGCTAAGTGGTACTTGGAAAAACTGTTGCGAAATTCAAAGACATAATGAGTCGAGAAGAAAAAATGTTTGCGCGTTGTTGGAACGACTCATGTGTAGGTTGGGGGGAATAACCTCCCCAACTTAAAAACTAGGAGACAAAAATGAATATTATATTCACTAATGTTTGGCATATGCTTTTATACCTATTGCTAGGCATCGTGTTCTTGCCACTTTATTTTTGTGCATTTTTAATTGATAAGGCTTTAGGTCTTGAATCAGAGGAGGAAAAATGGAGGCGATATTAATAGAAATTCTTAGAATCTTAGGAATAATTCTTTGTATAGGCATACCAGCTTATGCCTTTCTTTATTTTGATGACCCTGAATTTTAAAAGGAGAATAGAATGAAAGTGTTAGGCGTATTTATATTTTTACTAGGAATGTTTGTATTCACAAGTGGTTGGGTGCTTTTAGATTTGGCATCTATGCCATTGAAGAATGATCTTTATTCGTTAGATGTGTTGGGTTTCTTTAACAATATGTTTTCGTTAGACCCAACTGTCGCAAGTTTTCAGTCATTCATGTCTTTGATGTTTATTATTATGGGGTGCTTGATCTGCTATAGCGGAAGCATCTTAATCAAATTTTAAGGTAAGGAGGTATAACAATGGTTGAGATTGAAGAATCATGGATGCAAAGGATTAGAGACATTGCACCTGTCATAGAGAAAACCGAGTACGAAGTGTTTAGATGTGATGCAGAGGTTAAGAAGCTTCATGCGACACTAAAGATGCAAGCCCTAGCAGATGGCATGAAAACATCTTCTGCTCAAGAAACTTGGGCTGAATCTCAGCAAGAGCTATATCTAGCAAGACTAAGGGTTGGTGTTGCCAAAGGCACACTGTCTGCTTTAAAGATTACCTTGAAGTCATTAGAGATTGGATTTGAGGAATGGAGAACCAAGATGGTTAATGCTAGAGAGGAAAGAAAAAGATATGGGGCTTAAAGGCAGAGTGCCAAACCGAGAGGAACTAGACCATATGGGTAGGGTTGCAGAGATTGGTTGCATCGTCTGTAAAAACAAGGGTCTTTATTCACCATCGGAAATACATCACACCGAAGGCAAAACAAAAGAAGGGGCGCACCTAAAAGTGTTGCCCCTTTGTTTTGAGCATCACCGAATGGGTAGTGGAAAAGAACCCATTAGCCGACATCCTTATAAAAAAAGATTTGAAGAAGCCTACGGAACTGAGAAAGAATTATTAAAACAAGTAGATGATATACTGGATAAAAGACAAGATGAGTTTTTTGACAACATACCCTTTTAACCAACTGCGGTATTACCAACACCTGTGTTATGTCCTGCTGCAAAAATTAATATTTACCAGTCTACTATATTTATTGGGCTACAAAGCCGACAGCAGTATTATTGGCGTAAACAAACAAATAACACTAACCTTGAGGTAATAGATGAAAACACAAAGCGCAAAAGCAAAAGGTAGAAAACTACAACAATGGTTTACTAGGTTGTTAGTGGATGTTTTAAGTTTGGATGAGGATGATTTAGAAAGTAGACCGATGGGTTCTCAAGGCGAAGATATCATTATGGGTAAGCAATCAAGAGATCGTTTCCCTTATTCAATAGAATGCAAGAATCAAGAGAGAGTCAATGTTTGGCAGTCATATGAGCAAGCAAAAGAAAACTGCAAAGGATATGAGCCATTGTTGGTCATTAAGAGAAACAGAAGCAAGCCATTAGTGGTAATGGATGCTGAACATTTTGTAAGTTTATTTAAAGGTGAAGATGATGATGCTTGAAGAACAACTAAAGGAACAGCTAGAGGAAAGAAAAAAGAAGTGGTGGGGATGGCATAAGGAGAATCCTCAAGTGTGGGAAAAGTTTGAGGAATATACACTGGAAGCTATAGCAACAGGTAGGAATCATTATTCACATTGGGCTATAGTAAATCGTATTAGATGGAACAGGGAAATAGAAACGAAGGGTGGAGAGTTTAAGATTAGTAATGACTACATTTGTTTTTATGCTCGACTGTTTCATGCCAAGCATCCTGAACACAATGAGTTTTTTAAATTAAAACCCCTGAAAGAAGAAAAGCTAATTGCTGACTTAGTTGCCCAAAGAGATCATTGGAACGTCAGCTTTCTCCCGCAAAGCAGGAACAATCGCTAATCGTCTGTCTCTATCCAGCTCTAGTTCCCTAATCATATCTGACTTGGCAGACATAGAGATATCTGTTCTCT
>Ga0080013_1001738_pt1 | contig 27799 bp, 41 predicted proteins | sample ETNvirenome_6_85_FD_69236 | JGI IMG/M metagenome (GOLD analysis project Ga0080013, IMG submission 69236) | Marine viral communities from the Pacific Ocean - ETNP_6_85 (SPADES assembly) (version 2) | ecosystem: Environmental > Aquatic > Marine > Oceanic | place: Pacific Ocean | collected 2013-06-19 | reverse complement strand
AGTCTCCAAAGAAGGGCTCGCCCAGCGAGGCGTCCAAGTCCGAGGCGAAGAAGGCCGGGCGTCCGAAGGTCGTTGCCGATGCGATGAAGGGCGAGTCCATGAAGGCTTACGCCAAGAAGAAGAAGAAGAAGGCCCGGAAGCTCCGCCCCGGCACCTCCAACCCCTGGTAACCCATGGCCGCCCTGACCTTTGAACAGCTCATCCGCGCCGTCCAGGACGACCTGGACGACCGCAAGGAGCGGCAGTGGAAGGTGCGGGAGATCAAGCGGTGGCTCAACGAGGGCTACCGGATGGTCTGGAAGGAGGTGCTCCAGCTCGACGAGCACTACGCCGCCGTCGAGGAGACCTTCACGTACCCGTCCACGACGCGTGCGCTGGTGCTCGAGGACCAGGCCGGCGTCAGCGCCGACGTCTACAAGATCCACGCCGCCTTCGACATGACCGACGACGCCAGCGGGGCCGGCACGCTGCTGCACCCGGTCAAGTACATCGACCAGCAGAACCTCGCTCAGCGGACGAGCAACCCGCACGCCCCGACGAGGGACGAGCGGGGCTACTTCTTCTTCGGCGACCCGATGCAGTTCGGGATCGTGCCGCGGCCGTTCGACTCGATGACCATCCGGCTGCTGGTCACGCACAACATCACGGCGATGACCGCGGTCGGCAGCGTGCCCGCCGGCGTCCCGGACGACTGCCACGAGGCCATCGTCGCCTACGCCGTGAAGATGGCCCGGGCCAAGGTCCACGAGGCCACGGACGTCGATGAGCGGCGCTGGCGGGAGCTCACCGCGAGCAACCGTCGCAGCGCCGAGTCGAGGCAGCGGCAGACGAGCAGGCACGTACATCAGGTTGACCCTTCGGACTACGACGACTACAGCGGTCCGGTGGGCGACTACTATCTGTAGGGAGACAGGATGCATCAGCTACAGCACGTCAGCGGCGACCGGGTCCGGTTCCGTCTGTTCGCCACGGTCTACGAGATCGAGCCGGGCGAAGTCCTCGAGGTGGCCTCCGACAAGGTCCGCCGCGGCATCATCGCCAACGCCCTCGCCAAGGGCGCCATCGTCGAGGACCTGCAGCCGCCCTCGAAGGAGGAGCTCCTGGCCGAGGCGAAGCTGCAGGCCCGGGCCGAGCACCACGCAGAGCTGGCCGAGCTCGAGGCGGAGAACAACCGGCTGGAGCGGGAGAAGGCGGAGCTCCGAGCGGAGCTCCGCTCCCGGGGCGAGGACCCCGAGGTCGCCCGGCTGCGCGCCGAGGTGGATCGCCTGAAGGCGGTGGACCCGCCGGCCCCGGCGGACGCCGGAGACGAGCCTGAGACTCTCGAGAGCGCGCCCCCGCCGGTCGTCAAGCGCCGGTCGGCCAGGAAGAAGCCCGCCAAGAAGAAGAAGTAGCCCGTGCCGGTTCTCCGGGTCCCAGCCATCCGGGGGCTGACCGACCGCCCGGAGCACGCAGCGCCCGGGCTGGCCGGCGACTGCCTGAACATCGACCTGTCCGAGGCCACCGGACGGGGCCGGGACGGCAGCGTCTTCCACGGCGCCGCGGCCAACCGCCTGACGCAGATCGGCAGCAGCACCGACAACTACCTTGCCGGGCTGTGGCACTTCCGATCCCGCAGCGGCGTGCTCCACGAGATCCGGGCGGTCTGCCAGGACGACGGCGCCTACCTCGCAGAGACCCGCTACGGTCTCGTCGGTGCGGCGGTGGCCACGTTCCAGCCGGCGTCCGCCGACATGGACCACACCCGGATGTGGTCGGGTGTCGAGTTCGCCGGGCAGTTCGTCATGGCGACGCACTACGACGCGGGCAACGACAACACCACGCTCGCCCTGTTCGATCCGAACACGCACTGGCAGCGGATCACCGCCGAGGACCGCACGACGAACCCGCTGCACGGCTCGCTGATCCTGCACGGGATCGACGGCGACGATCAGGGGCCGTACCTCGAGCAGGCCCCGAAGGGCACGCTGCTGGCCGTGCACTCCGACCGGCTGTTCACCGCCGGCCTGCCTGACGAGCACGACTCGTTCCGCTACAGCAACCTGTCCGATCCGTCGGGCTGGCCCGCCAACAACGTCGTCCGGATCGCCACGAGGGACGGCGAGGGCATCAAGGCGATGGCGCCGCTCGGGCGCAACCTGGTGTTCTTCAAGCGCCGATCCATCCACGTGGCCACGTTCCTGTCGCAGTACGACGCCCAGGTGCGGGACGTGGTGCAGGGGGTCGGCTGCGTCCACCACGCCTCCGTCGCGAACACCGGGGGGCTGCTGGTCTTCCTCGGCGAGGAGGACGTGCACGCCTTCGACGGGGCGCAGACGATCAACCTGTCCGACCCGGTCGACAAGACGAAGAGCAACATCGCCAAGCGGCTCAAGGCGCTGAGGGGGAGGTTCGACCAGGCGGTCGGCAGGTACTACCGCTCGCGCCACCAGTACTGGCTGTCGCTGCCTGCCGGCGGCGTGCGGGACGGGCTGGCCGGGGAGGTCCTGTTCATCCTGGACATGCAGACCGGCGAGTGGTCGGAGTACCAGTTCAGCGCCGCCAACTTCGGCGTGCGGGCCATGAGCACGGTGCTCAACGAGGACGGCAGGGAGATGCTGGTCCTCGGCGGGCACTTCGAGACGACGACCGGCGGCAGCAACGTCACCGCCGCCTGGTTCCTCCGTGCCGACTTCGGGGACGTGGACGCCGGCATTGACGGCGACGTAAACCTCACGCGCCGCTGGGAGAGCGCCCAGCTGGTCCTCGGTGAGCACCGGCCGATGCGCTTCAAGTCCGTGCGCCCGGTGTTCGGGCAGACCTTCGAGGGGGACGTGCGCGTCTACTGGCGTCTCGACCACGAGACCCGGACGGCGGCCGAGGGCTTCGACCAGTTCGCAGACATCGACGCCCTGGGCGACTACGACCCGAAGCGGGCCTCGCTGTTCGGAGAGGCGACGTGGTCGAGGAGCCGCTGGTCGGACGTCGACCCGCACTCGGACCGGCTGCACATGCGGGGCGCCGTCGGCAAGGTGATCCGTGTCGGCTTCGAGACGACCGGCGTGCACGCCTTCGACCTGCGCTCGCTTCAGGTGGACGCAGAGTCTGCGGGGAGCTGGTAGTGCCTCGTCGTGCGGCCAGCGACGGGCTGTCGCCCTCGAGGATCCCGGCCAACCTCGACCCCGAGCTGCGGAACTTCCTCGAGGAGCTCGTGCGCCACCGCCGCGGCTCGGTCATCCTGGACAACGGGCGCGGCGGCTCGCAGTGGCGCATCCGGGTGGCCGACGACGGCGACCTGGTGGCCGAGCGCTGGCAGACGCCGAGCGGCTCCGCCCGCTCCGAGTGGGTGGAGATCGCCACCATCGGAGCTGCGCCATGAGCGAGTACTCGGTCGCCAACACCTTCGCTGCGGACGCGGACATCGTCGCCGCCGACCTGCAGGAGAACTTCGACGACGCCCGCGCTGCGCTCGAGGACCTGGACTCGGACAACTTCGAGGACGCCTCGATCCCTCGGGAGGTGCTGGTCGCCCGTGAGCCGATCCAGTGCCTCGAGCTGACTATCGCCACCATCGAGGCGGCGGGCGGAGAGGACGGCGCCTCGGAGAGCCTGGTGTACATCGCCGAGGTCGTGCAGTCGGACTGGACGATCATCGGGCTGCATCTGCGCCAGAACTCCGGCTTCACCTGGCCGGATGGGATGACCCTGCAACTGCGGCGCTCGCGGACGTCGGGCGGCGTGTCGCTGGGCGAGCCGGTGGGTCCTGCGATCGGAGCTCCTGCGGACGACACGGACACGTTCCGCTGGTTCCCGATGGGCCCGGTCGTCGTCCCGGTGGGGTTCCGCATCATCCTTCAGGTCGGCGACGGGTCCGGGCACGACGCCGTCGTCGAGGGCGCAGCGCTGGGCCTGTACTTCCGCACACCGCTGGTGGCGTCATGAGCAGTCCCGTGCTTCCGCACTCCTTCCTGGTCGACGAGGCCATCAACCCGATCCACGTGGACGAGAACTTCGAGGCGCTCGAGGCTGCGCTGCGCACGCTGGACGACGGCAACTTCATCGGGACGACGATCCCGAGGGCCAAGCTCAAGGAGCAGTACGGGCTCTGCGTCATCGGCACCCCGCTGGTCGACCGTCCGATCGCCGCGGCTGCTGCGGGCAACCCCGCCTATGGCCTGCCCGACAACTCGTCGACCGACTTCTACCTGGGCCGGGTCCCGGATGTGGCGGTGGCGGCGGACTGGCGGCTGATCGGCATGAGCATCAACTTCGGCAGCCGCATCAACTTCGTCGCCGGAAGCATCACGATGCAGTACCGGGAGGACGGCGTGACGGTGGCGACGCTGTCGGAGGCAGCGGGCGACTCGGACTTCCTTCGCAGCGCCTACTCGGTGGACGCCTCGACGGTCAACGGGAGGATGGAGCTCCGGGTGATCGTGGGCGCCGGCGCCGGGGACCTCTCCGGCTCACACGCCATGCTGCACTTCCGGCAGCGACTGGACACGCCATGAGCCGCTGGACACCGCCGAACAGGTTCCGGGACGAGGACGGGGCGATCGTGCCTGCGGACGTCAACGACAACTTCACGACGTTCCTCACCGCCATCAACAACGTGGCCAAGGGCGGCGTCGGCATCGACGTGGAGAACCTGCGGCGCAGTTCGCTGGTGCCCTCGACGATGGCCGACAGGCAGATGCGTGCCTGCCCGCACGTGGCGCTGGCCAACAACTCGGTGGACGTCGGCGGTACCTCCCACTGGGGGCAGACCGGGACGCACACCTACGAGATGTTCCGGCCGCCGAAGCAGTTCTCGTTGTTCGGCTACGCCTTCAGGTGGCGGTCGCCCGGTGGGGGCATCGTCGGGACGGTGGAGGTCCTCGACGACGGCGTTGTGGTCCTGGGTCCGTTCGACGTCATCGACAACACCGAGGTCCAGTCGGTGGCGGAGGCTGTCACGATCGCCGCCCAGTCCGTCGTGGCGGTGCGCGTGACGCTTGGAGCCTCCATCACCTATCTTGGTCGTGGCACCCTGTATGGCCGCATGGAGCCCTGGATCCCGTAGGAGGTAGCGATGTCGATCTTCGCCAAGGCCCGCACGAAGGGCGGGAAGGACAAGGATCTCCCGACCTACGACCCGCTGGAACGCGCAGAGGGACAGGAAAAGCGCCGGCAGAGCCTGATGACGGACATCCTCCAGGAGCAGTCCGGTCAGGCATCGGGGGGCCAGCGCTTCGTCGAGGGTCACCGCAGGCTCGCCCTCGAGGGCATCGCCCGGCAGGCCCAGGTCGGCGGCGCCTACTCGGCCTCGGCCGGCATCGCCCCGCTTCCCGGCGGGCAGGCCAGCGGCGCCCCCTTCGCCGGCGGCGACCAGCTGGCCCTGCTGCGCGCCAGCCACACCGGCATCATGGACTGGATGAACAACATCACCGGGCCGGTCGCCCGGCAGCTCGCGTTCTCGGACAAGGAGGCGCTCGACAGCTTCTGGACCGAGATCGACAAGCAGTCGAAGATCCCCGGCTGGCAGTGGGGGTGATGGCATGACCTGGCCGCTCGTGAGCGACAAGCCCGTCAAGAAGAAGGAGATCGACACTCCCTCCGGCGTCCAGCAGACAGCGGCGTGGGTGCCGGAGCAGTCGCCATGGCGGGACCAGCTCATCGATCAGCGCACCGCCGAGGCCGCCCATCTGCGTCGGCAGATCCCGAGCGCCGAGGCCCTGTTCGACGTGGCCCGCGAGGGCATCGCCATGCAGGCGTCGCAGCAGAACCAGCTGATGGTCGCCGACGCCGCCCGCCGAGGCCTGCTGCACTCCGGCATCCTGCGCGCCCAGAAGCAGGCGATGGCGCGGCAGACGACCGGCATGCTGCAGGGCGCGTACTCGCAGTCGCAGCAGGCGCCCGACAAGATGCGGGCAGCCATCCTCGAGTCGCTGGCGACCGGCGCTCCGTTGCCGGAGGTGATCACCGAGATCCCGCAGGGCGGGATGATGCCGTTCCTGTTCGGGCTGGGCGGGGCGATCGTCGGCGGCGCGGCCGGCGGCCCCGGCGGCGCGGTGGCGGGCTATCAACTGGGCTCCGGCGTCGGGCAGACCGCCCAGGCGGTGCAGGGTCCCCGCTACCGCTCCTACGGTGGCGGCGGCTCGAACTGGGAGGGTTAGGCCATGGGCAGAGGCGTCGTCGTAGTACAGCAGCGGGACTACCAGGCGCAGCTTGGTCAGATCCTCGACACCATGACTCGGGGGGCGCTGTCCGTCTGGGAGCGTCTGGACGGTCAGCAGCGGGAGCAGGCGGCTGCCGGGCTGCAGTACGCCCGAGCTCGGATGCAGGCGTCCGAGGGCGGCATCGACAAGCTCAAGGCCTTCGAGGAGTCGACCGGCCAGTACCGTGAGCAGTACGGCATCCCGGACCTCGACCAGACGCTGAGCTTCATCCAGCGGGATCAGCCGCCGGCGGGGGCCGCCGCGCCCGACATGACCGAGCGGGCCCTTGAGGCCGCCGCCGGCGTGCCGACCGTGTCCGGTGTCCCGCTGTCCACGCCGATGGGTCCGCCGATCGAGCAGGCATCCCCCGCGGTGGGCGGTCGGACTCCGGCCGAGCACCTCCGCACCCAGCTTGGCGACCAGCCGCACATGCAGCCTCCGACGCCGGAGGGCCCGCTTGCGGAGATCGCCGGCGTGCCTGCGCCGGAGCAGGCCCCGGCACCTCCGCAGCCCTCGGGAGCCATGCAGTACCGGGACCCGATGATGCGGGTGGCGGCGTCGGCCCAGCGGCGGATGATGGAGAAGGAGGGGGCGGAGGCCGAGGAGCGCCACCGCAAGGCCAGGCTCGAGGAGCGCGTGCAGGTCGTGCGGGAGGGCAACCTCGCCGCCACCAAGCGGCGGGTGATGATCGAGTTCATGCGGGCGATGCAGCCCGGCGGCGGCAGGAGCGTCGAGGCCGGCATGTGGAACAGGCTGAAGACCTGGGTGCAGTCGAAGAACGACATCGACAAGTGGGACGACAAGCTCAAGCAGCGGTTCCTCGGCGAGTACCGGGCCATCTCCAGGGACAAGGACGCAGGCTTCGACGAGGCCCGCGCCTACTGGAAGAACGCCAACGGCGCCTGGAAGTCCGAGCAGTGGATGAAGGGGCGCGGGCGCACGGTGATGACCGGCTTCCGGTTCCTGCGGGAGGGCTACAAGGCCAAGGCGATGGGGGCGGACAAGTCTGCGGACTCCATGTTCAAGCTGGCGTTCCAGTCGCTCAACCTCCCCCCCGGCGAGATCAAGGAGCTCACCGACAAGGCCGAGCACTTCGGTGAGAAGGAGCTGGCGACGGAGATGTCCAAGGCCAAGCTCCGGGCGATCTACGCCGAGGCGGCGGCCAAGGCGCGCGAGGTCGCAAGCCTGCGCAAGGCCGGCGGTGTCGGGCTGCTCGAGCTTCCGAAGGTCCAGGAGGAGCTGGACAAGCTCAAGGAGGACATGGAGGCCTACGAGGGCGCCCTCGGGATGGAGGAGGCCCGGATGTTCCTCGACGCGCTCTTGGCGGAAGAGGCCGAGGCGGAGGCCGGCGGAGGTGAGGAGACGCCGGCACCGTCCGCTCCCGCGCCTGCACCCGAAGCGGCAGTTCCCGTCGCTGCTCCCGCCCCTGCTCCCGCCCCTGCACAGGCTGCCCCCGCCCCGGAGCCGAAGGCCGCGGCTCGCCTCCTCCGCCGCCGAGCCCGCCCAGGCCCGACCCCCGGCGAGGACAAGCGGGCCTACTTCTTCCGTCTGAAGTCGCTGGTCCCCGACCGCGCCCTGCGCATGGCCCTCGTGCGGCAGCACTTCCCGGAGTAACCGATGGCCGGCGGCGACGATCGGATCACCCTCGAGGACTACGAGGACCTGCAGGAGCTTGGTGAGAGCATCGAGCCCGAGGACCTCGAGGACATGCAGGCGCTGGGCATCGGTGTCGACGACGAGGTCTCCGAGATCGTCTCCGGCACCGGCATCTACGAGGGCATGCCCGACCCGTCGGAGCTTCCGCCCGAACCTGGGCCGAAGATGGGGGGGGTCCCCGAGTGGGAGCCCGGAGTCAAGCCCGACCCGGAACTCGAACTGGCTCCCGCCGAGCCTGTCGTCGCACGCCTGCCCAAGGAGCCCGGGCCCCCCGGAGCCATCGAACTTCCCCCGGAGTTCTCCCGCTACCCGCCGGAGGTCGCCCGCACCCTGATGAGGCAGGGGATCAAGCATCCGCCGCCGCTGATGTTCCCGGAGGCCCCGACGCTTCCGCCTGGCTACGAGGATCTGACCGAGCCGGCGTTCATGCGCGACCTCCCCGAGGAGACCCAGAAGGACCTGCGGGAGCTCGAGGCCGGCTTCCGCCGCGGCACGATGTACAAGAGCGCCGACGAGGCGGCGCGCCGCACCTCGAAGATCATGTTCGACCTGTCTCGGCACAACCGCCAGCTCATCGGCAAGGTCGCCGAGAAGCCGGAGGGGGAGGTGATCACCGACGAGGCCGGCAACGAGGTCTACCAGCTGCCGGCGCTCGAGGTGTTCAAGGAGTGGGCTGCGCAGACGGTAGGCCCGCACACCGAGATCATGGGCGTCGCAGGGGCGGCGAGGCTTGCCCGCGGCATCACCGGGATGAGCGGCAGCCCGTCGGAGCACGAGGACCTCGACAAGTTCCTGGCCAAGAGCTGGCTGACCTACCCGGCGATGCGCAAGGAGGGCGGGCTGTACCACGCCATCGGCCGCCACGACTTCTCGGAGGCTGCGCTGCGCGAGGCCACCGACGAGCACATGGGCGCCCTCGAGCGGATGGGCAAGAGCCTCGAGAAGATCATGCCGTCGGCCTTCTGGGTCGAGTCGGCCTCGAAGGCGCTGGGCGACGCCAGGGCCGACCCGGTGCTCGCAGCCACCCTGGCCGAGGGCTACGACTTCCCCGGCGTGCGGCTGGCCGACAACCTGCCCGGCGTGGTGGACGCCATGGCCACGGTGATGACGGGCGTGCGCCCTGCGATCATCACCAAGAGCGGCGGGGTGGTTCACCCGGAGAGCACCGACACGCAGCAGGACCTCATCGAGCGCAGGGAGAAGGCGAAGGCCTTCCTCGCCTTCGGGATCGAGGTGTTCGCAGACCCGGTCGGCTACCTGGTCGGCTTCGGGGCGACAGGGCGGACGGCCGCGGCGGTCTCCCAGGTCAGCAGGTCGGTGAAGCACGGCGAGGTGATCGCCGACCTGGGCCGCGCCGCCCGCAAGGCCAAGGCGGAGCGGCGCGGGCTGCGGAATGTCGACAAGGCCAGGGAGAAAAAAGGGGACAGGTACATCAATGCCGCAGACGAGGCGGACGCCGACCTGTGGGACTTCGCCGAGAAGCAGTTCGGGGACCCGGAGAAGGACGAGACGTGGGCGATGCTGTACGAGGTCATCCCGGACTCGACGCACCCGCTCCATGCCGAGGCGAACGAACTGCTGGACGCATCGACCCAGGCGGAGGGGTTCAAGAACCTGGCCATCGAACACTGGGAGGAGATTTCCGCTCTCCGCACGCAGAAGGCGCAGACAGCCAAGGAGGCGACGGAGCGAGGGGCGAGCCTCAAGGAGGAGATCGTCGGAGAGGCCCGGACGATCCTGGCCGAGAACACGCTCCACGAGGCACGCCCCCTGCTCAAGGAACTCCTCGACTCCAAGGCTGGCCCGGGAGCCGGCACCTACTTCGACGAGGTGATCGGAGCGAGCCTCGGGCAGCAGGGTCTGGTGCTGACGGTGCCGTTCGGCAAGAAGACGGTCGAGCTCGTGCCTCGGCACAAGTTCCGGCGCGCCAAGGAGGCCGGGCAGAACGTGTCGTGGCTGATGCGCCGCAAGATCGCCCAGTACGGCGACCGGATGTTCTCGAGCCGGCTGCGGGGCAAGGTGATGGGCGACGACCTGGCGTCGTCGATGTACCGGGCGTCGGTGATGCGGGTGCGGGAGGCGATCGGCAAGGCGCTCATCCCCGGCTACCGGCAGTCGCTGGCTCGGGAGTGGGACGCGGCTGCGGACTGGGCTGCGACCCGGGTGCTCGACGAGGCCTTCGGCGGACCGCCGATCGAGGCGACCGGGCACGTCACCAAGCCGATGAAGCAGATGCAGGAGGAGATCGCCGACCTTCACCGGGAGAAGCGCAGACTGGAGGACGCCCTGGGTACCGGAGAGATCCCTGCCTCCAAGGCTGGTTCTATCAGGGGATCGCTGACTTCCCCTGAACCGGGAACCGTGCGGGCCAAGATCGAGGAGATCGACAAGCACGTGGCGACGATCGAAGGCCAACTGGAGTCGGCGGCAGACCGGCTCGGCGGGCAGCAGTACGCCTCGCTTCGGCAGCAGCAGGCCAGGGAGGCGCTCAAGCCGCTGCTGGCCAACGCCATGGGGCTGCCGTCGGGGCGGTTGCGCCGGGCTGCGCTGGCGACGTTCGCCAAGCGCTCCAGGCGGGAGATCGGAGATGCCCAGTGGGACGCCATCGAGCCAGCACTCGTTGATCTCATGGCCGGCAAGTGGCCCGACTCCCTTGCCAAGAAGGGCATCGAGGACGTCCGCAAGGGCGTCGGTGGCAAGCGGCTGCGGGACGAGGACTTCCAGATGCTCGTCAACCGCCACCAGGCTGGCCTCGACGGCATCGCCCGCACGCTGGAGCGCGCCGGCCCGGAGCTCCTCGAGGTCATGCCCGGCGAGGCCGCCCGCATCAAGGTCGGCGAGATCATGGGGACCAAGGGGGTCGACGACTTCCTGCGTGCGGTCGACGACGTGGACCCGAAGCTCCGGGAGCACTTCGACGACGAGGACCTCGTGAAGATGGGGCACATGATGCGGATGCTCACCAAGGAGTTCGAGGTGATGCACGCCGAGGCGCTGGCCAACGGGGTGCAGATCGCCGAGAGGGCCGACTACTTTCCCGGCATCTACGAGCGCATGGACCTGGTCGTGGGCGAGTGGAGCCCGTCGGACATGACCGGCGCGGTGCGGGCCGGCAGCGGTCCTAACCCCCTGCTGCACCAGACGCTGGCCATGCCGCAGAGCACGGCCCTGGGCATCAACCCGCAGCGGGACGCCCTCAAGGTGCTGCTGTCCGCCCAGGCGGCCCACCGGCAGCGCATGGCCAACACCCAGTTGATGCACACGGCGATGGCCAAGTTCGGCCGGGAGGTCAAGGACGCCGGCGAGGCGGTGCGCGGCGTCGAGACGATGGTCAAGTGGACGAAGAAGAAGGGCGACAAGTTCGTCGAGCAGCGCTACGCCCTGCCCAAGCACATCCAGCAGGGTCTCGAGGAGGCGGTGTCGGATATGTCCAACCCGGACAGCCTGTTCCTGCGCGGCTTCCGGCGGTCCAACACGTTCTTCCGCAACATCCTCACGAGCCCGAACCCCGGCTTCCACGTCGCCAACCTGCTGTCCAACCAGTACATGATGTGGCAGGGCGGGGTGCGCAACCTGCCCCTGCGCACGTTCCAGGGCACTCTCATCGACATGCTGCCGCACTCGGATGCGGAGTGGCTGAAGGTGCAGGCGTGGGTGGACACGCTCAAGGGCGAGCGGAAGGGGCTGGCCCAGCGGGCGATGGCCAAGCAGCGTGAGCAACTGGACGCCATCGCCAACTGGAAGCTCAAGACGAAGGACGGCCGGGAGATCACCTACCGCGAGCTGGCCGACCAGCTGCGCGAGGCCGGCGTGGTGAACAAGGGCTGGTCGTCGGTGGACCTGCGCAAGGGCGTGGAGGCCGAACTGCGGTTCGCCATGAAGGGTCCGCTCGGCAAGGCGGCCGGCTATGCCGGGGTGGGCGAGGCGTCTACCGCCCTGGGCGGGATGGCTGCCGCGTCGGCACGGGCAGGCCACCCGATCCGGGCTGCGGGACTAGGGGCTGCGGCGGCCGTCACCAGTCCTGCCGGCATGGCGACCGTCGTCGGCGGCGCCCTGGCCGGTCCGGGGGGGGCAGCGGTCGGGGCCGGCGTCGGCCAGCTGCTGTCGCAGGACAGCTTCGTGATGCGGTTCGGCAGATGGGGCGGCGAGAAGATCGAGAACGTGTCCCGCACCGGGCTGGCCATCGACCAGATCGCCGAGGGCGCCTCGTTCATGGAGGCGGCGGCGCACACCGATCGGTACATGCTCAACTACCGGGCGCTGACCTCGGCCGACAAGACGATGCGCGACGTCCAGCTGTTCTGGTCGTGGATGCGCAAGAACATGGAGCTCCAGGCCACGGAGGCTCTGCGTCGACCGGGTCGCATCAAGGGGGCGCTGCACATCAAGCGGGCGGCCGAGGGCTACGCCACCAAGGACTGGGAGGGGATCCAGCGGGACTACGAGCAGAGGTGGGCAGCGGAGAAGTACGGGCTGATGATGCCGCTCGGCGACAACGACAAGCCGAACACTCGGATCCGAAAGACGCTCATCCTCGACCGGGTGCTGCCGTGGACCGACCTCGCCCACGTGCAGGACCATCACTTCATGGAGACCTTCCTGCAGGGCACGACGCCGATCGCGGAGATGGCCATCAACGCCCTGTACGCCGCCCAGGGCAAGCCGCTGCAGATCCTCGGCCGCGACTACCCGGTCAACCCGCGCTACCGTCCTGCGCCTGGCTGGATCCAGAGTCTGCCGACGAGGGTCAAGAAGCGGATGGGCGTCGAGATGCGCTTCGACAAGTACACCGGCACCGATCGCGAGTTCATCAACGACCAGACGATGTACTGGGTCAACAAGGCCTTCCCGGGCTTCCGGATGCTGTCGACGTGGACGAGCGAGGACGCCACCAAGTCGGAGCAGGCGGCTGCGGCCGGCTCGGCGTACATCCGCGGCTGGCGCATGTATCCGTACGACGAGGTCCGGGAGTGGGAGGGTCGCACCTTCGAGCTCGAGCGGGCCGCCAAGCTGCAGAAGATGGAGCACCTGAAGACCGGTCGATCCCAGCGGGACCCGGAGATCGCCAAACGGACCCGGCGTCGGCAGGAGAAGAGGGAGGCGCAGCCGGTCGATGTCCGCCGGCAGGCGCTCGAGCACCTCGGAGGAGTCAGGTAGATGCCGACCACGACGATCACCGCCCGCTTCGCCCTGTCCGACCACGACGTCACCGCCCGGTCGGGGGTCGACGTGTTCTGGTCGCTCGTCCGCCTGGCTGTCGACGTGGCCGGCGGGGGGGACGACGAGGCCACGGTCACGGAGCGCACGCGCATCATCGAGACCGACGCCTCGGGACACTCGGACTTCACGGTGCCGGTGGGCTCGACGGTGCGGCTGAGCTGTCCGGAGGCGGCGTTGCCGGAGATGGAGTACACGGCGCCGAGCGCGGGGACCGTCTGGTACCCTGTGCCCGGCCTGACAGACCCAGCGTAGGAGCACACCATGGGCATCGGCAACGTTCACCAGCACCTGACCAGCCAGCGATCGGAGAGCGCCCAGGGCGACGGCACGACGAGCTACTACGTCGACATGCGGGCGTACAACCGCCTCGGCATCCAGCTGGGTCTCACCGCCGGCGCGGCGGGCGACAACACGGTGACGGTGCACGCGTCCAACGACGACACCGTGGCCCAGGACAGCGCCACGTACGTGGACGTCACCACCGCCTGGTTCGGCGCTGCGAACTACACGGCCGACGCCTTCATCGAGGAGCCCGACGCCTGCGCCGCCTTCGTCCGCATCGACGTGGTGCGGGCCAACGACGGCGGCAACAACGACGGCGCCTGGCAGATCGACATCCACAAGAAGGGATGAGCCTCCTTCTGGCCTACGAGGCGCTCGGGTCCGGAGGGATCCCGGACACCCGGACGTACAAGCCGACGGTCCACGGGCTGCAGGAGTGGCTCGACGTCGTCGGGGTGAGGTTCTTCTCGGCGATCGAGGCGTGCCAGGCGAACCACTTCCGCAGGGCTGCCGACCTCGGCTACACGAACGGACTGCTGGTGCCGCCGACGACGCACTGGCCGGCGCTCGGCGCGACGCTGTTGCTGGCGGACGTGTGTCGGTCGGCGGTCAACCCGCGGCCGGGCCCGCCGGGGGTCAAGCTGCGCAATGCGTGGCGCCCCGAGGACTACAACGCAGCGGTCGGCGGCGCTGCCGACAGCGACCACATCTACGCCCTCGGCGTCGACCTCGACTTCAAGCGCGAGCACCACGCCAGGCTGGCCGAGGGCGCCGTGCGCGCCCTGCACGACAGGATCCCCGACCTCGGCTTGTCACTAGGGGTCGGAAGACGCACACTGCACGTGGGATTGCTCACCGATCGCGGGACGAGGACATGGGCCTACGACGTGTACAAGACGCCGTTCCGACGGCTGTTCACGTTGCCGTTGCGTCCGCCCTCTGCCTGACCGGCTGCGCCGACGAGGCGCGACCGATCTCCGAGCTCCGCGAGCGAACCGCCACGACCCGGCGGGCGGCCGACATCGAGGACCTCGAGAACCGCATGTCGCTGATCGAGGCCGAGCACACCGAGCGCGAGTACCGCCTGCGCACCTATTGCGAGTGGGACCTCATCAAGTCCGACAAGCTGTCCGCCCTTCGGGACCAGGTGGCCATTCGCTGCAGGCCCGGGTGCCAGGTGGAGTGGAGCTTCAACCTGCACGACGGTGAACCGAGCCCCCCTGACCTGCCTGTCGTGCTGGTGGGGCATCCACCCCGAGGACAGGCTCTGTAGTGTCCGACGTCGCCACGACCGACGACGACGTCACCGAGCAGCGCACCGAGACCATGTTCCCTGGAAGCCCGAAACAGTGGATCGCCGCGATCGTCAGCGGCCTGATGCTGCTCACCGGCGGCGGTGCGGCCGGTTCGTTCTTCGAGACGAGTTCGAGCGCCAAGACGTGGCGGGCTGAACACGAGAGGCAGGTCGACGACCGGTTCCAATACATCGAGCGCGGCATGGCCGACCTGCGTTGCGTCACCGTCTACAAGGGCGACGTGGTCAGCGAGTGCCAGTGCAAGACGGCCGACCTCGGGCTGGTCAACCTCTGCCCGAAGCACTAGGAGCCCCGTGAAGAAGGCGATCATCGGAATCCTGTCGAGCAAGAAGTGGCTGGCCGTCATCACCACGTGCATCGGCGCCATCGTGGCCGCCATCGCCAAGACGATCACCTGGCCCGAGGCGCTGCAGGCCTGCGCTGCGGCGATCCTTACGGGAATCGCCGGCCAGGCCGTGTCCGACCACGGCAAGGAAGCGGCGAAGATCGAAGCTGTCGTTCTGGCCGAGAGGACCGCCGGGCTGTCCCACGCCGAGCGAGCAGTTGCGCTTGAGGCTGCGGCGCTGGGCGACGACCTCAAGTAGTGGGCGGCTTCTACCCGTCCCGTTCGATCCCCGTTCCGTGCCTGACGTCGGGAGCCGAAGCCTCGGAAGAGTGGGGCGGGGGTCGAGCAAATCGTGGGTGAGGGCGAGGGCGAGCGCCCCAACTTCTGCCACGAGCAGTCCAACGAGGCCTGCGTCTGCACGGACTGGCACACGTACACCGAGGTGGCGTCCAGGGCGTCCCTGGTGTCGTCTGGGAAGTGCGTCGTGGTCGAGCAGGGGGCGGGGCTGCCCTTGGGGGTTGAGGGCGGCCTGGGGCTGGCCCTGGGCTTCCTGCTGGCCTGCCTGTGGAGCCTGCGCTAGAGCCAGTCGTCCTGCCCCGGCTCGCCTTCCTTCCAGTACAGCCACACGACGTCGCGAGGGGCGTTCCCGGCCGCTCCGTTGAACTTCCAGCGCCCGCAGTGGATGCGCCTTGTGGGCGGGTGGGGCTTGAGCAGCCGCTTCACCCGCTTGTCGCCGTCGAGGACGTTGGCGAAGCCCATCGCCAGGACGTTGCGGCCGAGCTTCAGGCAGTGCAGGACCCAGTCGGTCCAGATCTCCTCAAGGATCGGCTGGCCCTTGTCGTTGACCCGCAGCTGTCCGTCCTTGTCGTAGGTGGGGCGGGCGAAGGGGCCGTTGGTGATGACGAGGTCGTACTTCTCGGCCGGGTCGTACTTGAAGAAGTCGACGCCAGGGAAGACGCCCCAGCGTTCCGGGTAGGTCTCGGTGCGGCAGACGTCGATCTCCAGGGCGTGCAGGGACAGGTGGTCCAGTCCGACCGACTGCCACCGCTGGAACTCCTTGAGCAAGACGCCGTCGCCAGTTCCTGCGTCGAGGATGCTCCAGTGCATCTGGGGGTGCATCACGTCGGTCAGCTTGAGCAGTACTCTGCCGATGAGGGCCTGCGGGGTCTTGTAGAAGTCGTCCAAGGGTCGGAGCGCGTCCAGGGCGGTCTCCCCCCCGTCGAGTGCCAGCTGGGTCTTCGGGGTCGGGTCGTCGGCCCAGGGGTTCACAGCGTGTAGCCCGTGAGGTTCTTCTCCTCGAGCAGCCACTCGGGGACCAGCACGGAATCGTCCGGACCCTCGGCCTCTTCGAGCCCCGGACACTGCGAGTACGGCAGCCACTCCCGCTGGCCCGCCCCGAAGCAGATGAGGGCCGCCTTGTCGGAGCGGGTCAGGATGCGGTCGAAGACGATCTCGCAAAGCTGGCGGTCGGCGCCCGGACCTCGCATCAGTGCACCTCCCCGTCCTGGAACAGGTAGGCCGCCTCGATCATCTCACCGCAGGGCCCGCAGGTCTCCTCGTCGAAGATGAGCCCGACCAGGTCCCCCCCGCACGTGGTGCATGCGGGGGGGACCGCCTCGAGCAGCGCCTCGACGGGCGGGAGAGCCTCGGCATGGGCGTCGTTGGTGGGTCGGCCCATCAGCCTTCGTCCCCTGCGTCGAACGCGCTCTGGAAGCCGTCGGAGGCGCCGGCGTCAGCCGCGCCGCCATCCTCCGCAGCCCCGGCTTCCGCCATCTCCCGCTGCTCGTGCGCCGATGCACGAGACTGCCGGAGGATGCTCCTGATCGTCCCCGAGTCCCGGTCCGACAGCAACCGCAGGTCCGGGGGCAGGCTCTTCTTCTTCAGCGTCTCGAAGGCGATCTCGAAGGCGAGCTGGTCCTCGTCCTTGAGCTCCTTGACGCTGTTGTTGAGCATGTCGGCGTCCTCCTGCGAGATGCGGCCGTAGCGCAGGGTCCGCCCGCCGGCGGTGCACTGCTCGACGACCTCGCCGCTCTCCGCGTCGACGATGCCGCCGCACTCGAAGCAGCCCTTGGACGACGATCGCTTGGCGCGGATGCCGGGCTGTCGGCACTCCGGGCAGGCCGGGACGGCGAGGTCTGGGAAGTGGTCCTTGATCGCCGGCTTCTTGGATGCGGCCTCCGCTGGAGCCTCCTGCTCGTCTGCGGTCGTCTCGGTGGTCTGTTCGACCTCCGGCGCCGGTTCGGGCTTCCGTGTCTCCTGGGGGCTCTCCGGGGCTGCTGCGGGCGTGTGGTCGATCACGGCCCCAGGAGTGCCGTCGACATCCTCGGGGGCCGCTTCCAGCTTCTTGCGCAGGGCGGAGGTCTTCTTCTCCGGTTCCTCCTCGATCACCGGGATGTCGATCGGGTCCGGGGCGGCCTGCGCCTGCGGACCCAGTTCGGCGGCGTTGTCCGTGTCCATCAGGTCGGCCAGCTTCCGGCTGTTGCGCACCGACAGGCGACGGTTGATGCCGATCTTGATGACCGTCTTGAGCTCGGCCTCGATCGGCCAGTTCTTCCACATCGGACCGCCCATGTCCTTGCGGGCGGCGACGTCCTCGATGGTGACCGGCTCGTACACCGGCCCGTCCGGGGTCACGGCGCACCAGATCCAGCCCTTGACCGCCCCGCGCTTGCCGAACGGGTCGTAGCGGTGCACGAGGACCTCCCGACCGTCCTCGTGGTGCAGGTCGAACTCGTCGCTCTCGTGCACGGTCCGCATGTAGATGTCGCTGGCCGCACCGCTCTCGATCGCCGCGGCCCGGTAGCTCTCCCAGTGAGGGAGGACCTGCATCGTGTCCTTGAAGCGCACGAGGTACGCCCCGCCGACCTTGCCGGTCGGCTCGAGCCCGAGCTGGGCGAGCTTCATCGTCGCCCGCACGGCCGAGTCCTGCCCCTTCTTGGAGGCGATCACCGTCATCAGGTCGGGGGACTGGCCGATGCAGAACCGGACCAGCCCGAACAGGCGCTTGAGGTACTGCTCGCTGCCGTTCTCGGCCACCTCGGCGATTGTCGCCTTGCTGCCGTCCATCTTCACGGCGAGAGCCCGCATCGGCTTCGCCACCACCATCGACTTGTCGCTCATCTCTTCTCCCAGGTCGGGTGGAAGCGCCGCTTCCCCGTCTTCTTGCTGGTTCTCCAGCTGATCTTGCCGATGCCGGGGGCGGAGAGTCCGTCGAAGTCTCCGATCTCGGCCTTGATGTCGTCCTTGAGCATGTCCCGGTCCAGATCGATGGAGCCCGCCTGCGCCGACAGCCCGCGGTACTGGGCCAGCAGAAGCCGCTGTTCCGGAGTGGCTTCGATGACCGCGCCGTTGCTCTTGAGCGTGCCGAGGTACTGCGGGTCGGTCGGGTCCGGGGGAGTGTCGCCGACCACGTGGCGTTCCCACCAGGCCGACAGCCGGCCCATCACGAGCCCTTCGAGTTCGATGTCCCGTTCCACCCGCCAGATCCCGAAGCGCCGGCGCGACAGGAACAGCACGGCGAAGTCCACCCACGGCCTGTCCCACGCCACCATCTGCACGACGCCCTGGATGAGGTAGCTGTCCGGGATGTCGTCGGTGCCCTCTTCGCCCCAGCCCTCCTCGTAGTTGGTGCACTTGGCATCGACGAGGCCGTTGTCGTCCACATCGCCGACGGTGAACGTGACGAGAGAGTCGGGGGTGGCGAAGATCGGCCAGCGATCGTGCATCCGTGTCCACACGTCGTCGACCACGAAGGCGCCGGTCACGTCCTCGTACTTCTTGAGGATCGCCGGTTCCAGCCTGCTCCCCCACTCCATCGCCGCCGTCTCCTCGCTGTCGCCCAGGTACACCGGACCGCGCCGTTTGTTCAGCCACACGTCCGTAGGCGTGGCGAACGGCGACATCCCCAGGACCGCCCCGGCCTCGGACGCACCGATGCCCTGCGAACGGTCGAAGCGGTCCGGGGGAGGGGAGGTCATTCGGAAGGCTCCACGACTTCTTCTTCGTTGAGGGCGACGCCCTCGCCCTCGCCCGGCTCCTCCGTCGGCAGCGACTGCTGGCGCTCCTCGGCCGTCAACGCCCGCTCGTGGATCACCTCCTCTGTGTCCATGCGGACCACCTTCCGAGCGCCCTCCGTGTAGTCGTGGATGATCTCGCAACTGACCTGCTGATCCTCCGACCCCTCACGCACCGCCTCGAGCAGACGACGCTGACGCTCCTTGAGACCGTTCAGCCGCGCCTTGACGTGCTTCGTGTGCTCCTTGAGCGCAGCCTCGGCCTCGTCGACCTCCGCAGCTATCCGGGCGGCGTCCTTCGCCCTCGTCGCCACCGCCTTGTCGTCAAGCTCCACCGGGAGCGCACGGTCCTCGTTCATGATCGATCGGATCTCGTGCTCGACCTCGGCCTTCTCCGCCTTCTTCGCGCTCATCTGCATCTGCTCCTGTCTAGAGGGCCGCAGTGACGACGCCCCCGCCCTCGAGGGGACGGGCCCCCCGAGGGAAGAGGTGCCGGAACCGTGTGCACGCGCAACGGGGTCCACTGCGGGTAGGGGGTCGCAACGCCGGAGGAAAGCCGACGGCGAAGCAACCTGTGCCTGGTGGGGGTCAACCGCTCTCCTCTTCCCGGCCCTAAACCGGCGACTGACCCAACCTAGAGTCCAGTTGCCTTTACGTCAAGCCCTCTTTACGCTGGCCCCATGAACAAACCCTTCAGCGACGTCCTCAGAAACGCACGGGAAGACGCCGAGCTGTCCTACGACGCGCTCGCCGAGAAGACCGGCGTGTCGCGACAAGGCCTCATCAACATCGAGAAGCACGGCGCAGACCCGAAGTGGAGCACCGCCATGACCATCCTCCGGGCCTGCGGCATCCACGAGGTGAGGGTGCAGTTGTGAACCCGTGGCTCGACATGGGCGACGACCCGGAGGAGGACGGCTTCCTGATCGGCAAGGTGCCGGTGACCGACCTGCACGATCCAAGAGACCTGCACAGCGAAATCCTTTGGCGGAAGCCCTCCGGCATCCTCGCCCTCGACCTCGCCACCGCAACAGGCTGGGCCTGCAGCAACGGCGACAGCGGCGTGCAGCGCTTCCAGCTCAAGCGAGGCGACAGCCCCGGCATGAGGTTCCTCCGCTTCTCCAGCTGGCTCCACGAGATCCTCGACCTCACCTCCCCCGCCCTCGTCGTAGTGGAACAAGCCCATCACCGCGGAGGCCACGCCACCGAACTCGCCGTCGGCTTCTCGACACGCGTCCAGGAGCAGGCCGCACGACGAGGCATCAACTTCACCTCCGTCCACTCCGCCACCCTCAAGAAGCACGCCACCGGCTCCGGACGAGCCAACAAGCAGGACATGATCGACGCAGCTCGAGTCATCCTCGAGCGCGAACCCCTCGACGACAACGAGGCCGACGCCGTCCTCATCCTGCAGTGGGCCAAGGAGCAGTACCGTGGGTAGCAAGTTCGTCTACGGCGACGTCGTCTGGTGCAAGAACATCCTCTCCAGCGAGGACAAGCTGCCCCTGCGAGGGACCATCTACTCCAAGCACCCGGTCCTGCCCGACCACTGGTACGTCTTCACCGGCGCGCCCGGCGGCTTGGGGGTCACCCATAGCGAGGACAACCTCCTCACCGAGGACCCCCGCAATGCCCGCTGAGGTCATCCTCGTCACCCGCTGGAGGTGCGACTCCAACGGCTGCGGATCGCAGGCCGTCGAGGCCTTCTCGCCCGTCAAGACCGCACCGCCCAAGGGCTGGGGTACAGACAGGCGCACAGGGGCATCCCTCTGCCCGACGCACGCACAGAAGATCCTCGCCCAGCGACACCACCAGAACAAGGGGGACGTGCCGTCATGAGCAAGCACTGCGACTACTGCTGCGGAGACGATGGCTGCTGCGCCCACGACTTCAAACCCTGCCCCGAGTGCGGGACCGACGATGTCGGGTGCTTTGAGTTGGCCTTCACCGACACCTGCTACGACTGCAGGCCGAAGTACCCCTGCAAGGGCGGGTGCGGCGGCATCGTGTCAGTGAAGGGCAAGACCTGCTTCGTATGCGTCGACCCGGAGGCAGAGACGCCCGGCGAGGCGATGGGCAACGCGCTCAAGCGAGCCTACCTCCCCAGCGTCCAGGCCCAGTTCGCCGCCAAGGACGGAGAGCGCCTGCTTGACGTGCTGGATGAGGACACGTGAGCAAGCGACGACGCCACATCCATACCCCGCCGGCGAAGAGCTTCAAGACCAAGAACCCGGCAGAGTGCCTCCGGCTGCTCGCCGACCCCGACGCCATCCTCAACAGCGCCTTCGCCGCCTCCATCCTCGAGCACGGCGCCAAGGTCCTGCGACGAGCCAACCCGAACCTCACCGACGAACAGGTCGAGGTGCTCGTGCTCGAGTGGGCCCAGGGCTTCGATGAGTGGGCCGGCAAGGGTACCCACGCCATCGACTGCGACATGGACGTCGACTGCTCTTGCGAGCGCTCCCTTGACGCCTGACGACGAACCGTTAGCCTAACGACGTCCTGTCCTTGGTAGTGGGGCTAGGGGCTCCCGGTCTCGCTAGCGCGCCGGTGGTCACTAACCTCGCCCTCGGCCCCACCATCAAGGACAGGACACGACGCAGGGATAGTGACCCCTGAACTGGACAAGGCGCATGCAGCGACACATCGCTCGACAACAGCCCCCCAGGGACAAAGAAAGCCCGCGAGCCAACGCGGTGACGGGACGGGTGCACGTTCATAGTGCGCACCCGCTGTACCCCCGAACCAACAGCGGCAGTCCGACCTTCAAGTCAGGGGCGAGGGGCGCGTAACCCCGAGGCGGCACCTCGGGATCCCAGAGCGCGTGCAGCTCTACGAAGGCCGGGCCAAGACAGGAGCGGACGATACCCGCGCGCACAGCCATAAGGTTGGGCTCACGCCCATAAGCGCAGAGCGGGGGGAGACCGGGACAAGCCTGCTGTCGCAGCCTGGGGTACCGGGAAGGGGTGGGCTGCGCGAATCGCGTCCCTTTCTTCTCGTTAGTGCGGAGCTCCCGGCCAGGCCCCCGAGGCCGCCGGCTCCAGGCTCGAGACCCCCGAAGCCCCAGCTCCGGTTTCACGCCAGCTCGAGCTCCGGGCCGACGCCGATCGCGTCCCTTCGGACCAGCTGACTGCGAGACCCTCGAGTTTCGCTGCCGCCAGGCCGTGGCGACCCCCGGCAGACCCGAACGGCCGACCCGCCGGGCGACCCCCGGCAGACCCCGCAGCGCCCCCCGAGACCGGCAGGGCGACCCAGGCGACCCGAAGCCCGTCGGCCGACCCCCGAGCGCCGCCCGGGCCACCTAGACCCTTAGGCACGATCCGAGGCGATGGAAACGGTCTACCCCGAGAAAACTTGCGGCGCAGTCAAGCGCGCTTGACCATCCCCGAAACAGTGCGCTAACGTGCGTACGTCTAATCGGCGCTGTAGGGGCGCCACGGAGGAACGCATGGAAAAGCCCGCAACCTTGTTCGTCGTCGGCTACGCCGATGAATCCGACCGCGCCGCCCGCCGTTGGCTCTGTTGGGACCTAGCCCGGTCCCGCGCCGATGCAATAACGATCCGCCGCGACTACGAAGCCGACGGTCTTATCGTCGTTATCGAGAAGGCGAGGCCGGCATGACCCTTATCGGAATAACGACAGCCCTCGCACTAATGGCCATCGTGGCCACGTGTCGCCGCACTATCGCTCTGCAGTCCTACGCAGGCGACGCGACCGCGACAGGACTCGGGGTCGCCGAGCGCACGTGGTATCGGCAGGACACCCCGGCAGACGTCGCCGCTACCGGCTTCGCGCTGATGGGGCTGAGCGCAGCCCTGCAGACCCCGGCACCCGTTGTCGCGGCCGTCTTCAAGCCGCGCACCCGAAACCTCGCCGCGGCAGTCCGCGCCACCAACTGGACCCTGGCGCCGGCGAACAATCTTCAACTGGACCTGTTCAACTAGAAGCGCCTGTAGGGGGCGCGAAGGAAAGCGAACGATGCGAATCACCGAAGAGCAACTAAGGCGTGCCGACGCGGCACTAGAGGGCTACTGCCCGCGCTGCGACGATCTGACGATCGAGTTGTGCGAACCCGACGCAGCGGGGCGCAAGTGCCACGCGTGCGGCGCGGTTGAAGGGATGGGCGCCATTGACGCGCTGACCGCCGGTCATATCGAATTCACCGAGGAGGCCTCCAATGCTTAAGCGCCCGAACGGCCTAATCCTATGGCGGGGCATCTCCCTGCTGGACAACCGCACCCCGATCTTCGTAGCGGTCACCGGGATCTACCGCCGATCCGAGAACAGCAAAACCGGCGACATGCTCCAAACGTGGATCCAACGCGACGATATGCACCCATGGCACGCCGTCAAGTTGGGCCTGGACGCGGCCATTTGCGGAGACTGCAAGCACATCGGCGACCCCGAGTCCGGCGCCCCCCGAACCTGCTACGTGACCCCGCACGGTCCGGGGTCGGTTTGGCGCAGTCGCATCGGAGCCCCGCACCCCGCGACCGGCAGCCCTCAGGCCACCTACCCGATGGCCAACGATGAGCACCTAGCCCTGCTCACCGGACGCGCTATCCGCTTCGGGGCGTACGGCGACCCCGCGGCGGTACCCACGACCCTTTGGGCGACCCTTGCCAAGCACGCGGCAAGGTGGACAGGCTATACCCATCAGTGGCGCAGCCGCCCGGACCTGAAGCCCTACCTCATGGCCAGCGTTGATACCCCGGCGGAATGGGCGGACGCCGTTGAGTCGGGTTGGCGGACGTTCCGCGTCAAGCGCGCAGCCGCACCGCGCCTGCCCAACGAGATCCAGTGTCCGGCCACGTTCTCTGAGACCGGTAAGCGCTTCCGCCAGTGCGCCGACTGCGCAGCCTGTATGGGAGCGCCGCCCCGGCCCGGCCACGCCAACGGCGCAGGCGTTGTCATCGACGTGCACGGCATCAACGCGGGGGGCTTCTAATGCCGCACCCGTATCGCAAACTGGTGGCCGAAACGGTCCAGCTGTTGACCCACGAGCTCGATCGGATCGGAGCGCTGAACGCCGTCGACCCGATGGACCGCGCCGACGATAAACTATGGGGCGCCCATCTCCGGGATGCCCGCCGAACCCTGAACCGCCTGGACGTCGATGTGCTAGCCGAAGCGCACGCGCCCGATGGCTACGACGAAGAGGCGGACTGCTACGGCGGGCACTGCGACGCGTGCGGCAGACTAGTCTGCCTCGACGACGGCGTTAGCAGCGACGATCTACCAGGCGGACCCAAGGGGCGCGACGCGCACTACTACCACCGCGCATGCGTGGAACAGCCCGAGCACGATGACTGGCACTGCCCGCGCTGCGAAACCCTGAACATCCACGCCACAATCAACGGACCCGATGGATCCACCATCGCCGACTGCTTTGAATGCGGCGCGCAGGTTCTAGCCTGTCATGGGTGCGCCTGCCCGCTAGCCGTCGAGGATGCACTAGGACGGACGACTGAATTCCTCTGCCCGGACTGCTACCCGCGCACACACTGCGCCAACTGTAAAGCGACAGCCCCGGACCTGCAGATCTGCCTCCCGGCCTGGTTCGACCCGGACGATCTGAGCACCCCGCTAGACGTGGACGTTGAGGCGCGGGGTCACTATTGGTGCGCCGACTGTGAGCGCGAAGTGGAGGCTCACGAGGCGCTCGCCGTCCACCCCTGCGACTGCAGATAGACCCCTAGCGACCCCGACAGCCCCGCCCACCCCTCGCGCCCCGCGGTTGAGCCAAGCTCCCGCGGGGCGCTCCCGCGTCTAGCCCCAACCCGAATCCCTCGCACCCCGCTAGCCCCGCCTACACCCGTCCGCACCCGTAGCCGCACCCGACCACGCCCCGAACCCGACAAGGGGCGTGCGCAGCCCCTCCGCCAACCCTACGCGCAGCCCCTCGATCAGCAAGCACTGAGCAAGCGACTGAGGCAGGTGTCCGCCCTTTCTCAAGCCCCCGGCGCGGGGCCCTAGGTTCCCACCCCTGCGCCCGCTGATCGTTGCTGCGCCCAGGGCTGCGCTTTGAGGGCTAGCCGTAACCGACCGTCCCATCGGTACCCCGGCCGGAGGCAGTCCCGGCATGCCTCAGAGTGAGGCGGGGGGCGGCTTTGCGGGGCAGGGGCCCTCTTCGGATTCAGACCCCCCCCAAAGGCCACCGCCCAAAGCTTTTCGTATCTGACAGCCCCTACTCTGGAAAATCCGGGTTGGTGCGAAATTGGTGGTGCTGGCGTTGTTCTCCGCGCGTCGAGCTGCTTGCGCTCGTCCCTGCTGCGTTCGCTTCGCTCACTCCGCGTCCCTGGACATCGTACTCAAGCGAGCGCGTGCGCATAATGCGCGCGAGGGCGTGCGCGTACGCAGGGGGCGTGAGCACTGCGTCAACTACATGTAGGTATGGTTAGACGCGGTGCGTCATTTCGCGTTAGTGGTGGTCCCAGGCTTCCCGGACGTGGTCGTCCTGTGCCTCGACGAGCTCGAGGAGGCATGCGATGTCGGCCTTCGCTGCGACGATCAGGGCCAGGTCCGGGTCTGAGCAGTCCTTCGGGCGGTGTGGTGTCGCCTCGTCGAACCAGAAGCGCTTGACGGGGGATCCGTCGGGTCGTTCACCGAAGGCGATCCCCCTGGCTCCGCCTCGTACCGGGCCTGGTGTGGCCGCCGCCAGCCTCTTGTGGATCTCGTTCAGCCTGGCGCTCCTCACCCCCGCCCCCTCGCCCGCCTGCACGCAGACCTCCGCAGGGTGGTGGTCGCAGGCGCAACGGTCGCAACGCAGGCCGTCGCCGCTCATGGACCCGGCTCCAGGGCCCCGATCAACCGCTCACCCATCGTCGGCCTCCTCCCCGCAGGGGGCGGCCAGCGCCGACAGGACGGCGCGCTGCACGCAGACACGACAACTGCGGTTGTGGTCTGCGCACAGGTGGGATTCGCCCAGGCAAGGCTCCAGCGCAGCCTTCGCCTCCCCCAACCGCTCGCGCAGGGCGTCCCGCTCCTCCACCGCCTCGAACATCAGGTGGTGCAGGCCCGCCCGGTCGGACTCGAACACCGCCACCACTTCGCGAGCGCGGTCGCAGCAGGCGCAGGTCTTGACGACGTGCCGCATCCGGGTGACATCAGCGGGCAGGGCGAAGTCGTTCACGTGTCCTCCGGGTGCTCGTCTTCCTCGTGGCGGACGAGCTGGCGGGCTCGGGCGAGGCTCTCGTGCGACGGCACGGTGGACCTCCAGCCGCAGCGGGCGCACTGCCATCGGTCGGAAGCGTCGGTGGGGCGGAACCACTTGTGGTCGTCCTTCAGGTCCACGGGTTGTAGTCCTCGGTGGGAGCGGGCTCGGTGCCCAGATTGACGGTCTCCTCGTGGATCCCGGCGATCTCGTCCTCGTAGCGCTGCAGCTCGGCCTCGTTCTTGATGACGTCCGGTGGGGCCGGGGGCGGGGTGACGAACTGCACGGCCTCCTGCTCTGCGCCCCCGAGGAGGATGCCCTTGGCCTTCAGTCGCGTCCGTCGGGCGTTGGCCTGGTGCTGGTGCTTGTCGTAGACGAGGTGACAGCGCTGGCACATGGCCAGGAGGTTGTCCTCGGCGTTGTTGGTCGGGTCCCGGTCGAGGTGTGCGGTGGTGAGGACGACCTTGATCGGCTCGTGGAACTTCGAGTCGTACACGCCCTTGACGAACTCGGCGTACTGCCAGTGCTGGTTTTCGGACTTGGATCGTCGGATGTACTGGCCGTGGGGGGCTCTGCATCGGGTGGCGTGGGCCTGCGGGTCTCCGAGTCCGCACTGGCCGGTGCACTCGCAGTGGCCTCCGGCGCGCTTGAAGCGGATGCGTTCGGAGATCTTCTTCCAGTCGGCCGGGTACTTCGCCTTCTGCTCAGGGCTTATCGGCATCAGTCCTGTTCCCCCGGCGGTGCTATGCGGTCCTGGCGATCCCGGCGGCAGCCCTTGCAGATCGGCACCCTCGTCCCCTTCGGGTCGTCGCGGCTCTTGTTGATGGCGATCGTGCCGCCCTCGGTGAAGTCGCGGCAGACGTGGCACTTCTTCATCGGTCCAGCTCCATGGCGAACAACTCCGCCTGCCCGCTGCGCCTCCAGCGTTCCCAGGCGCCCCCGACCGCGCCGCTTCCGGGGAACAGGTCGATGAGATCGTCACCGTCCTGCGCCCCCATAAGGCTGAAGAGCCACGCGCAGAACTCGTACGGCTTGGCGCCCGACACCCCGCGCCGAAGCGTGATGTTCGCGCTGACGAAGTCCCGCACGGTCGGCACCTCCCGCCCGATCTTCCTGCCCCCCTTGAAGACGACCGGCTCCCAGGCATAGCCGGGGTTGACGCCGGGCTTGAAGCTGGCGAACGGCTTGACCCAGGCTCCGACCCGGACGTCCGGAGGGCAGATCGACAGGACGTACTGCAGGGAGCTCGAGCTCGTGCTCATGGCCCAGGCGTCGAAGTCGGCCTCGAGGTGGGCGACGAGGAGCGGGTGGTTGACCTCGGCGACGTGGGCGACGTCCCTCTTGGGGCGGGACTTCCAGGTGCCGCCGTAGTTCCGGGCCGCCTGTCCGGGATAGGGCGGGTCGGCGTAGGCGAACCTCACTCCTCGGCCTCCTTGGGCCCGCAGCACTTGCAGTCCCCGGTGATCCCGCCGCAGCCGCCGCAGAACGGTCCGGTCAGGTGGCGTACGTGTTCGAGCGGACAGCGGATCCTCGGGGAGACGTCCTGCGCATCGCCGAAGGACACGTTGTCCGAGTCGCCCAGGTACAGGTCTACGGCGTCGAGCGTGGCGGTGCCGGCGCTCGTGGACTCCATGAGTCGCCGTCCGATCCACTCGGCGCA